>Ga0194037_1000241_pt1 | contig 43217 bp, 41 predicted proteins | sample JunL306m_MetaG_FD_148653 | JGI IMG/M metagenome (GOLD analysis project Ga0194037, IMG submission 148653) | Anoxic zone freshwater microbial communities from boreal shield lake in IISD Experimental Lakes Area, Ontario, Canada - Jun2016-L304-6m | ecosystem: Environmental > Aquatic > Freshwater >... | reverse complement strand
ATCGGCGTGGAAACGATAAAAAACACCGTAGGGGCGTATTGCATACGCCCAACATCGAAAGTCCAATGTTATAGAGCTTATTTTATAAGGGCGTATGCAGTACGCCCCTACGATCTTCACCACAAGGTTATCGTTCGCGCGTGGGAATGCTAACCATTATTTGTGTAGATACCTATGCCTGTAGGGGCGACAGATTCGCCCAGCAATCCGATGTTTCAAGATACAGGGCGAATCTGTCGCCCCTACAAATCCGTAACTTTGGGCAGTCAAGGTTGGAATGAGGAAGTATTCGTGGTAAATGATATCGTTTTTGATGATTATGAAAAATACTTTCACAGTCTCTAGCGCGAATCCACCCTACGCAAATATTCCGTATAGATTAAACCGCCGTATGGCCGTTATGGTGTTCATTCTTAACTTAGTAAGGTGTAATTAAAAAGGTGAGTGGTATGCAATGCTTATCATTCGGCGTAATACGTAAGATGAGTTATTTTAGTAGGACTTGTTTCTATGATAATTAAGCGTATTATTTACGCATAAATTACACAACAGGAGAGTTTATATGAGTATTGATAAAGAAGCCGTTCGCCTTAGCTTGTCTGTGTCGCCTGAACTCAATGACCGTCTGGAGCAACTTGCCTCTTCAGGATGTACCACCAAAACAGAAATTCTTCGTAAAGCCATTGCTCTATATGATGTTGTAGCCGAAGCGAAAACAGAAAAAAAACGCTTTGGTATTCTTGATCAAAACAAAAAACTTCTGACAGAAATTGTGGGCATCTAATGACGGATTCTGATCAAGGTAAAAGTTCTGAGCCTCAAATCAACTTAGGTCAAATCGTAGGCAAAGATCACAAATACGAACTGACAGTGAGTAATGAAACATCAGAAGATGCTGTCGTCAGACGATCAAAAGAAATCGCTGACGCTGAATTGTCGAGGAAAATGACTTATGTGCTTTTTTGTTTCGCACTACTGATAATCAGCATAATCTTTGTAGCTTGTGTTTATACCTTCGCCACTGGCATAGCCGATGATAAAAAATGGGCGGCTGGTATTGTCAGTGCTATAGCATCAGGTTTGGTTGGTTTTTTGGTGGGACAAGGGAAAAAGTGATTTGTAAGTCCGTAAGTCATAGGGCGGTTTCGCGACAGCAAACCGCCACACACACGCAATATCGAAAACAATCGAACAAAAAACTCACGAAGAAGCATACAAGTGAGGGTTAGTTTATCGTTCCGTATCTGGTGGATTGCTAGCGAGACTGTGAAAGTATTATGACTTTAGCTTCCCCCTTTGTAAGCATAGGTATCTACACAACTAAAAAGCGACATCATTCCGGCAGTTCATGTGGCATGAATCGTCATAAACTGCGAAAATCATACTGTAGGGACGACAGATTCGCCACGTTTAAACAAACGAATGTACTGGGCGAATGAATTCGCCCCTACAAGCATAGGTTCTACACAAGCTTGTAGGGGCGACAGATTCGCCCAGTAATCCGATGTTTCAAGATACAGGGCGAATCTGTCGCCCCTACAAATCCGTAACTTTGGGCAGTCAAGGTTGGAATGAGGAAGTATTCGAGGTAAATGATTTCGTTTTCGATGATTATGAAAAATACTTTCACAGTCTCTAGCGCGAATCCACCCTACGCAAATATTCCGTATAGATTAAACGCCGTATGGCCGTTCGATTTTCTCGGTTCCACTGCGTTTCATCGAAGCTATTTGCTAAATTCGTAACGAATGGTGTTCAGTCGTAACTTAAATAGATAAGGAAGTAATTAGCTGATCGGCTAATCCATAATGACTTTGAGCAAGGCTTTTACCTGCTCAATAGTTGCTTGGGAAACATGTTCGATAAAATTGGCTTCGCGTTCAATAAAATCCAGCGATTTAACTTGATGTATCAAAATTGCGCCCTGCGTATTCAGGCCATCATCCAACACCACTTCCAACTTAATGCCGCGAATCGTGCTGCTAATGGGCGCGACCAAAGCCAGTCCTGTATGCTCATTAAACAATTTTCTGGAAATCACATAAGCAGGGCGGCGTTTGATGATTTCTTTACCACTGCTTGGGTCAAAACTTAACCAAATTATGTCGCCTTGCTCAGGAATAAAGATCATTAAACTTCCTTACCTCTAGCCGGCATGTTTAACCACTGCTGATCTTCTTCATTCAACCTTAACGCTGATTGAGGACTACCCACTAATAAATCTTCCAAACTAAGTTCTTGATTGATGGGGCTTAGGATGATTTTATTATTTTCTAAGGTAAGCTCTAATGTCGAACCCACTTGTAAATGTAGTGTGTTTAAAATGACTTTAGGTAAGCTAATGATAGTTGCTCCCCCTGATTGTCTTATAGCTACTTGAGTCATGATTATTTCTCCACTCCGATCAAAGTTTTACTATTGTATAACACTCCAAGCATTAATGTGGTTATTAATCAGCGAGAGCAGTAACCCATCAATCCTTCACACAGGTCTACAAAAAGCTTCATCGCTTGCCATGATTTGGTGATTTAAGCGGTGGGCAAAAAACAAATCTATCGTAATTTAGGGGGCGCCCCAACGCTGTGAAATGTACCGCTCATCAGCACAAAACAAGCACAACTGTTTTATCGCTAGCCTAAATTCAAAATAAAAAACTGACGATCGCCTTTAAACGACCTTGCTCTATAACAGGTATCGCAAGCATGCTACTCAAACTAATCAGTTCGGGATTGTAATCTAGCTCATGATCACCCGTAATGACCGGCATACCTGTTAACCAAACACGCCCCAATGCTCCTACGCCCTTAGTCACTGTAGTCGTTTCAAATAGTTGAGCGAGTTCATTTGGGTTTTTACTGTAGCCTTCAAGACAAATAAGCTGCTCACCTTGTAGATCTGGCACCCAAATTTGAATACGTTTAGCCAGAGGTGTGGCTTTTGCAGACAGAAAAGTCATGATATAAGACGCACTAAGACTATCAGAAACAGGAATACCAATACCCATGGTAATACCTGCCTGCTCAGCATCATCAGCCCTGATAAAACTATCGGCTTTACTAATATCATCGATCAATACGGGCAAACCTTGAGCCCATGCCAAACCGGCAAGACCTTGATCTTTAGCAACATTAATATCTCTGGAGATCTGTTCAAAATGGTGCAAACTACCGTAATAACCGTCGATAACTGTCAAAGACTGCTCTGAACTGCGTTGATTACTCCAAACTTCGATAGCTCCCGCATGATGTTCATCATCAGCACATAAGAACACTACCACAGCGAGTAGAAAATCACCCGAGAACACGGGAATTGCAATGCCACAAGTTAATCCCACTGCTTTAGCGGCAGCAGTACGTTTAAAGTAAGACTGCTCAAATTCTTTTAGAACTAGCGGCCGTCCTTCAGCCCAAGCTTTACCCGGCAAACCTTCATTATAAGCAAACTGTTGTTGTTCGCTGGCAGCCTTAAATTCAACTAAGCCACCATATAAACCAGAACCAAACTCTAAATGAGTGCGCTGTTTATCGGGAACCCATATTTCAGTGACTTTAATAAACGTTTTCATAGTGTTTGCTTATTATTTAAACAGTTCCGACATGGCAAGCACGTTCTTTGCCATTTCACCCAAACTAATATTCCTATCCATAGCGAGCTTTCTCAAGGTGTGATAAGCCTCATCTTCAGTAAAGTTTTGGGTTTTGATTAAAATAGCTTTAGCTCTATCGATTAACTTTCTATCTTCAAGCTTTGCACACGCTTCCTCTAATGCAGCTTTTAGTAATTGTTGATGTTGAAATCTAGCCATAGCAACATTGATAATGCTATGCAGCCTTTTATGTTCAGAGTCGCCCACTATAAATGCACAAACATCGGTTTTAATCGCCAACTCTATCGTGCCTACATGGCTGTCTCGGGTAAATATAATGATCGGTAATGCGGATTGCTGATTAAGCGTTTTCAAATCAGAGAACAAAGTATTAGAACAAATATCTAAATTAAAAATAATAATATTGGGCACAATATCTTTAACCAACCTTAAAAAAGTTGAGTCATACTGCGTTTTTAAATAAATAAAGCCTATTGCTTTAAGCTCATTTTCTAACGATGTGATATTAGGATCCTGTTCGATCAATAAGACATTGAGCTTATTCATTGAGTGCTTTGATTGCTGAGCTTATGAGGTTGTATTTTGTAATTAACCGTAAGCATTACAGAGCTATCAGGTTGAATTGAGAGGATATCAACAACGACATTACCAGCTTCTAGGCAAATAAAACGTTTGTAATCCTCTGGCTTTAAATCAACTATGTGAGCAGAAACATTTCGGCCTGGATTCCATACAATGGCTGTTTTGGAATGATTAGAGGTCACTACAATATTACGATTAAATATAGGGTCAGTTATGGTTAACTCGCTACTGACATCTTTGTAGACTCGATCAACTTCGAATGGCACTGTAACAACATCAGCTTGGTATTTTTGCTGATCATTATCCAATTTATCAAGATAATAGCTTTCCTCTAAACCTAGAATAGCCACTTTATGTATATCGCCAACAAGGAAATAAGCATGCAGTGCTTGAGTTACATAAAATGTTTTTCGACCTATATTATGTGTCGCCAAATTAAGTGTTAATGATTCGCCCACAGAAATATCAAGCTCTAAAATAAATATATTTGGCCAGCAGTCTGCCCGATTAGGATTATATTTGAAGCGTAAGGTAATCAGGGTTTCTGATTCAGAAACGGCTACTGTTTTGACGACATCCCACAAACCGTTACGCACAAAGCCATGATCGGGTAAGTCACAACCTCTAAAATTAGAGCCAAACCAAGGCCAACAAACTGGAATTCCACCTCGAATTGCTCTGCCGTCTTCATAGAAAGCTTTTTGACTAAGAAACAATAGATCTTCTGCTTCAGAGTGTGGCTTAAACGAGAGCACTTGCCCAGCATATAAAGAAATAATAGCGGTAGCGCTTTTATTTTGGATGGAAATAAATGGAAATTCACCCTTGCCTTTGATAAACGTCAACTGGCCTTTCAGCCCATGCTCATCATTCAATTTGTCAATATCCATGTTATTTATCCTCCCAGCCCTTGCAAGATAATGAAGAAACATAGGTTAAACCATTTTTCACAACTTAATAAGGTTACTCGTCACTAAAATAAAATCCTAAATAGAACGAGACTTGACAGTAACACTTTCTAAAATAAGCACCGATTTATTATTCACCTGGTAGTGAGTTTCTTCATAGGTTTTTTGATGCTCGGGAAGAATAATATCATTCGGTGATTGTTTTGAGGTATCAACTGCAACACACCACTTTTTAGCCTCTATTTCAGGGAGCTTTACCGCTATCATTTCATCAGACATATTCATGACGATATGCAAATCAGACTCTTCATGATCAGTACTGGCCAACGTAAACGCCAAAAGCCTAGCATCATGATCTAACCATAAGGGCTGATTAAGTTCTGAGCCATGCCAAACGATATCGGGAAGATGATGCTCATCAATACTTCGGCCGGTTAAAAATCGACGTCGCATAATAGCGGGATGACGTTTACGCAAAGCAACCATCAACTGAACAAAACGTAAATGATCTGCATTTGTTTCGGTAAGATTCCAGTCTATCCAACTTAAGTCATTATTTTGGCAGTAGCCATTATTGTTGCCCTTTTGACTATGCAATAGCTCGTCTCCGGCTAATAACATGGGTACACCTTGGCTAAGTAATAGGATAGCAAATACATTTTTGGCCTGCTTCTTACGTAATGCCACAATTTCAGCATTATCGGTATCACCTTCAACACCGCTGTTATAACTTAAATTATTACTACAGCCATCTCGGTTATCTTCACCATTCGCTTCATTATGTTTTTGGTTATAACTAAACAAATCATGCAAAGTGAAGCCGTCATGGCAGGTCACAAAATTAATACTATTAATAGGCAAGCGTCCTTGATACTCATACAGATCGCTACTACCACTAATCCGTGTCGCTAGCTCAGAAAGCAAGCCTTTATCACCGCGAACAAATTGCCTAACGATATCTCGATAACGACCGTTCCATTCTGCCCAGCGATACCCAGGAAAACTACCCACTTGATAAAGACCTGCAGCATCCCAAGCTTCGGCAATTAACTTGGTTTTAATGAGTTGCTCTGATAACTCGATACCCCAAAGCACTGGTGGATCTTGCAAAACCTCACCATTTTCGCCTCTAGCCATAGCACTGGCTAAATCAAAACGAAAACCATCGACATGCATTTCCCTAACCCAATATTCAAGGCAACTAATAATAAATCGAGCAACTAAGGGATGGTTAGCGTTAACGGTATTACCACAGCCGGTATAATCTCGCAATATGCTTTTATCATTAGGGTCCAAATGATAAAAAGATTTACCACCGATGCCTCTAAAACTAATGACCGGGCCATCTGAACCCGCCTCTGAGGTATGATTAAAGACCACATCCATGATGACGCCAATACCGGCTTTATGTAATGCTTTAACTAAGTCACGAAACTCTTGTACATGCGTGCCCTGCTCAGGAGTCACGCAATAGCCAGGATGCGGACTAAAAAAGCTATGGGTGCTATAACCCCAATAGTTTCTAAGTCCTAAATCAAAGGTATTGCTTGGAACATCTTGCTCATCGAAAGCCATCACTGGCAATAACTCAACATGAGTAATGCCTAGTTGCTGTAGATAAGGTATTTTTTCAATCAAACCCGAAAAAGTACCTGGATGAGTGACTTTTGAAGAAGGATGTCGAGTAAAGCCGCCCACATGTAATTCGTATAGGATAGTTTTTTCGCTACGAACGGCTAAAGGCACATCACCTTCCCAGTTATAGCTATCATCAACCACCATACAACGCATTGCCGTTTTGCTATTATCACCCGGCTTACAAGCAACCTTACGATCCCAGCGTTTTTGACTAACGGCACTAGCCCAAGGGTCTAATAAATGTTTTTCTTTTTCAAAACGAAAACCAGAATCACGAGTATGACCAGGGCCATCCATACGCCAAACATACCAAACACCCGCAGGCAAATGACTGACATAAACATGCCAAGAAAAAAAAGTACGATTTACGTCTTCTTGCAACTTAATGATTTGAAAAGGCTCGTCACAATCAGTGCTTTCAAACAACAAAAGCTCCACCTGCTCGGCATGGCGGCTGAAAATAGAAAAATTAACGCCTTTAGAATTGAATTTAGACCCTGACGGATAGGGTTTGCCATGCATGACTTTATAGGGTTGATGCATATTATTTTCTCACTTTTTATGTCAGTTAAGACTATCCAAATATTAAGCCCAGGTTAAGGATGGTCTTGTTCTCTAATGAGAACCCGCACTTTAGCAGCATAAACCTATTTTAAAATAACAATAAACAGCACTAGCATAATGACTGGACGTTATTATAGCCTAAGCGTGGCGTAATAAGCGCTTGTTTTTGTTCATATCACTGTGAAACCAGTTAGTTATCATGATCAACTATGCTCTATGCAGACACATTAAGCAGAGCTATCTAAACAAGTTTCCTACGAAGTGGGAACGATAACATTGTGGTGAAGATCGTAGGGGCGTATTGCATACGCCCTTATAAAATAAGCTTATAACATTGGACTTTCGATGTTGGGCGAATGAATTCGCCCCTACAGAATAAAGTGCTACATAATTTTTATAAGCCAGACAAACCCTAAGCATAACGGGGTTTATAACCCCGTTACTTACGTTTCAAAGTTATTCAAACATCTAAACGTTTCAGTCGGCATTTGTATTAATTGTAGGGGCGACAGATTCGCCACGTAAAATTATACTAATGTACTGGGCGAATCTGTCGCCCCTACAGCTAAAACGCTTTTTTCTTATCCTTAACTGCATAGTTATCTACACAAATAATTATTAGCATTCCCACGCGAGAACGATAACCTTGTGGTGAAGATCGGAGGGGCGTATTGCATACGCCCTTATAAAATAAGCTTACAACATTGGACTTTCGATGTTGGGCGTATGCAATACGCCCCTACGGTGATTTTTTATCGTTTCCACGCCGATAAGAAACTTGTGTAGATACCTATGCCTTAACTGTGGGCAATTACTGAGGTATCAAAGAACGTTCATAAATTAATGAATAGTCGCTAAGAGCACTATTCAAATAAGCCGCCGATTGCATCTCCATCAACCTTGAGCTTGTGCGTCTAAATTCAAAAGCACCATCACCCTCAATATAAATATCTTGAGGAGGCACTTCGGCTGTACAAAACAATTTTACCTTATGCTCATAGAGCGTATCAATTAAGGTCATAAAACGTTTCGCCTCATTACGCTTATCAGCACTTAATCTAGGAATGCCTTCCAAAATAAGTACTTTAAACTGCTTAACCATCTGCAAATAATCAACAGCACCTAAAGCTTGCACACAAAGCTGATCAAAACTAGCCAACGCCACCTCGTTATGGATCGCCGTCAATAAGACCTCTCTACCTAGCACTGCTAAAACACTTGTTTGTAAGGGCGCAGACCTTGTATGGTACTGATAGTGCTGTCGCACAAAACTATCTGCCTCCATATTTAGTGGGTAGTGATAACTACGCTGCAAAGCCTGCTGAAATGTTTGACGATAATCATCTTTAGCCTCTAACTTTATAAGAGTGGCTACGCTTAACAATAACTGAGTAAAAACCAAAAATTGTGCGCGCTGTAAACCGCCCTGATATAAGTCATCGGGATGTCGATTAGAGGTCATTACTACAACAAGACCCGAATTGAATAAATGACTAAACAATCTTTCCATAATCATGGCATCGGCTATGTCAGTGACATGAAATTCATCAATACAGAGTAACAATGTTGATGACCTTATCTTCTTAGCCAAAGCCTGCATAACACTGCCTTGATGCGCTTGCTGATGCCATTGATGAATGAAATCATGAGCCTCAAGCATAAACACATTAAAATGCACGCGGCGCTTTTGTTGGAAGGGACAAGCCTCATAAAATAAGGCCATCAACATCGATTTGCCTCGCCCGACTTCACCATATAAATACAAGCTAGGGCAGGACGCTGGAGTCGGCAACAAATAATGAGTAACTCCTGAACGTTGCTGATAATTAACCAGGGCTACTAAGTTATTGAGCAAATCTTGTAAGGACTGCAAAGCAACCATTTGAGTCTCATCATGCTGTAGTTTGCTCTCATTTACCAATTGTTGATAACGCTGCTTAAGCACACTAGACACATCCACAGAGAGACTTTTAGTTGTTCGCTGAAAAAATGTTTTAATCATATTACTTACAATGAGCTCACAAACGGTCAAACATAAAATTACCAGATTAAGTGCATAATAACAGCCAAAAAACAAAAGCAAAATTAAGTCTAAATATAGCAAATAAAATCAAACGACTCAGTGATGGTATATCAAGCTTTTTTACTAGATAATAACGCCATTATTCACTTACCTCAGAGAACCTCATGAGCAACGTCTTTAGTTTTACCGGCACTATCGGCAGAGATGCTGAAGTCAGATACGCACCTTCGGGCATGGCTATATTAAATGTTACCGTCGCCAACAATATCGGCTTTGGTGACAAACAACAAACCTTATGGATACGTGTCGCCTTATTTGGCAAACGCGCCGAAGGCTCGCTAAAAGATTATTTAAAAAAAGGCCAACAAGTCTTTGTCTCCGGCGAACTTAGCCAAAATGAATACCGTGCCAATGACGGTACTACCAAAATCAGCTTAGAACTTAATGCCAACATCATTGATTTAGTGGGCAGACGTAACGAAGGCGGAGCACCGCAACAAAGCTATCAAGACAACACCGTGCGTGAATCTACACCTGCAAGAGCCGCCGCTAGTCATGATAACTTTGATGACCCCTACGATGATGACGTGCCTTTTTGATAATCTTAATGACGGATTAATGTTTTAATCTATGATACTCAACGCCTAATCACTCAAGATTAGGCGTATACGACATCCTTTTCATGAGCCTTTGTATTCAATAAAAATCTAAGCTATTCCCGCCAACTAATTGATGCATCTAGCTTAAAAAAGTTATCCCCATATCCTGTGGATAACTCTGTGCATTAAACCTTTATAGAGCCCCTAACTTGCTAATTTTTAGCAGCGTTTCTTAAATTGTACAATTTTTATACAACTGCTTTCTACAACACAAATCAACAACTTACGATTAACTTTGCTCTGATATTTAAAAAATCGTGGCTAACACTCGGTTTTATATAGACTGCCATTGCTATGTGCGTAACTTATCAAAAATCACTACAGATTTTCCCATTGTCAAGGAAATATTTAGGGAGATTATTAAGCGCCATAAGACATTATCTAGGCCTGCAAATAAATTACAATTTGAATAACATACAACTCTATAAAACCATCTCCTTAGAGTGATCAAATTTTAGACAAAATAGCCCTGTTACTAGGGAAGCTGGCAGGTTAAATAACTGAGTTAAGGAGTCAAAACTCACGAGTTTTGCTTAAATAACAGCGGCCAAACTCATGAGTTTGGACTCCCAATTTAATCAATGAACAGTAGATTGGAGTTTAACGGAGTCAAAACTCACGAGTTTTGCTTAAATAACAGCAGCCAAACTCTTGAGCTTGGACTCCCAATTTAATCAATGAACAGCAGATTGGGTTTAACGGAGTCAAAACTCACGAGTTTTGCTTAAATAACAGCAGCCAAACTCATGAGTTTGGACTCCCAATTTAATCAATGAACAGTAGATTGGAGTTTAACGGAGTCAAAACTCACGAGTTTTGCTTAAATAACAGCAGCCAAACTCTTGAGCTTGGACTCCCAATTTAATCAATGAACAGCCGATTGGGTTTAACGGAGTCAAAACTCACGAGTTTTGCTTAAATAACAGCGGCCAAACTCATGAGTTTGGACTCCCAATTTAATCAATGAACAGTAGATTGGGGTTTAACGGAGTCAAAACTCACGAGTTTTGATACCTGCAACTTAAGACCCTACAGATGCCAGACTTGGTCTTCTTTATTATAGAGTCGATGTTTTTTAGACTAGATCAGGTCTTCTTTAAAGCAAAGACAATCTACTATGATAAATAGTCACATAGAAATGACTCAATGTAGGTCTTCTTTAGGCTAAAGACAACTAGAAATACTCTAATGCTGGTCTGCTTTAAGCTAAAGAAGACTAACCATGCTCTTTCGCACACCTTCTTTTGTCCAAAGAAGGTGTGCTATGCTTCAAAGATGATCTGCTCTAAGCTAAAGAACACTGGATCTATAACAAAGTAGCACTGCTAACTGTTAATTCAAGCTTTTATAATTTTAACTAAACTCTGACCTTAAGTGCATTAAAGTTCATTATGTTTTTATCTTGGCGTCATTGGTTTGATTGCTAGCAGTAACCGGACAAGATGAGCTACAAAATGTCGGGTTACGCTATCGCTAACCCAACCTTCAGGACTTTTCTGGATATCAAAACTCATGAGTTTTGACTCCAAAACCAAGACTCCATTTAATCAATGCCGGTCTGGGTTTGCAACCCCGACCAAGACCTTTGAATGCTTTACTGGCATCTCTATTTAATGGCCTTACTCAGCTAACACGAAGCACAAATAAGCTTTTGATCCAGTATTTGTACCTTCCAAACACACGGTATAAACAGCTCTATGAATTTAAATAGCGACGCAGTATAGACGCTACTTGTAATTACGGTTACTATAGCCCTCAGAGCAAATAACTAATGCTCTATTGTCGCTATAATTATTAGAGACATCTTCAAAGAAACACCGCCACCACTCGCTATAAAAGACCTTTGGCCACACTCCATAGGCAGCATTAAAGCTTATCTTAGTAAAGTCCACCGCTTATTCATGAGTCGAATACAACTAGATTTCTACTTAGTAGAGACACTAGCCTTAAACGACTTTCAAAAATCATAACGTTCGAATTTCGAGCAAGGTATAGCTACATGAAAACTCAAAAAGCCATCATCAGTTTTTCTAAAACCAAAGACCACGAACTAGCCGATATAGGTCAAGCCATTGCTAATAAAATGACTAATAATCCCAACTACCCTACCCCTACGTTATCTATAAGTGATCTACAAGCTGCCATTACGGCGTATTCTAGCGCCTTAATCCAAGCTCAAGACGGCAGCAAAGCAGATGTCGTCGCTAAAAATGCCTCTCGTACAACCTTAGAGAATGACCTTTCTGCTCTAGGTAATTATGTTAATCTAATAGCTGATGGTGATGCTCTTAAACTACAAAGCTCTGGCTTTCCGTTAACAAAACTTCCTGAGCCTATTGGTATTTTAGACGCTCCAATACTCACCGTGCATTACGGTGAAAATGCCGGAGAAATGGCTATTGAAATATCGCCCATACCCAAAGCCTCGGGCTATATCGTTTTATATGCCGTTGTACCGGCTCCGGCAGACAATAATGACTGGTCTAGTAAAACAATGTCTTCATCAAAAGCTACATTGACACATCTAAAAAGTGGTAATAAATATGTTTATAAGGCCGCAGCTTTAAGTTCTGAAGCTAATAAAATGAACATTTATAATTTTTCTACCCCGATTGAGAAAATAGTTCCTTGATAGGGCTTAAACGGCTATCAACTTAACAAGGGATAAAACGCTAGCGTAGTCGGTTTACGCTAGCGCTAACCCGACCCACACCTATTAACATTATTCACACTGTCCCGTCTTTAGCGATAGCCAAGATATTCAAGTAAGAAAAATCATAAAACTTTCACCGTCTCGCGAGTGCATACAGCTTTATTGTAGCGAACAACTTGAATATAAAAGGCTATTTTAAATGGAGGCAGCTAGCTTAAAAAAGTTATCCCCATATCCTGTGGATAACTCTGTGTATTAAACCTTTACAAAGCCCTTAACTCACTAATTTTTAGCAACGTTTCTTAGATTGTACAGATTTCATACAATCGCTTTAATGTAAATAAAATTAATGACTTATGATAAAATCAGTCCTGATAATTAAAAAATTATAGCTAACGCTCGGTTTTATATAGATCGCTATTAGTATGTGCGTAACTTATCAAAAGAAATGCTTGCCGTGTAGGGGCGACAAATTCGCCCTGTACATTCGTTAGTCAGTTGAAACGCTTATTTCATATCCTTAACTGTGGACAGTGAGGGTAAGCGTGGAATGATTTAAGTGAGGATTTAACATGAATAACCAAGATACCGATCTTACTCTAATCAAAGCGTTATCTAATCTCGAAGCCTACCAGCATGAAGTCCGTTCGATCAAGGTTATCGAAACCCATATTTCTTGGGTAATATTAACAGGATCGTATGCTTATAAAATCAAAAAGCCCGTTAACTTTGGTTTTCTGGATTTTTCTACCCTAGAACAACGACGCTTTTTCTGCCTAGAAGAACTTAGACTGAATCAGCGTTTGGCTGCTGATCTGTATCTGGCTGTTGTGCCTATTACCGGCACACTGGATGATGCAAAGATGGACGGCGTAGGCAATATCCTCGATTATGCCGTTAAGATGCGCCAATTTCCGACGGGACTCACTTTAAGTGAAAAAGCGGCCAGCAAACAACTCAGTGCTATTGAAATAGATCAACTCAGTGAAATATTGGCAAGCTTTCATCAACACATTGCCATAGCTAATCCTAGTTCTAACTATGGATGTAGTGCAGATATTAACTACTGGTTTATGGAAAACTTTGCGCCTATCAATGAGTTATTAACGGATATTCAGCTCCAACAGCAACTACAAGCCATCCAAAACTGGGGGCAGCAAGAATGGCTAGTTAAAGCAGAAATCATGGCACTTCGTAAACAACAGGGCTATGTACGTGAATGCCACGGTGACTTACATTTAAGCAATATGACCCTGATTAACGACAAGGTGACCTTATTTGATTGCCTGGAATTTAATCCTTTACTGCGCTGGATAGACGTCATCAATGAAATCGCTTTTGTGTTGGTTGATCTACTCCATAAACAAGAACAAGCGCTAGCTTTTCGCTTACTTAATGGTTATTTACAACTGACGGGTGACTATTCGGGTGTCGTTTTGCTGCGCTATTATTTGGTTTATCGTGCCTTAGTGTCTGCCAAAATTGCCTTGTTACGTCAGAAGCAACAAAGCACTGATAACCTGCCTTCATCTACCTGCTTAAAATATCAGGAATTTATGAATCTGGCTGAACACTACACTCAGTCAAGTCGTGTAAAACTGATCATTAGTCATGGTTATTCTGGTTCAGGTAAATCAACATTAATGGCAGAACTTTCCGAAAATATTGCAGCGATCCATCTACGAGGCGACATAGAGCGTAAACGCTTATTTGGCTACACGGCTGAACAAGATTCACAAAGCACTTTAAACCATGGGCTTTATAGCGAAGATGCCAGCCAAAAAACCTATGATTATCTCGCAGAGTTTGCAAAAGCCATCTTAAACGCCGGCTTTTCTGTAATAGTCGATGCAACTTTTCTTGAGCTTAAACATCGCCAGCGCTTTAAAGAACTGGCTATTGAATGTAACAGTGACTTTATTATTATCGACGTGCAAGCTTGTTATGAAACGCTATGTGAACGTATAAAACACCGACAAGGCGATGCCTCTGAAGCCACTTTAGAAGTCTTAGATTATCAACAGCAATGGGCACAAGCGTTAACGCTAGACGAACTAGATGATGTCATTAGTGTTGATAGCGAGACCGATAAGGTTTTAGAGACTTTATTGGCGAATGACATCAAGCAGCGATTAAAATATATACCGTAGGGGCGTATTGCCTAAGCCCCTATGACTATAGAGACCTATGTTGATCAAGTTTGACGAGATACCGCCACCAAAACCACTGCTGCACATGTAAATAACGACGTATCGGAGTTTTAACTAAAATCAGCAATAAGCCTATGGAATATAAACACCAAACAGCGGCCCATTCATTAGGATTACTGGTTGTTAACCAAGCTAGCAAGGGACCTGTCAAGATATGGTAAAGCGTCATTCTCCATGAACCATAAAGTATAGGCATGACAAAAGCGGCTACCACATACATATTGAATAACACGATATTTGCAGTCGCAGGGATTTCCCAAGCGATATGCCAATCCCCGGATAAAGAACAAATTCTTCGCCCACAAAACGGCATCGTAAATGATTCTGCATAATGGCTAAACAGCACAAGCCGAGTTTTAACCTCGTAACAAAAAGGCGCCCATTCGAAAGGATACAATCTTAATAGCAAGCATACCGTGGCAATTAAACACACAAAATAGACGAGAGGAGCAATCTTAGCCCTGACTTTGTCCGGAATAAAATATAAGGACACGGCATTAACAAAAAAAGGCTGGAAAGCAATATGGATATAACCTAACAGGGTTGCTATTTGATTGCCGGGGTTAGCGCAATCGTCAATCACTGTATAGGTATAAGCTTGCAGCAACTCCATCAAGGAGAAGAAACCCAAGGCATAACATAATGCAGGAGGTTCTTTTTTATAGAAAAAATAAGCGGTACTGGATAATCCAATGGTTGCTAATACTGCCGATGCTTCGCCACTCCAACACATAATAATTCTCTGGTTAATTTTGTTATTGTTATTCAGAGACTAATGAGCTCAACAACGTTGATTCGATTGTCACTCTTAGATTCTATGGTCGGCTATCATGCCATCGACCAACAGAGCTATCAACCACAAATAACACAAGGAAAAATAGAGTGGGAATGATAAAAATACGCCCCTACGACCATCACTACATTGTTATCTTTCTTGCCTGAGAAAGATAAAACTATGGACAAAGAGAGCACCCGTAGAGGGCTGTATACAAAACAAATGGGTGTTTTAGCGACTTTGCCTAATGGCATAAGTAACATCAGCCGCTTGTCTATTTTCTTTAACATCATGAACACGAAATAGCTGCACGCCAGCCATCACTCCTAAAGCGGTCGTCACTGCTGTTGCGGTAACTAGTTCCGAGGGTTCGCTAACATCACAGAGTGTACCCATGAAGCGTTTACGACTCGCGCCTAACAATACTGGAAATCCCAAAGCCACTAAAGCGTCGAGATGCGCCAATAAATCTAAGTTATCTTGTTTACGTTTACCAAAGCCTATACCAGGATCTAAGATTATATTTTCCTTTTTAATGCCAGCCGCTAAAGCCGCGGCTATACATTGCTTTAAGGCGGCAATCACTTCAGCAATGACATCATCATAATAGGGATGATCTTGCATGGTTTTTGGCGTACCTTTGCTATGCATTAAAATAATCGGCGTGTTCGTTGTTGCCGCTAAAGTGAGTATGACAGGGTCTGCTAGACCTCCAGAAACATCATTGATAATCGTTGCGCCAGCGTCTAGTGCGGCTTTTGCAACGACACTGGAGGTAGTATCTATACTAATCGCTAAACTACAATTGAGTTGCTGACGTATAGCGGTGATCACAGGAACGACCCGTTGTATTTGCTCAGTTTGAGACACTGGGTCTGAACCTGGACGCGTTGATTCACCACCTATGTCGATAATATCGACACCTTCAGCTTGCATACGCTGGACTTGTTGCAAGGCGATATTGAGCTCAGTAAATTTTCCGCCATCAGAAAAACTATCGGGGGTAATATTTAAAATCCCCATAATGAGGGGTTTGTCAGTATTAATAAACATGTCTTATCTCCTGTGCGTGGCCTTCTATAACTGATGTTACGCAGCCATTCAGCGGTTTAAAGAAAACAAATAATGAGATCGCTATCGCGACGATTTATTCAATCGGGTTATCGCACCCGAAGGCGAGATACTTTCTTTTGCGCAGCCTTTAGAAAGTAACCAAAGAAAAGGCGGCTCGATTGCCGCTGCTTCCTGCGGTGCTCAGCGCGGCATACGAGAGTAAAGCACCGTTACTGCATAACGTCAGTGTGTAAGATTCAGGTATAATGCACGCTACTTTCAAATCTGAATCATGTCATGAATAAACCACGATTAGCTTGGGCAATAACCGGTTCTGGTCATTATATAGAAGAATGCTTAAATTTTTTGCTTACGCTAGACGAGGTTGATCTTTATTTAAGTCAGGCAGCAGAAGAAGTTATCAAAATGTACGGCTTTAATCTGAATGAAATCCGTGAAAGAATGCCCGTCTATCGTGACAAAACCGCTTCATCACCCCCAGTGGGACATTTTTATAAAGGCTATTACCACACCTTTGTGATGGCGCCCGTCACTTCAAACACTGTCGCTAAATGCGTATTGGGCATCGCCGACTCTTTAGTCAGCAACTTATATGCTCAAGCGGGAAAATGCCGGGTACCTAGTATCGTTTATCCTTGCGACATTGCACCCGAAATGGAAACCACCGCACCGGGACATAAAACAGTGATGGTTTATCCGCGTAAAATTGACCTAGAAGGGACGGATAAGTTACGCAGCTTTGAATATACCGAAGTTGTTGAAAGCGTTGAGGATTTGATCATAGCGGTCACCAACAGACTGGCGTTCGTTAAACTCAACGAGCTCATCTTGAGTTCAGCTTCATGAAAGAACATATCCTTTTCTTGACCGGCAAACTGGCTGAAAAGCAACTTCGTAGTATTCTGGAAAAAATGCAGCCAGACTTTACTTATACTGTGCATCAGTTAGGTCTTAAGGTCGCAGCCTTGATGACTACCGAGATGATTGCGAGGCGATTGACTGATACCTTTGGGGCGAATCGCATCATCATACCGGGACGCTGTCGCGGTGACGTTGATGAATTATCTGCTAAATTAGGCTTAGCCATTGCACGCGGCCCTGAAGAACTTAAAGACTTACCGCAGTATTTTGGTAAAGCTGCCCAACAACACGATTTAAGCCGCTACAAAGTTAAGATTTTTGCCGAGATCGTTGATGCGCCCCATGTGAGTGTTGAGGAAGTTGTTAAACGCGCCCAATATTATAAAAAAAATGGTGCGGATGTTATTGATATTGGTTGCTTACCCAGCACCGATTTTCCACACATGGAAGACATTATTCGCACCTTGAAACAACTAGGTTTTATGGTGAGCATTGATTCCTTGGAAGCCAATGATTTACTCAGAGGCGGTAAAGCAGGAGCAGATTACATGCTCAGCCTGCATGAAAGTACACTTTGGATAGCGGATGAAGTCGCCGCAACACCGATCATCATCCCCGAAAGCCATGAAGATTTAGCCTCCTTGGATAGAGCCATTAAAATACTACTGGCTAAGAATCGGGCTTTTATTGTCGATCCTATTTTAGATCCTGTGCATTTCGGTTTTACCCAGTCCATCGTGCGTTATCATGAGGTCAGAAAAAATCATCCTGATATAGAGATGATGATGGGCGTTGGCAATATTACCGAACTGACTCATGCCGATACCGCCGGTATGAATACCCTATTATTAGGTATCTGTTCTGAGCTTAATATCAATAGTATCTTGGCGACTGAAGTCAGCAAACACGCAAGTCGAGCCATTAAAGAAGCGGATTTAGCGCGACGTATTATGTTCGCTGCTAAAGAGCATGACACCTTACCTAAACATATCAATCCAGGCTTAATGGCGTTACATGAACCTTCGCCTTTTCCTTATACACTCCCGGAAATACAAGAACTGGCTGGGCATATTACCGATCCTAGTTTTCGCATCCAAACCAGTAGTGTAGGCCTACATATTTTTAATCGTGATGGCTTGCATAGTGCAATCGATCCCTTCGATTTATACCCGCATTTAAAGGTAGAGCAGGATGGCAGCCATGCTTTTTATTTAGGCGTGGAGTTAGCAAGAGCCCAAATAGCTTGGCAACTAGGTAAGCGTTTTACTCAAGACCAAGCATTAACTTGGGGTTGTGCGGCTGAGAAAACTGAAGAAAGTATTGATTTGCATAGTTTTAAACCCTCATGAATTTACTCATGGCCTATAAAATTTATCGTCCGCCCATTTTAAGGGATTGCTTATAACGTATTCCGCAAGGGTTTGATACGAGGTTTCGTTTCTAATAACGTGCTCATAATAATTAGCTTGCCATAGCTTGGCTTTAAAACCGATCAAAGCCAATTGCTTAGTCACTGAGGATTTATATCCTCGCACAATAGCGCCTAGCGTTTGTGATGTTGATCTTAGGGGTGATTGTTTATCATCAATCATTATATAGGGCGTATGCAATACGCCCCTACGGAGTATATTTATTTTTTAATGACTGATGTTACGCAGTAACGTGGCTTTACTCTCGTTTGCCGCGCCGAGCACCGCAGGTTTTGTTGGGATTAGCCCGTCGACGCGCGGCATGGATGCCGCGCGTCGGAAGGAGGGCAGGAAGCCCTCTCTACCGACCCCCGACAAAACCGAGGAGCGCAGGAAGCAGCGGTAATCGAGCCGCCTTTTCTTTGGATACTTTCTTTTGGCGGAGCAAAAGAAAGTATCTCGCCCTCGGGTGCGATTACCCGATTAACACATCGTCGCGATAGCGACCTCATTATGTATGTTTTTATAAAGCACTGAATGACCGAGTAACATCAGTTAAGTATTTAGGCCGAAATAAGACCATGCTAGCGTAGCGCGTGGTAAAGTTTTCGGCACAGTTGCCCCTTGCCGGAAACGCTTTACTCACTTACGTTCGTAAAGTCTTATTCCGGCCTACATAAAAGTTTGACTTAATGGCAGTAACGTGGCTCTACTCTCGTTTGCCGCGCCGAGCACCGCAGGTTTTGTTGGGATTAGCCCGTAGGGGCGCGGCATGGATGCCGCGCGTCGGTAGGAGGGCAGGAAGCCCTCTCTACCGACCCCCAACAAAACCGAGGAGCGCAGGAAGAAGCGGCAATCGAGCCGCCTTTTCTTTGGATACTTTCTTTTGGCGGAGCAAAAGAAAGTATCTCGCCCTCGGGTGCGATTACCCGATTAAATATAATCGTCGCGATAGCGACCTCATTATGTGTGTTTTTTAAATTGCTGAATGGCGACTGCGTAACATCAGTTAAATGATATTTGATGACACCAACCATCGTAGGGGCGTATTGCATACGCCCTATGTATACACTCTGTAATATCATCGCCTTCGTCCTAACACCAAAACTCCACACAACCCTAATGCCAACAGAACAATCACTGCCTGATCACCCAAACGTGTAAAAGGTGTCACACCAGTCATGGGTATAATCTCACCAGTTAATACTGTCGCTTCAAAAGATCGTGCTTGTTGGATGATGCGACCATCGGGAGCGACTATGGCGGTAACACCGGTATTGGTTGCGCGTAATAAATAACGCCCCGTTTCCATAGCTCGCATTCTAGCCATTTGTAAATGCTGATGTGGTTCTATTGAATGACCAAACCAACCATCATTAGTGACATTGACTAAATACGCGGCATCTATCAGGTTTTGCACGGTTGCGTTAGCAAACACATCTTCATAACAAATTGAGGTGATAAACGCATAGCCTCCAGCCTTTAAAAGGGTTTGGTCAATGGCACCTGGCGTAAAATGACCTAAAGATAAACCTAGACTATCTAAGATAAAACCAGAAACAGGCTGCCAAGGTAAGTATTCACCAAAGGGCAATAAATGTATTTTTTTATAGGTCGCCGTGTCTTTACCTAAAGTCATTACAGCATTGTAGCGCTCATGACGGTCATCATCTCGTAACGGCAAACTAACAATTAAATCAGAGCCATGCTCCTTGGCAGACAGACTTAAAGGTTGCAAATACCAATCATTCACTTCAGATAAATACGCCGGAATAGCGGTTTCTGGCCAAACTATCACCTTTGAATCCCAATGTGCTTCAGTCATTGTTTTATAGAAGTTTAGGGTATTGGGTAAGTTCTCAGGTCGCCACTTTTGATCCTGACTCACATTACCTTGAATCAACGATACCCGAATAGGCTCGTCTAGGGCAGTAGTCCAGTTAATCGTCTTTAAGCCTGCGCCAGTAAGCCATAATCCGAGTAACATCGCTATCATCAGGCCTCTGTGTTTTTTAACCTGAACTAAAGAGATTAATAAAACGGCCGTTAACGCTACTATGAAACTGCTACCATAAGCACCTATTATAGGAATGTAGCCTGCTAGCGGTGTTTCTAATTGCGAATAGGATACTTGCAGCCAAGGAAAGCCACTAAGTACCCAATAGCCACGTAAATATTCTACTAATACCCAAACCACAGGCACTATGCTTATAACGTTAAGTCGTGGATTGATTAATCTAATTTTTACTGACAAATAAGCGGCTAACGCTGGAAATATAGCCCAAAAAGCTACACAAAGCATCGTCAAGAAACTGGAGCTCACCGCATCAATACCCCCAAAATCGTGAATACTGACATAGACCCATGAAATGCCTAAACCAAAGGCCGCCAAACCAAAGAAATAACCTCGAGACAAAGCTTGTAGGGGTGTTGCATGTTGCCATGAAGCAAACACTAGCACTAAAGCTATTAGCGCTAAATAAGCATAATCAAAAGGGGCAAAGGACAGGGTATATAAAACACCTGCTAGGGTAGCGAGCAGATCCCAATAAATTTTCGATGATAGGCGCATGTCTGAACATTATCCATTTAAACTAAAAACGCCAAGAGTTTACGTCATCTAATCAGTGAAATACAAAACAACGATCTTCAATTAACCTATTAAATTTTGCATGGTGTAAAAAAACTGACTATTACTATCTGGTTTTACAAAAAACATATAGTCTATAATTTGAAAATACCCAACATTACGTTATTTTCATTCTTAAGTAACGGCAATCGTATACAATAATTCATGCAAAAAAATACTAGCCTTAATCCCTGTCTTTTTAGTGACTTATCCGTCAAGGATAGTGAGCAGATTAAGCGTGCTCTAGTCATCGTCGATCGTATACCTAAAGACCCGCATTATAATCGCCCTAAAGGAACTGATGTCGCTAGCGTTTTAAAAGATTACCATGTTGACATTAATACCCTGATTGCCGCTTTATTAAGCGATCCTCGACTTGCAAAGTTATGCTCAGGCGCTGAGATTAAAGAACAATTCGGCGACGTCATTGCCACCTTAGTCAAAGATGTTAATTGGTTAAATAAATTAACCGTTTATACCCCCGACATGGCTAATAAGCCTAATCAGACTGAAACCTTGCGGCGCATGTTATTGTCCATGACCCAAGACGTCAGAGCCGTACTCATTAAATTAGCTTACCGAATTTATAGATTGCGAATTTTACCCAATGAGTCTGATGAAATTCGCCATTTTATTTCCCGCGAAACCCTAGATATTTATGCGCCTATTGCCAATCGTCTAGGCATACACCAGTTTAAGTGGGAATTAGAAGACATGGCTTTTCGGTATTTAGAACCGCAAGCCTATAAACAAATTGCTAAATCTCTCGCCAATAAACGTATACAACGAGAAAACTGTGTTAATAGTTTTATTAAGCTTTTACAAAAACATCTAAGCGATGAACATATCAATAGCTCGTGCTACGGTAGGCCCAAGCATATTTACAGCATTTGGAAAAAAATGCAGCGTAAACAACTCACTATAGATGAGTTGTATGACTTACTCGCTGTACGGGTGATTGTTGATAATTTAACTCAGTGTTATACGGTTTTGGGTATCGTGCATAGCTTATGGCAATACATCCCTAAAGAATTTGATGACTATATCGCTAATCCCAAAGAAAATGGCTATCAGTCCTTACATACCGTCATTTTAGATCCAGAGGGCAATCGTATTGAAGTGCAAATACGCACACAAGATATGCATGATTATGCTGAATTAGGTGTTGCTGCTCACTGGGCCTATAAAGAAGGCGGTAAGCAATCGGCGGCCATGGAAAAAAGCGTTGCGACGCTACGCAAGCTCCTAGAAGAAAAGCAAAGCGATGAAGTGCTCAGTGATGATTTTCGTAGCGAGTTATTTAATGACAGAGTTTATAGTTTAACGCCAGCTGGTAAATTAATTGATTTGGTAAAAGGCTCAACACCCTTGGATTTTGCTTACGCGGTTCATACCGAAATTGGTCATCGTTGCCGTGGTGCAAAAATCAACGGCAAGATTGTGCCACTCACTTATCAACTAAAATCAGGTGAACAAGTAGAAATTCTTACCACTAAAGAGTGCGCACCTAATCATAATTGGATAGATCCAAACTTAGGCTATTTAAAAACTTCACGCGCCATTAGTAAGGTAAAAAGCTGGTTTAAAAACCAACAGCAAGCCGAAAACATCCTTCGAGGCAGAACAATTCTGGACAAAGAATGTCTACGTTTAGGTTTAAAAACCTTAAATATGGTCGAAATGCTGAGTCATTTTAAGCAGCCGGATACAGACTCATTACTTGAAGCCATTGGTCGCAGTGATATTAATAGCAGGCAACTCGCTGGCTTTTTAAAAATTCCCGAGTTGGAAGAACTGCCCTTCAACATGCGGTCAAAAAAGACTTTCGCAAAATCGCTCGTATCAGTGGAAGGTATTGATAATGTGCAAACATCGTTTGCGCACTGCTGTAGACCAGTATCAGGCGATAACATTATCGGCTATATTTCTCATCATAAAGGCATCACTGTTCACCGTAGCAATTGCAAAAACATAACAGAACTCAGTGTAGAAAAACAAGCCCACCTTATTTCTGTATCATGGAGTGACAAAACAGCTAGCCATGAAGTGCCTATTGTCATTCACGCCTTTAATGCCCAAAACTTACTGCATAATGTTTCCCAAATGCTGACTCTAGCCAAGATTCATATTTTTAATGCGTCACTAGAAACACAAACTGATTTATCAGCAACATTAAATTTAACGCTGCAAATAGAAAACACTAATCAATTAGCACAAGTCTTAAGTAAGATAAACTGTCTACCTAATATCATCGACGTTAAACGTAAAACTTAACGAACCCAGTCTTTCGCCTTTCGCATTTAATCTAAATCTCATGTCACAAAACATTGAAAAACGTCTCATTCTAGTTGACGGCTCGTCCTTTTTATTTCGTGCTTATCATGGTGTACCGCCACTCACTAATTCTAAAGGCGAACCCACTAATGCTATTTATGGTGTATCTAATATGCTGCGGAAAATGATCACTGATTATCAAAGTGATTATGTGACTGTGGTTTTTGATGCACCCGGCAAAACTTTTCGTAATGATCTTTATGAGGACTATAAAGCTCATAGACCGCCTATGCCCGATGATTTACGTGTACAAATCGAGCCCTTACATCACTTAATTAGAGCCATGGGCTTACCTTTAATTATGGAAGCCAATGTAGAGGCCGATGATGTATTAGGTGCTTTGGCACAACAGGCCGCTGCGCAGGGTTTTAAGGTCATTATTTCTACGGGAGATAAAGACATGGCCCAGTTAGTCACCGATCAAATCACTTTAGAAAACACCATGACTAATACCCGCATGGATATTCAAGGTGTGATAGATAAGTTTGGGGTTAAACCAGAGCAGATTATTGATTATCTAGCCTTGATGGGCGATAGCAGCGATAACATTCCAGGTATACCTAAAGTGGGCCCTAAAACAGCGGCAAAATGGCTGCAACATTATGAAACCTTGGAAAACTTAGTGAGTCATGCTGATGAAATCACCGGCAAAATTGGCGAAAATCTTCGTGCGCATATTGAGTTACTGCCGCTATCTAAGCAATTAACGACTATCAAATGCGATCTTAATCTACCCTATACGATAGATGATTTAAAACGCCATCCTAGTGACTTATCAGAATTAAAAAGTCTGGTTTCAGACTTAGGTTTTTCATCGTGGTTAAAGTTACTTAATAATCCAGTTGAAGCTGTTATTGTTGAAGAACAGCCTGCCGTTGATGATATCGAATGTCATTATGAAACCATACTCACCGACCAGCACTTCAAAGAATGGCTGACTCGCTTAGAACAGAGCGATTTATTTGCTTTCGACACCGAAACCACCAGTTTAGATTATAGCTTAGCTCAGATTGTAGGTATCTCGTTTGCTGTGACTCCAGGCAACGCCGCTTATGTCCCTTTAGCCCATGATTATCCAGAAGTACCCGAGCAACTTAATCGTAGTGAGGTCTTAGAGCAACTTCGACCGCTATTAGAAAATCCGCTCAAAGCGAAAGTCGGGCAGAATCTCAAATATGACAGCCATGTATTAGCCAATCATGGCATAAGTTTACAAGGCATTGCTCACGATACGATGCTGGAGTCTTATATAGTTAATAGCACTGCTACTAAACATAATATGGATGATCTAGCCAAAACCTATCTAGGCGTCACTACGATTCATTATGAAGACGTGACTGGCAAAGGCGTAAAACAAATCCCCTTTCAGCAAGTTCCACTAGAACAAGCAGCGCCTTATGCGGCTGAAGATGCAGACATTACCTTACGCTTGCATCACGTCTTATTAGCTAAACTAAAGCAAATACCTAGTCTATTAGCCTTGTATTCTGAGCTTGAAATTCCTCTTATTGGTGTACTCGGTCGTATAGAAAGCCAAGGCGTACTCATTGATAGCAGCATGCTTGCCCAACAAAGCTTAGAGCTCGCTAGTCATATCAATGCCCTTGAACAACAAGCCCATGATTTAGCAGGTCGGGTGTTTAATTTAGGCTCTCCTAAACAAATTCAAGAAATTTTGTATGATGAGCAACAGCTACCTATTTTAAAGAAAACCCCTAAAGGCCAGCCTTCTACAGAAGAATCGGTCTTGCAAGAGTTGGCTATCAGTTATCCATTACCAAAATTGATTTTAGATCATCGTAGTTTAAGTAAGCTAAAATCAACCTATACCGATAAGTTGCCAGAACAAATTGATCCTTATACTGGCCGAGTACATACCTCTTACCATCAAGCTGTTGCCGCTACTGGCAGACTGTCTTCGTCTAATCCTAATTTGCAAAACATTCCTATTCGTAGTGTAGAGGGTCGAAAAATAAGACAAGCCTTCATCGCTCCAGCTGGCTATAAAATAGTCGCTGCCGATTATTCACAAATTGAATTGCGGATTATGGCGCATTTATCAGCTGATGAAGGTTTGCTTAAAGCTTTCAGTGCCGGACTTGATGTGCATACGGCAACCGCAGCAGAAGTCTTTGGTGTGCCGCTAGATCAAGTGACTACTAATTTACGTCGCTCGGCAAAAGCCATTAATTTCGGACTCATTTATGGGATGTCAGCTTTTGGTTTAGCACAACAACTTGATTTATCACGTGGCCAAGCCCAAGCCTATATCGATTTATACTTTACCCGCTATCCCGGTGTAAAAAATTATATGGAGACGATTAGAGCCTTAGCACACGAACAAGGCTATGTGGAAACGCTGTTTGGTCGACGTTTATATTTACCAGAAATAAGTTCACGTAATGCCGCTCGTAGACAATATGCCGAACGCACTGCGATCAACGCACCTATGCAAGGTACAGCGGCGGATATTATTAAACGCGCCATGCTTAGCACAGACCAGTGGTTATGCTCAGAAAAACCCGATGCTAAAATGATTATGCAAGTTCACGATGAACTGGTTTTTGAAATTGCAGATGATCAACTTGAACACTGCACCGCGAAAATCAGAACACTGATGTGTTCAGCCGCTGAATTAAAAGTGCCGTTGATTGTTGATATTGGTAAAGGTTTAAATTGGGACGAGGCGCATTGATAACAACTACGCGGCTAAAGCCGCTCCCACAAAAGAAGCCAAAAGAAGCCATAGGTATCTACACAAGTTTCTTATCGGCATGGGAACGATAAAAAACACCGTAGGGGCGTATTGCATACGCCCAACATCGAAAGTCCAATCTTACAAAGCTTATTTTATAAGGGCGTATGCAATACGCCCCTACGATCTTCACCACAATGTTATCGTTCTCGCGTGGGAATGCTAACCATTATTTGTGTAGATGCCTATAGCTAAAGAGGGGGAAATAAAAAGAATACTCTCACTGTCTCTATAGCTATTGCACTGAAAAACAGCTAAAGCAGTTTTACTCCAAGCACACACAATACTTGTGTATAACGATGAGAGTTATATAGGGTGGATAAGCACCGCGCATCGAGCATTGATGCCGGATGCGCTTTGCTTATCCGGCCTACTGGCTATAAAAGTTTTAGCCGAGTTATTAGCGCATTAATAGCCTTTTCTTGCTTCATAATACTTTCACATAACTGGAACTGATTAACGGCTCTATGCAAGTTTTGCTTAGGCTCGGTTACTTTAAAATAGCGGTTATCTTCCAGATAATCGGCATAAAACCGTAGACCTAATTCAAAGGGAATTAAGCGGATGCTCGCATATAAATAATCGTAATCAGCTTTTTTAAGAAATGAACCCGCCTCAGATAAATAACTCGTCAATAATGCTGTCGCTATCTCCAGATCAAATTCATTCGTTGCTAAATTATGGCAACAAGATCGTAAACAATCACCAATATCATAATGCACTAAACCAGGCTTAACGGTATCCAGATCGATAAGGCTGACGATTTGCTGAGTGTCTTTAGCAAACAAAAAATTATTGAGTTTAGGGTCGCCATGAATAACCCTGAGAGGTAATAAGCCTTGCTGCTTTGCAATTTCCAGATCGTTGACGATGCTTTGATGACTAGCAATAAAGGCTGAGCAATATTGGCTTTCAGGACTGCTAACGACATTCGCAGTCGTTAATACTTGCTGATAATGATTTAAATAATCGGGAGCGATATGAAAACCAGGCAAAGTGTCATATAAGTGGCTAGGTTCAAGGTCACTGACTAAGCCATGAAAATGTGCCAAGGCAAAACCCGTTTGCTCAGCTTGATGGATATGAGTGATAGTTTCTAAGCTTTCAGTATTTTCAATATATGCTAAGGCACGCCAATAATGGCCTTGTTCATTTTGATAATAACCAGCGTTAGTCAGGGTTTTTAAAATAGCAGGGATTTTAAGCTTAACGCTATCTTTAGGTTTTAATGCGACATGGTCATTAAGCTGGCTTAAATTAGCCATAATCTGCTCAGGTGCAGGAAAAACACTTAGATTAATCCTCTGCAAAACAAAAGACTTAGACTGAGTTTGTACTAGAAACGTGTCATTAATGAGGCCATTGCCTAACTCAGAGATGTCAGACGCTACTTGAGTAAACTGCTGAGCAATGGCTATTAATGCTTCCATCAAATTACTATTTTCTAGCTTGAATTAAATTACTTAGATGACGCAATGCCTGCCCACGATGGCTTAAGGCATTCTTGACAGTAGCCGGCAGTTCAGCCGAAGTACACTGTTCACTGGGCACCCAAAAAACAGGATCATATCCAAAGCCCTGACTACCGACAGCTTGAGTGGTAATCAATCCTTCCCAAACTCCTTGTGCGATCAGCGGCGTAGGATCGTCAGCATGTTCCATAAAGACCATAACACAAATAAATCGAGCTGTGCGTTGATCCTCTGGTACGCCCTCAAGTGCTACTAGCAATTTCTGAACATTATCTTGATCATTGGCGCCAACACCCGCATAGCGAGCAGAAATAACACCTGGTGCACCCTTTAAAGCATCGACAACAATACCCGAATCATCGGCTATCGCGGGTAGCTTGCTATGAAAAGCCGCATGTTTAGCTTTGATAATGGCATTTTCTACAAAAGTAGAGCCTGTTTCTTCTGCTTCAGTAATGTTAAAAGCTGATTGAGCCACAATCGGATAATGTTCTAGTATCGCTTGAATTTCTTTAATCTTACCTAGATTGCCGCTGGCTAAAACAATGTTTTGTGAAGTAGAAAAGGTCATATAAATGAGGGTGTGTTAAAAATAAGTGAGGTGCTTATCTCGCTGTCATTAACTACCGGAATAAGACCACCCAAGCGTAGCGCGTGGTGGCGTTTCCGGCAATTCGATAGCACCGATGCCGGAAACGCTTTACTCGCTTACGCTAGTAAAGTCTTATTCCGGCCTACAGCTACTGATGTTGCGCAGCGGTGCTCCGCGCGGCAAACGAGATTATATCGACGTTACCTTAAATTGAAGAATGACTCTCTAAAGCTTCTTGTTGTTTTTGTAGTAATTGCTTAATACCTAAGCTTGCTAATTCAAGCATTGCATCTAACTCTTCTTTTCTAAAAGCATGGCCTTCAGCAGTCCCTTGAACTTCAATAAAAGCCGCTGCATCATTCATAACTACATTCATGTCTGTTTCAGCGTTGCTGTCTTCAGCATAATCCAAATCCAATACTGGAACGCCGTTATATATGCCTACAGAAACTGACGCAACTTGTCCATGCAGTGGATTAGTTTTAATCTGCTTATGCTTAAGCATACTATTGATAGCCAATGATAATGCCACAAAACCGCCAGTAATAGCGGCTGTTCGTGTGCCACCATCTGCTTGAAGTACATCACAATCGATAGTAATGGAATGTTCACCTAGCGCTTTTAAATCAACTGCGGCTCTTAAGGATCTTCCGATTAAGCGCTGGATTTCTAGGGTACGTCCACCTTGCTTGCCATGAGAGGCTTCACGATTCATACGACTATGCGTTGAACGCGGCAACATGCCATATTCTGCAGTCACCCAGCCTTCTCCTTTGCCTTTCAAGAAACGAGGAACGCTTTTGTCAACACTAGCAGTACACAGTACTCTAGTATCTCCAAACTCGATCAGTACAGAGCCTTCTGCGTGTTTGGTATAGCCGCAGGTAAATTTTATGTCTCTGAGTTGATCTGGTTCTCGTCCGCTAGGTCTCATGCTGTATTCCGCTAAATTTAAAACCGCACAGTATACCTGAATTAGAGCTATTTTGGTTTCAAAAATCAGTGAAAAGATGCAAGACCACCCTTACAAGGTTAGAATGCTCGTTTTTTATAAATACTTTACGCTGACTAGGTGAATAATGATTAGAAGCATGACTGCTTATGCTGGCAATGAAGTCAGCATTGGCGATATAACCCTAAACTGTGAGTTACGTTCGGTTAATCACCGTTACTGTGATATCACCCTCAAACTTCCTGATCATCTTCGCTTTATTGAAACCGATCTAAGAACCCTACTGGCAGCAAAAATTAATCGTGGTAAGGTTGAATGCTCTATTAGCTATAAAAAACAAGCGCAAAACAAACAGTCATTTAACGTCAATATGGAAGCTGTTGCTGCCTTATTAGAAGCGACTGAGCAAATTGAACAACAAATGCAAGCTTCGCTGTCTTTTTCTGCCCTAGACGTACTCGCATTTCCAAATATTACCCAAGAACCGAGCATCGATAAATTAATACTAAAGGACGAAGCTACCCAGCTCGTTAATATAACACTAGAGAAGTTTTTAGAGGTTAGAGGACGAGAGGGAGCCCAACTCAAAGTATTGATAGAAGAGCGGTGCATTAAAATACAAGGCTATTCCGTATTAGCCGCTAAGCGTATGCCTGAGGTTTTATTGTTGATACGTACTAAACTAAAAGACAAAATTGACGAACTACAAGTACAACCCGATTTTGATCGACTAGAACAAGAGTTAGTTTTCTTAGCGCAAAAATTAGACATTACCGAAGAACTTGATCGCTTAGATACTCATATCATTGAAGTTTTGCGTGTCCTTAAAGAAAAAGAACCCGTAGGCAGGCGTTTAGATTTCTTAATGCAAGAATTGAATCGCGAAGCCAATACCTTAAGCTCTAAATCTACCGATAAAGAAATGACCGCTATTGCTATTGAGCTTAAAGTTTTGATAGAACAGATGCGTGAGCAAATTCAAAATATAGAATGATCTTTTAGCCAAGTAGGTTGGGGTGAAGCAACGCGAACCCCAACAAGTCGCGTGTTGTGTTGGGGTTCGAGGTCATCGGGGCGTTGTAAACCCTCGATTCCGCCTTGCTGCATTGAGCTTAGCTTATTAGATTAATTATTAACGGCGCAATACGCCAAAGCTATTGCACCCTATAAAATTACTGCTTTATTAAGCTTATAAAATCAAGGAGTTCGATAAAAAGAACTCCTTAATTTTGAATACACTATTCGACTGTTACAGATTTTGCTAAATTGCGAGGTTGATCAACATCCGTACCTTTTAACACAGCGACATGATAAGACAATAGCTGTAAGGGTATGGTGTAAATAATGGGTGATATTTCATTTTCAACTTGCGGAACCTTTACAATTTGTACATTAACATCGTTTTCTGTCGCTAAAGTTTCATCCATAAAAACGATCAATTGCCCGCCTCTGGCACTGACTTCCTGTATGTTTGATTTTAGTTTCTCTAAAAGACTATTATTAGGTGCCACGGTAATAACAGGCATATCTGCATCAATCAAGGCTAAAGGTCCATGCTTTAATTCTCCAGCAGGATAAGCTTCTGCATGAATATAAGAGATCTCTTTTAATTTAAGCGCTCCTTCCATTGCAATTGGATAATGCGAACCTCTTCCTAAGAATAATGCATGTTGTTTTTCAGAAAATTGCTCGGCTAATAGTTTAATTTCATCATTCAATTGCAGTACTTTTTCAATATTGCCCGGTAGACGAAATAATTCCGAAGTGATTTTTTGCTCTACTTGTGCCGTCATTTCAAAGCGTCTACCGATGGCCATGACTAATAACATCAGGGTCGCTAATTGAGTAGTGAAGGCTTTAGTTGAGGCCACGCCAATTTCTGGACCTGCTCGGGTCATGAGCACTAAGTCTGATTCTCTTACCAATGAACTTTCTGGCACGTTGCAAATGGCTAAGGAATATTTAGCACCTAATTTTTTAGCTTCTTGCAAAGCTGCTAAGGTATCCGCTGTTTCACCCGACTGAGAAATAGTGACAATCAAGGTATCTGGTTGTAAAACAGGATGCCGATAACGAAATTCACTAGCAACTTCAATTTGACAGGGTACTCTGGCTATTTTTTCAAACCAATAACGAGCAACCAATCCTGCATGATAGCTAGTTCCACAGGCTAAAATTTGTACTGATTTAATGCTATCAAACACTTCAGAAGCATTATGTCCAAAGGAACTTTCTTCTAGTCGGTTATTAATAAAGCGACCTTCCAGCGTTTGCGAAATAGCAAAAGGCTGCTCATAGATTTCTTTTAGCATGTAATGACGATAATCGCCTTTATCAACTGAATCCGCTGTTAGCTGACTTTCTTTAATAGGTCGACTAACTTCATCACCATCGACATTATAAATTACCACGCTATCAATAGTGATTGATGCTATGTCACCGTCTTCTAAGAAAATAAAGCGTTGCGTGACGGGCAGTAATGCAGCCACATCTGAGGCAATAAAATATTCACCGATACCTACACCGATCACTAAAGGACTGCCTTTACGGCATGCCACTAAGGTATTTGGCTCAAAGGTACTCATGATGCCCAAGGCATAAGCGCCTTCTAGCGATTTAATTGCTAATATCACTGCATTTAAAAAGCCATCTGTTGATTCCATAGCTTGATAAATTTGGTGAACAATAACTTCGGTGTCTGTTTCTGAAGTAAATACATAACCACTTTCTTTAAGTGAAGTACGTAATTGTTCATGATTTTCAATAATACCGTTATGAACTACCGCAACTTTATCTTGGCTTAGATGGGGATGTGCATTGGCTGTACTCGGCTTTCCATGAGTCGCCCATCGTGTATGTGCTATACCGATATTTCCAAATATAGGGTCTAGTTGCAATAAATCTTCAAGTCCTTTAACTTTACCTAACTCGCGTTTTCTATAGATTATGCCGTCATTAATAACCGCCAACCCTGCTGAATCATAGCCGCGATATTCTAGGCGCTTTAAGCCCTCTAATAATATAGGTACGATATTTCGTTGAGCTATTCCACCTACAATTCCACACATATTATTTTTCCTGTTTAACCGGACGTTGCCAACCTGTAATTGTCATTTGCTTTGCTCTACTTAGTGTCAATTGATTTTCTGGACTATCTTTTGTAATAGTTGAACCTGCGCCTATCGTGGCATTTTTACCGATAGTCACAGGTGCGATTAATTGACTATTTGAACCAATAAAAGCACCATCTTCAATGATAGTTCTATATTTATTTACACCATCGTAGTTACAAGTAATCGTACCCGCACCAATATTTACGCGACTACCTACTGTTGCATCACCTATATAACTTAAATGATTTATTTTACTTGCAGAAGCAATTGTTGTTTTTTTGATTTCAACGAAATTACCAATATGCACTTGCTCAGCTAAAACGCTTTCAGGGCGTAACCTTGCAAAAGGCCCAATCTTACTGCCTTGTCCAATGACTGCGTTATCAATAATACAGTTCGCTAAAATGTCCACATTATCAGCGATTATAGAATTATTGATATAGGTATTAGCACCTATACGCACATTATTTCCGATGCTATTTTTACCTTCTAAAATAACATTTACATCAATAATAATGTCTGTACCCAGCGAGTCAATTGAACCTCTGAGGTCAAAACGTGCTGGATCCATTAAGGTTACCCCCTGTTCCATCAGATAATTGGCTTGTTCACGCTGATAAACACGCTCCAAATGACTTAACTGAATTCGATTATTAACACCTAAAACTTCATCGACCGACTCTGGCTGACTCGTTATAACAGCAATACCATCTGCAACAGCCATTTCAATGACATCAGTTAAATAGTACTCGCCTTGAGCATTATCATTTCCCAACTGATTCAACCATTTCTTTAACTGTTGGCCTTTTACTGCCATGATTCCTGTGTTACCTTCTTTAATTAATTGCTCGGCAACTGTTGCATCTTTTTGTTCAACAATTTTACTAACTTGACCCGAGGCATCTCTAACTATTCTGCCATAACCTGTTGGATCATCGAGAGTGACTGTTAATAGAGCTATAGACTGTTCACTAACATTTTTAATTAGGGCTTTAACGGTATTCAATTTCAATAAAGGTACATCGCCATATAAAATTAAAACCGTATCATTGTCAGTAAAGTGTGCACTAGCTTGCTGTACTGCATGACCTGTACCTAATTGTTGTTTTTGTTCAATCCAACTGACGTCCAAATCTTTTAAAGTTTCCCTTACTAAATCTGCACCATGACCATAGACAATCTTAATAGCATTATTTTCTAATTGCTTAGACATGTCATAGACATGCTGTAACAATGATCGATTAGCTATTTGATGTAATATTTTAGGTAGTTGAGAACACATACGCGTGCCTTTTCCGGCAGCAAGAATAATAGTCGTAATCTTCATATAAAATCCTGTTAAACAAAAAAGCCCGATAACGTGACAACGATACCGGGCTTTTAAAATTATAAGATTGCTTTTAGTATACCAATAACAAACAACTGTTATTAACCACCACGCTTTCTATATCTATCAAGGGTTCTTAATTGCATAACAGCTTGGGCTAATTGAGCCTGAGCTGTTGCATAATCAATCTTACCGGTTTTATCGGACAAGGCCTCTTCTGCTTTAGCTTTAGCATCTAATGCAGCAGCTTCATCAATATCTTTTGCTCGAATAGCGGTATCAGCCAAAATAGTTACCAAATGTGGCTGAACTTCTAAATAGCCTCCCGAGATATAATAGGGATAGCTTTCAGTCTCGGTAACTTTAATTCGAACTTCACCAGGGTTTAATCTAGTTATAAATGGCGCATGTCGAGGTGAAATACCCACTTCACCGAGTTCAGCTGGAGCAAATACCATTTCTGCCAAACCAGAGTAAATCTCTCTTTCTGCACTTACGATGTCTACATGTACGGTCATGGTCATTTCTTCACCTGTTTCAATCCTCTCCCTATCTTTCGAAAGGGAGAAACTGTCTTAGCCTTTTAATGTCTTGGCTTTCTCAAGTACTTCGTCTATGGTACCAACCATATAAAAAGCTTGTTCTGGAATAGCATCGTAATCGCCGTTGATAATACCTTTAAAGCCAGCAATTGTGTCTTTTAAAGATACATATTTACCTGGCGAACCAGTAAATACTTCAGCAACAAAGAAAGGCTGAGATAAGAAACGTTGCATTTTACGAGCTCTAGCAACAGTCAATTTATCTTCTTCTGATAACTCATCCATACCCAAGATAGCAATAATATCGCGTAACTCTTTATAACGTTGCAAAATACCTTGAACACTACGAGCGACATCATAATGCTCTTGTCCTATAACTAATGGATCAAGCTGACGACTAGTTGAATCCAAAGGATCAATAGCTGGGTAAATACCTAACTCTGCAATTTGACGTGATAAAACCACGGTCGCATCTAAGTGAGCAAAAGTAGTTGCAGGTGAAGGATCTGTCAAGTCATCCGCAGGTACATAAACCGCTTGAATTGAGGTAATAGAACCTGTTTTAGTTGAAGTAATACGTTCTTGTAAAACACCCATTTCTTCAGCCAAAGTTGGTTGATAACCTACCGCTGAAGGCATACGACCTAACAAAGCAGATACTTCTGTTCCAGCCAAGGTATAACGATAAATATTATCTACGAAAAATAATACATCACGACCTTCATCACGGAAATATTCCGCCATGGTTAAACCAGTTAAAGCAACGCGTAATCTGTTTCCTGGTGGCTCATTCATTTGACCATAAACCAACGATACTTTGTCGATTACGTTTGAATCAGTCATTTCATGGTAGAAATCGTTACCTTCACGAGTACGTTCACCAACACCAGCAAATACTGAATAACCGCTATGTTCAATTGCGATATTACGAATCAATTCCATCATGTTGACGGTTTTACCTACACCGGCACCACCGAACAAACCAACTTTACCACCTTTAGTGAAGGGGCAAACTAAATCGATAACTTTAATGCCTGTTTCAAGTAGTTCGTTAGCTGAAGCTTGCTCTGCATAACTGGGTGCTTCACGATGTATGCCCCATTTAACTTTTTCGCCAATTGGACCTTTCTCATCGATAGGCTGACCTAATACATTCATAATTCGACCTAGGGTTTCTTGTCCCACAGGCACTGAAATAGGCGCTTCTGTATTAGTCACTATCAAGCCACGACTTAAACCATCAGTACTACCCATAGCAATAGTTCTAACGACTCCATCGCCTAATTGCTGCTGAACTTCTAATACTAAATCTTTGCCTTCTACGATTAAGGCATCATATACTTTTGGCAACTCTTCACGTGTAAACTCCACGTCAACGACCGCGCCTATAATTTGTACGATTTTACCCGAACTCATTCTGTGTCCTCTAAAGTTTTGTGTCATATTTGAATGGGGCGACTACACAAGCCTAATCTTATAGGCAGATATAAATACCAACCTATATTACGATTAAACGGCAGCAGCACCTGCAACAATTTCTGAAATTTCTTGGGTGATCGCGGCTTGTCTAGCTTTATTGTAAATTAACTGCAACTCACCGATAAGATTTCCGGCATTATCTGAAGCACTCTTCATTGCCACCATTCTGGCTGCTTGCTCACAAGCATTGTTTTCAACCAAGCCTTGATAAACTTTGGATTCAACAAAACGATTCAACAGATGATCCAATACTTCTTTAGCATCGGGCTCATATATATAATCCCAATGGCCGCTTAAGTTTTCATCAAGATCACAAGCTACTATCGGCAATAATTGTTCAACAGTAGGTCGTTGAGTCATGGTATTTACGAATTCATTGCTAATAATAAACAATTGATCGATTTTACCTTCTTCGTATGCATCAAGCATGACTTTAATGACGCCAATTATGTCGTTAAGATGTGGAGTATCCCCTAATTTAATAGCTTGACCGACTAAATTAACTTTCAAATTACTAAAAAAACCAGATGCTTTTGTACCTATGGTACAAACATCCACTTCAACGTTAGCATTTTCCCATTCAACTAATTGGCTTAGAGTTTTTCTGAATAAATTAGAATTCAGACCTCCACATAAACCTCTATCAGAACTGACTACAATTACACCAACTCTTTTAACATCACGAGCTATTAAATAAGGATGCTTGTATTCCGGATTTGCCTGAGCCAAATGCTTAATAATTTTAGCTATCTTTTTAGAATAAGGTCGCGATGCTTGCATTCTGTCTTTTGTTTTACGCATTTTACTCGCGGCAACCATCTCCATTGCGCGAGTGATCTTCTGAGTATTTTTGATACTCGCGATCTTTGTGCGTACTTCTTTACCAACAGCCATTTGGAGACCCTTTTACCAACTATGAGTTTTAACGAAAGATTCAATAGCTGTTCTTAAGCTACTGCTTATTTCATTACTAAAATCGCCAGTTGCATTAATGTTATTCATCAATTCAGAATGCTCAGACTTCATATACAACTGTAACGCTGCTTCAAAATCAAGAACCTTATTGACTGCTATGCTATCAAGGAAACCCTCATTAGCTGCAAAAAGTGATACTGCCATTTGAGCTACTGACATCGGCGAATATTGATTTTGCTTCATTAACTCGGTGACGCGTTGACCACGTTCAATTTGCTTACGTGTACTTTCATCTAAATCAGATGCAAACTGAGCAAATGCTGCTAACTCACGATATTGCGCCAAATCTAAACGTGTACCACCACCTAATTTCTTAATGATCTTAGTTTGTGCGGCACCACCTACGCGTGAAACTGATAAACCAGCATTTACAGCAGGACGAATACCTGAGTTGAACAAATTACTTTCAAGGAAAATTTGTCCATCAGTAATAGAAATTACGTTAGTCGGTACGAAAGCAGAAACGTCTCCACCTTGAGTTTCAATAATGGGTAAAGCTGTCAATGAACCTGTTTTGCCTTTTACCTTGCCGCCCGTTAATCTTTCAACTTCTGCAGCATTGATACGTGAAGCTCTTTCAAGTAACCGTGAATGTAAATAAAATACATCACCGGGATAAGCTTCACGACCTGGTGGACGACGTAATAATAAAGATACTTGACGATATGCCCAAGCTTGCTTAGTCAAATCATCATAGATTATAAGTGCATCTTCACCACGATCTCTGAAGAACTCACCCATAGAACAGCCAGTGTATGGGGCAATGAACTGTAACGCAGCTGACTCAGAGGCCGATGCAGCAACAATAATGGTATGCGCCATAGCGCCATGTTCTTCAAGTTTACGAACTACGTTTGCAATAGATGAACGTTTTTGACCAATGGCAACATAGATACATTTTATGCCTGTACCTTTTTGATTGATTATGGCATCAATAGCAATTGCAGTTTTACCTGTTTGTCTATCACCAATAATCAATTCACGTTGTCCACGACCTACCGGGATCATCGCATCAATTGATTTCAAACCTAACTGTACTGGTTGATCAACAGATTGACGAGCAATAACACCAGGGGCGATTTTTTCAATCGGAGCTGTTTCAGTGGTTTCAATGGCACCTTTGCCGTCAATTGGATTACCTAGCGCGTCAACAACGCGACCAAGTAAAGCCTCACCTACAGGTACTTCAAGAATTTTACCAGTACACTTTACGACATCACCTTCAGTAATATGTTGGTATGAACCTAATACTACGACACCGACAGAATCTCTTTCAAGATTAAGCGCCATCCCAAAAGTATTGCCTGGAAATTCAAGCATTTCGCCTTGCATTGCTTGAGAAAGCCCGTGTACTCTAACAATACCGTCCGTCACACTGACGACAGTACCTTCTGTATGTGCTTCGGCACTTAAGTCGAAGTTTTCGATCTTCTTTTTAATCAGATCACTTATTTCAGATGGATTTAATTGCATTTGCTATTTCTCACTCTTACTTTAGCGCTTTTTGCATGTATTGAAGTCGGCCTTTAATGGATCCGTCAATGACCTTGTCGCCCGCTCGTATCAGAACGCCACCGATTAATGACTTATCCACAGCTACATTCATATGGATTTTTTTGCCTAAGTTTTTCTCTAAGGTTACCGTAAACTCTTGCTTTGCTTCTTTCGATAAAGCATAGGCAGTCTTTACTTCGACTTCCAAATAACCTTCATCATCGGCTTTAAAAGCCTCGAATAATTCTGCAATCGTTGGCACTAAGCGTAAGCGATTATTATGAACCAGTAGTTTTAGAAAATTTTCACTCTCTTCATTAACATGCCCTTGACAGATATCTAGCATTAATGCAGATAATCTTTGCTTATCCACCTTAGGATTGTCAACTACAACAGATATGTCCTGATTTTTTAAAACAGCAGACATAAATGCCAAACTTTTCGACCACTTTGGTGCCGATTGAGTTTCTTTCGCTCTTTTAAAAACGGCTGCAGCGTAGGGTCTTGCTAATGTTGCTAGTTCGCTCATTATGCTTAACCTAATTGATTAGAAACTTTGCTAATAATGTCTTGATGCTTAGCCTTATCAATCTCTGCACCCAGAATTTGCTCTGCAGCACTCAACGCTAATTCAGCAACTTCTTGACGCAAACCTTCTTTTGCCTGCTGTATTTCCTGCTCAATTTGTGCTTTTGCAGCCAATAGAAGACGTTCGCCTTCTTGTTTGGCAGTATCTTTTGATTCTTCAATCAAATCATTCGCACGTTTTTGAGCTAGATTAACAATCTCAGAAGATTGTTCCTTAGCTTCTTTTATTACACCTTTGGCTTTCTTTTCAGCCAACAGAATTTCTTCGTGACCTTTTTCAGCAGCAGCCAAACCATCGGCAATTTTCTTTTTACGTTCTTCTAAAGAGTCAAATAAAGGCGGCCAAATGTACTTCATGGTAAACCATACCAGAAGTGCAAAGGTTATCATTTGCCCAATCAGAGTAGCATTGATACTCACGATGCGTTCCTCTTGTTACTATTAAACACGCGAGTGCAATTAACCTGCAGCCGCAGCTGTAACCGCAGACAGGAATGGATTTGCGAAAGTAAAGAACAATGCCAGACCAACGCCAATCATTGTTACCGCATCCAATAGACCTGCAACAACAAACATTTTTACTTGTAACATAGGCACTAATTCAGGTTGACGTGCTGCACCTTCTAAAAACTTACCACCCAATAGACCAAAGCCTATAGCTGTTCCTAATGCGCCCATACCTAAAATTAAGCCAACTGCGATAGCAGTCAAGCCTTGTACGTCAGCAATTAATTTTGCAATTTCCATGAAACCTCCAAACGGTTAATAAAGTAATAAAAAACGGTCCAACAATAATTAATGATGCTCGTGCGCCATACTTAAGTAAACAATCGTTAATACCATAAATATGAAAGCTTGTAGCGTAATAATTAAAATGTGAAAAATTGCCCAAGGAAAACTTAATACCGGCTGCAAATACCACGGTAACAAGGCAATTAATATAAAAATCAACTCACCTGCGTACAGGTTTCCAAATAAACGTAATGCCAATGAAATTGGCTTAGCAATTTCTTCGACTAATTTTAACAATAAGTTAAATGGTAATAACCAAGGACCAAAAGGTTGGAACATCAACTCTTTCGCGAACCCCCATGGTCCTTTTATCTTAATGCTATAAAATATGATTAAACAAAATACAGAAATTGACATTGCAAAGGTTGCATTCAAATCAGTACTTGGTACTACGCGCAAATAATCAATCCCCATTATAGAACCGATAAGTGGCAATATATCTACTGGGAACAAATCCATAAAGTTCCACATAAACACCCAACAAAAGATGGTCAACGCTAAAGGTGCAATTAATTTACTTTCGCCATGAAAACTATCTTTGACTTGAGTATCAACAAACTCAATCATCATTTCAGCAAAATTTTGTACTATCCCTGGAACACCAGAAGTCGCTTTTTCTGCGGCTGTCTTAAAAAACCATACAAACAAGCCGCCTAAAACAGCTGAAAAAAACAAAGTATCTAGATGCAAAGTCCAGAAACCTTCACCCACATGTAGCGGAGTTAAATGGTGAATAATATAACCAGTTACACCTTCAGCGGCATGAGCTTCTGTAGCCATCGTTCCTCTCTATTTGATAATGTTAGCGCAATAAGAGCGCAAACCAGAAAACTGATAAAGCTGCTATATAACCTACTAACAGCGGTAATATTGTTACGTTTGGTACTTTAAATATCAACATGAATAGCAATGCAGTCAGTATTAGCTTACCCGACTCACCAGCATAGAATGAATTCAATATTCTACGTACTGGTAATCCGGAAGCTTTTTGAATACGTAAAGCAAAATATAGATTTGGTATAAATGCAGCGACACCACCTAATACACTAGAAATAGCGTAGTTCATGCCCCCATAACCTGCTAATCCAGCTGTTATTATCAGTATGATTAAAAGCTGATAACTTAAAATCTTACTGACGGTAGAAACTTTTCTACTCGCCAAACTACTCTCCAAACGTAATAGGTCGTGAATTATAGACATCGTCACCCATTTAATCAAGGTTCATTTGTAGTAGTCAAGTTTTAAGGCTCAGAGATAGGTTGTTTCATAGCCCTATTGGCTTCGTAGTTATTGAGCAAGCATATTCCAATGTCGAAGGTAACAGCTGCCTGAAATGGTCTAATTTAACAGGACACCTCTAGAGACAGTTTTATAATGTTATTAGAGGTGATTATTAGCAATAAATATAAACAGAAAAAATCAGATTTCACGTTTGAGTTTAAACAATCAGCAGCAAGATTAGTTAATAAAAAAGAGTATACCCATCGCCAAGCTACTGATAATTAAATCGTTTCGTTAAGTGCCATAGGTCGATGGGCAAGGGCTGAAGTAGCCCTTTCGCAGCAAATACAAGCAAGAAAAAAGTATTTAATCTACTGGAGTAAAACGAGCTTATTCGATGACGTAAAGAAATTAATGAGTTGCGAATGAAGCACGAAATATTAAAAAAGGCCACTGCCTTCTTTGCGAAAGAGCTCCAAAAAAATCAATACATTAGAGAGTAACGGAAGACATTCCCTGTGATTACGCTATGTAAGATCATGGAGGTTAGCAGTAGCGCCTTTTATGCATGGGCTAAGCCCACATTTGTACTGATAATAAATTTCATTAAAAACAACTACAAGTTAAGGCGCTTCAATTATTTCAAGATAATAAAAAAAATTTATGGCTCTCGGCGCTTATCTGAATCGTTCATAGATGAAGATATTTAGGTAGATCGCTTTAAAGCCAGGCAATTGATGATGAAATTAGCCCTGAAGCCGCGTTATTCCAAAACGGATCAAGTATATCGACCGACAGCAATCATAATGAAGCTATTGCTCCTTATACACTAAACATGCAGTTTGATGTTGCGCTGCCGAATAAGGTCTGAACAACATTTATTTCTTACGGTTGAACACTTGAAGACTGGCTGTATGTTGCGACTTATTTTCACGACAAGTCGATGGCTGGTCTATTAATGATCATATGCTTACATCACTGTGCATACATGCTTTGCAAATGGCGTTTTGGCGACGAAAACCCGACCCGGGGTTATTGCATCATTATGATCGGGGCAGTCAATATGCCAGCAAAGAATATCGAGAGCACTTAGGCATAATTGAGGATGCAACAAAGTATGAGTCGGAAAGGTAAATGTTAGGATAATGCCGTGATGGAGCGATTCTTTCTTAATTTAAAAATGGAACGGGTATGGCGACAAGACTATGCAAATCATGAAGAAGCGATGCGTAATATCAACGACTATATAATTAATTTCTATAATAGTCAGCGATTACATTATACATTGGGATATGTCTCACCCAATAACTATGAAGCCAATAGGGCTATGAAACATCCTATCTCTGTGCCTTAAAAAACTTGACCACTACAATTTTGCTCGTGGGACACCGCTAAAAAGCCGCATGGCTACGTGATGTTAAATTACACGATCTTAGGCACAGCTTTGCAAGATTTCTATTCAATAGTGGCAGAAGCATCTATTAGATTCAGGGTATATTAGGACATACGCAGATAACAACCACACATAGATAGGCCCATTTATCACAGGATTCTTTGCTAGCAGCGGCTAATGAAGTTTCTTAGCGATGCCTATTCTAATTAATATGCCGAGCAAAGTGATTTAGGCAGCTTAAGGCTGTGACTATATCAATCTACAAAGACGTCAGACAATTGTTTGGCGTCAATTGCTCTATCAAACCAGCGTTCAATATCAGCTACAGGTGCGTTAGAAATCAATGAGATAGTCTCAGCAGAGATAGCGCCAAAACGCTTGGCTAAGAGCTTCTGTAGAGCTAGCATTTCGCCTTTTTGCAAACCCTTTTGCAAACCTTCTTGCAAACCTTCTTGCTTACCCTCAGCTATATAAGACTTAGCCCACACTTCTACTTTATCTGCCAACATAACTTTAATCTCCTGTAAATCATCCACTTCGGGCAATAAGATACCGTATTCCGGCTTTCTCATCAATGTGGCGCTTAACCACCTCG
>Ga0194037_1000240_pt1 | contig 43225 bp, 38 predicted proteins | sample JunL306m_MetaG_FD_148653 | JGI IMG/M metagenome (GOLD analysis project Ga0194037, IMG submission 148653) | Anoxic zone freshwater microbial communities from boreal shield lake in IISD Experimental Lakes Area, Ontario, Canada - Jun2016-L304-6m | ecosystem: Environmental > Aquatic > Freshwater >... | reverse complement strand
CAGAGAAAATGATTTCTGCTTTTGTACCTGTTAAATGCTGTGCCACTATGGCTTTCATTTTTTCTCTAGCAGTATTTTTTTGTTGCTCAGTTAAAAATCGTAAATCACCAGTAACAGTTACTGCAGGAGAAATAATATTTGTTTTGCCCAGTGCTTCTCCTCTTGCTTTTGTAGCATTATAATTCATTTCGGAGCCACCAATAATAATGCCTGGGTTGAATGTTAAATATTTTTCGGAACTTAAATTTTCTCTAAAACTATTTAAAATTCTAGCAGATTCATAAATAGCACCATAGCCTGCACTACTAGTAAAAACGCCCGCAGAATGGCCTGTTTTTGCAGTTACATTTAATATCCAATTGCTTGATCCTCTTCGAGCTGTGGCAACAGATTGTAATCCATTTGCTCCTTCAAAACCTAGCGCAACCTCGGCAGTTTTTGCACGTTCAATAAAATCTTTTCTACTCACACTATTTGGTACACCTGATTTTTCTTCATCGCCAGTAAAATAAACCGTAATATCTGCATCTTTTAATAAACCTTCAGATGCCAGTGCTTGTAGAGCAAGTATTGCAATAATATCACCTCCTTTAATATCATTAACACCCTGACCGGTGGCTGTAGAATCATTTAATTTTGTGTATTTACTAAAAGGCATATCTAATTCAAAAACAGTGTCTAAATGCCCAATAATAAATAGGCGCTTTCCTTTCTTGCCTTTGTGTGTGGCTACTAAATGTCCGGCCCTATGTAACGAATCGGGCAGATTTACCCATTCAGTGGTAAACCCTGCTTTTTCTAATTCTTTGCCAAATATTTCGCCTACTTTTTTTACGCCAGCAATATTTAATGTGCCACTATTAATGTTCACCGTTTCTATTAATAATTTTTCTGCATCGGATAGGTAGGTGTTAATATAGGTAACTATTTTCTTTTCTGTATTGGATAAATTTTGAGCAGATACAGAAAAGATACTCTGTAAAAGCACCAATAATAGTAACAGTTTTTGCATGTGTAAATTTTTACTAAGATACACAGATTCGTATTTAGTTGCTAAGCATAATTACCTAGCTAAAAATCGTTAAATTATTTTAACATAAATGCCCCATCTCCTTTAACAATCTATTAGTAAACATTTAAACAACTCAAAGCATCTATATCAAAACAAAGCATTTAATCACTTAATTTAATACATGGAGTAATTCTACTTAAACCCTTTAACATGAAAACAAGAAAACTCCTATCATTTGCCAGTATCATGGCTATTGCTGTTGCCTTATTTGTAACAGCTTGTAATAAGTCAGCTTCGGTAGAATTAGCACCAGGTCAGCAATCATTAGCGTTGTATTTAACCGATGGCCCAGGCTTGTTCGACAAAGTTTTAGTAGACATTAAATCAATTAAAGTTTTAGTAGACACAAGTAAAAACACACGAAATCACGACAGTTGTAATTGGAACAGAATGGGTATAGACGACCATAGAAGAGACTCGTCTTTTGTATGGCACGACCTTGGTATTAAAGCAGGTATTTACGACCTATTACAACTTCGTAATGGCACCGATACTTTATTAGCAGAATCTAATATTACCAAAGGTTCTATTCGATTAATTAAAATTGAAATAGGTACCAATAATTCTGTAATGAAAGACAGTATAACCTATCCTGTAAGTATTCCTTTAGGCGCGCCAAACTATGTATTAATTGCTACCCAAGGTCATGAGTATGATGAATACCTTCCTGGAAAAAATCGGTTATGGTTAGATTTTGATGTAGCACGTTCTATTGTGCAAGAAAGAAATGGTGTATTTTATTTGCGTCCTGTATTTCATTTCTTTACCAAAAGAACTTCTGCAAGTATTATAGGAAAAATCATTCCTCAAAGAGATGCAAAAGCAGTAGTAACTGTTTATAATGGCACAGATACTGCTTATGCCTTACCAACACCTGAAGGATATTTCTGTATTCGTGGTTTGAAAGATGGCAAATATTCAATGTATATCAACGCAACTACACCTTATTTAGATTCTACCATTCAAAACGTTGTGGTGGCTGCTCCTAAAGAAACTTCAGTAGGCTTTATAACACTTCGAAAATAAAAGTTGGTTTTTGTTTTTAATTATGCCGTCTCAATACCCCATTGAGGCGGCTTTTATATTTACGATATGATTGATCTAGTTTTTTAACTTGAATTGAACGAAACTTTTTTATGCGGCACTTTGTTTGTATTTTTCAATATGGAAAATACTCGATTCTTACTTTACGGAGCCAATGGCTATACTGGAAAATTAATTGCTGCAATGGCTGCTCAATATGGTTTAGTACCCATTTTAGCAGGTAGAAATTCAACATCTATTAAAGCATTAGCTGATGAACTAAACTTAGACTATCGAATTATTTCTTTGCGCGATAATCGCTCTTTAGAAAACGCCCTGCTAGAAGTGCCGTTGGTATTGCATGCTGCTGGCCCTTTTCAATTCACTTCTAAAATAATGATTGATGCATGTTTGGCTACTAACACGCATTATATAGATATTACTGGTGAAATTGGTGTTTTTGAATCTGCTAAACGTTATAACGAAAAAGCAACAGCTGCAGGAGTGATGCTAATGCCTGGCGTAGGATTTGATGTAGTGCCTACCGATTGCATGGCTAAATTTTTAAAAGATCTTTTACCCGATGCAACAAATTTAGAATTAGCATTTGCTTCTATTGGCGGTAAATATTCGCATGGAACAGCTATGACTATGGCAGAAGGTTTGGGAGAAGGTGGTGCTGCAAGAGTCAATGGAAAAATTACTAAAGAACCTTTAGGCAAGAAAGGCATTTGGGTTGATTTTGGTATGAAAAAATTATTTGTCATGAGTATTCCTTGGGGAGATGTATCAACAGCATTTTTTACTACAGGAATTCCTAATATTCAAACCTATACAGGTGCTTCTGAAAAAACATTTAAATTATTAAAATGGCAATTTTTTTATAATTTTATTTTACGCACCAGTTTTGTTCGCAACTATGTAAAAAAACAAATCAAACAAAAACCTGCTGGTCCTACAGATGAAATGCGTGCCAATGCAAAAAGCTTAATTTGGGGGATGGCTTCAAATGAAAATGGCCAACAAGTTTCCGCTAGAATGGTTGGTCCAGAAGGCTATACCTTAACCGCAATTAGTAGTTTAATCATTGCCAAAAAAGTATTGTCGGGTAATTTTACTGTTGGCTATCAAACACCCGCTGCTGTTTATGGCGCTGATTTGGTTTTAGAAATACCTGGTGTTTCTAGAGAAATTATTGCTTAGCTAAAAGGCTTTATAGGGATGTTAAAAAAAAAACTGCAACTTTGGCGTTTTACATTAATTAATTAAGGAGTATAATGGCTAGGAATAAAAAAGCGGCAATAGGATTTATTTTTATTACATTATTAATTGATGTAATAGGATTAGGGATTATTATTCCAGTAGTGCCAAAATTATTGCAACAATTATTAGGTTCAAACGATATTAGTAAAGCGTCTCAATATGGTGGATGGTTAACTTTTGCGTATGCTTCTATGCAATTTTTATTCTCCCCAATTCTTGGAAATTTAAGTGACAAATACGGTCGCAGACCAGTGCTATTATTTTCGCTTTTTGGATTTGGAATTGACTATTTGTTTTTATCTTTTGCACCTTCAATTGTTTGGTTGTTTATTGGCAGAATTATTTCTGGAATTACCGGAGCGAGTTTTACAACGGCCTCGGCCTATATTGCTGATATCAGTACACCAGAAAATCGTGCACAAAATTTTGGAATGATTGGAGCCGCTTTTGGACTTGGGTTTATTATTGGTCCATTGGTTGGTGGATTGCTTGGTGAATATGGCGCGAGAATTCCATTTTTAGTTTCGGCAGGTTTGGCATTGGCAAACTGGTTATATGGATATTTTGTATTGCCAGAATCATTAGATACAGCACATCGTAGGCCTTTTGAATGGCGCAGGGCAAATCCGCTAGGATCTATTAAACAATTAAAGAAATATCCAGCAGTAGGAGGTTTAATTGTATCGCTAGTGTTAATTTATTTAGCAGGACATGCAGTTCAAAGCAATTGGAGCTTTTTTAATATTGAAAAATTTCATTGGACTCCTAAAATGATTGGTATTTCATTAGGGGCTGTAGGGTTATTGGTAGCTACAGTACAGGGTGGTTTAATTCGTGTTATAAATCCAAAAATTGGCAATGAAAAAAGTGTGTATTTTGGATTAGGATTATATGCGCTTGGATTACTACTATTTTCATTTGCATCTGAAAGTTGGATGATGTTTGTATTTTTAATTCCCTATTGTTTGGGTGGCATTGCTGGCCCTGCATTACAATCGATTATTTCAGGTCATGTGCCATCTAATGAGCAAGGTGAATTGCAAGGTGCATTAACTAGTTTAATAAGTGTTACTTCAATTGTAGGACCATTACTAATGACCAATTCATTTGCCTATTTTACAGGCCCACACAAACCATTTTATTTTCCTGGAATTGCATTTTTTATTGGAGCAATTTTTATGATTACAAGTGCAGTGTTAGCATACAGAGCGCTTAGTCAAGAAAAAAGAATGGTAAAAGAAATAGTAGAATAGAATTGAATTATTTTTTTGCAGCCTTCTTTACAAAATATTTGTATCGATAATAACTAGCTACAAGTATAACCAAGATACTTATTTCTGATAACAATTTTTCTGGATCAATCCAGTCTGTAGGGCGGTCTTTTAACAAAGGATCCATCAACAAGCCATGCACTAAAAATAGCAGTGCAGTTCCATAAGATATTAAATGAATGTTTTTCCAAGCCCTAAACTTCAGGCGCTTTTTAATTATTTTTTGCGAACTAATTATAACCACTAAAATTGCATAAAAAGCAATGACGCCTAACAAAACCATCCAGGCCTGTTTGGGTGCGGTTAAAGGCAATAAGACGTGTGAAAAATTAAAGCCTGCATTTTTATCTAACAATAAAAAAATTGGATGCAATACAACCAGTGCTATTGCCAAGTAGGCTGTAAAATTATGGATGCGTTCAATATTGAGTTGTTGCAGTTTAATGGGTAAACGCTTCCAATATTTATTGGCTTTATATCCGGTACTCAAAAGCATCCCCAATAAAAAATTCAGGGTTAAAATACCAGAAGCGCATAGCCCTAAACTGGCTGAAATATCTAAGAAACTAATATCAAACATAGGGTATGAAGGTATTAAATTGGCATTTAAGAATTGCTTAAGGCACCATAAAAAGTATAAGATTAGGTTAAAAACTAAAAATAACACCTTGTAAATCATTGAAAATGCTGTTAAATCGGCGGGTTTATGCGGTTTCTTATTAATTTATTAGGATGGAAGGCTTAAAAAAGCTAATTTTGCAATTCATTATTTATTTTACAAATTTTACAATGGACACAAAAATTCAAGGAACTGTAAAGTTCTTTAACGAAGAAAAAGGATTCGGCTTTATTAAGCACGACAATTCTAACAAAGAAACTTTTGTACATGCAAACGGTTTGATCGATCAGATCGAAGCTAATGACAAAGTTGAGTTTGATGTACAAGAAGGACGTAAAGGCCTAAACGCCGTGAACGTTAAACGTATTAGCTAATACTAACTTTCTTTACCCAACAATAAGGCCATTCCGAGAAATCGTGATGGCCTTTTTTAATGGCCAATTCTTCGGCTTATGCCGTGCATAAATTCTATATTTGTTCAATTAATTAGTAATAGATATGTCTGAACTCATTCAAAATTTACAAGAAACCGTTGCTTATATCCGCAGCAAAGTAACTGCTGAACCAACAATTGGTATCATATTGGGTAGTGGCTTGGGCAATTTGGCAAATGAAATTTTAGCCGATATAGAAATTCCATACAAAGAAATCCCACATTTTCCGGTGAGTACGGTGCTTGGTCATAAAGGGCGATTAATTTTCGGCACCTTAAATGGTAAAAAAGTATTGGTGATGGCAGGACGTTTTCATTACTACGAGGGTTATACCGCACAACAAGTAGCATATCCTGTTAGAGTAATGCGTTTGTTAGGAATTAATACACTGTTATTATCGAATGCAGCTGGTGGAGTACAAGACAAAATGAATGTTGGCGACTTAATGGTTATTACAGATCATATTAGTTTGTTTACAATTAATCCATTGCTTGGTCCGAATGAAGATTCATTAGGAACGCGTTTTCCTGATATGAGTGAGCCTTATAGCAAATCATTAATTCAAAAAGTTCAGGCGATTGCCGCTGCAAATAATATCGTTTTAAAACAGGGTGTGTATTTAGGCGTTACAGGTCCTACATTTGAAACACGTGCTGAGTATAAACTAATTTATACACTAGGCGGAGATGCTGTTGGTATGAGTACGGTACAAGAAACAATTGTGGCAAAGCATTGTGGCATGGAAGTATTTGCCATTAGTGTTATTACAGATATTGGTATTAGAGAAGAAGAAAATACCATTACGCACGAAGAAGTTTTACAAGCAGCTAAAGATGCTGAACCTAAATTGACATTATTGTTTTCTGAATTAGTAGCAGGGTTATAGAAAGGAGAGCGTTAATTATTTTTTATTTGATGTAATTGGTTTATGCAATTGAAGCGCATTTTTAATTTTATTGGATTTTTTGTTTTATTGCTATTGCTAGTGGTAAAAGTTTCTGCGCAATCTCCTACAAACATTAATGCTAATTTGCTTAATAGGTCAGGGATAAATCCAGGATCAAGTACAGGAATGACTGTAGACAGTAAAGGCAGACCCATTAAAAAAGAAGGGAAGTCCGATTCATTACAACACCGAGATGCATTTGCAGATTCTATTACTATCTATTATCGCTATTTCGATTCAACACGTAATAGAATTATCGATTCATCTATTAATGATTTTTATACTAGAAACCCTCTGGCGGCAAATTATCATACACTGGGTAATTATGGATCAGCTGCACAATCATATTTATTTAGCCCCAATCAAAAAATAGGATTCGATGAAGGTCTACACCAATACGATGCATATAAATTCACCCTAGAGAATACAAAGTTTTATCAAACTACCCGACCTTATTCTGAATTGGCTTATTTATTGGGAAGTAAAGCAGAACAATTAATTAGTGTATTATTAACACAGAATAAAAAAAGCAATTTCAACTATACGTTTGAGTATAGATTTAGTAATACCCCTGGCTTTTTAAAAACACAAAATTCTAGTCATAATAATTTTAGGGTAACCACACATTATCAATCAAAAAATAAAAGATACGAATCGTTTTTTATTTACTTGTCTAATAAAGCTGCTTCGTCTGAAAATGGTGGATTACAAAATGCCAAAAAATTAGATAGTCTTTCACTTAACGATCCATTTGAGTTAGAAACGCGTTTGGGCAAGGCAGGATCAATGAGTAGAAATCCGTTTAATACAGCTATCAATACAGGAAATATTTATAAAGAAACAACTGTTTTATACAAGCACCATTACGATTTTGGTAAGTTAGATTCATTAGTAACTGATTCCATTACTATTAAAATATTCTATCCTCGTTTTAGGCTAGAACATACACTGAAATTGGGTTCTAGCAGTTATGGGTTTTCTGATATTTCGGCAGATTCAACAAATTATGCAAAGTATTTTAATTACAAATTACCCAATGCTTTTGGAGATACTTTTCAATACAAAGATGCTTGGACTGAAATCAATAATGAGTTTAGTATTATTACTTTCCCTGATAAAAATAACCAAAGTCAATTTTTAAAAGCGGGGATGGCTCTACAAAACTTAAGTGGATTATTTGATCCTTTATCGGCCCATCATAGTTTTTATAATGTATATGGTTTGGGCGAATACCGAAATAGAACACGCAACCAAAAATGGGATATAGAAGCTAATGGGCAACTGTATTTGAATGGTTTAAATGCCGGAGACTATACGGCTTATTTAAGTATGAAAAGCTTGCTAGGAAAGAAAATTGGGTCTTTAAATATTGGTTTTCAAAACACCAATAAATCACCAGCATTTATGTTGGATCCTTTAAGTAGTTATCCGGTAAAAAACAAAATAGGGTTTAAAAAAGAAAATATTTTTCGTTTCTTTTTGCAATACGACAATCCTAAAATAGGCTGGAAATTAAACGCAGAATATTTTGTAGTAAATAACTATGTGTATTTTGATAGTTTCTTTACAGCACGTCAAGAGGCTAGTTTATTTAATGTATTGCATATCAGTGCAGAGAAAAAGTTAGCCGTTTCAAGGCATTGGAATTTCTATACTGAAATTCATATGCAACAAACAACTGGAGATCCTCCTGTTAATTTACCTTTCTTGTATACGCGAAATCGTATTGCATTTGAAGGCAATTTCTTTACCAACCTATTTATATCAACGGGCTTAGAATTGCGCTACCAAACGCCTTATAAAGCCGATGGCTATTCGCCTTTTCTAGGACAATTTTATTATCAAAATACACAAACAATTAATAACCGCCCAGACATTAGTGCGTATTTAAACTTTAGAATTAAAAGTTTTAAAGCGTTTTTACGCGTAGAAAATTTGAACACCATCAATCCTAGTGATGGGTTCAAATTTAATCATCATAATTTTTCTGTAGAACAATATCCCAACCCTGGTATGTGGGTGCGGTTTGGGGTTTGGTGGAATTTTGTGAATTAGCGATGCCACTGAATTCTTCTTCCAACCAATACTTTAAAAACAAAGCCATCAGTTGCTTTTGTTAAGCCCCAACCTGGTCCTGCATTTAATTCCCATTTGTCATTTCCCATCATATCAAATATTGCATAAAGTGCATGTGATTGTTCGGCTGGTTGGCTGAAATGACTTAAGGTTCCTAAACTGCCATAGTATTCCAAACCTAAATTTGCTTTCTTAAAGAACGAATACGACATTTTAAAATTCGGCTCAAAAACTGGTCTGCTATCATTGTCAACACCTTTTAAAGAAACGCCTAGGGTTGGGTTAAAACTTAGGTATAATTTATTCCACTGCTTGTCGATGATAGGACGAATTTCCATATTCCAAGAATCTGGAGAATAGTCTAAACTTTGAAAACCTACTTCTGCAGATAAACTTAATCCAACAGGTAAATTCCAACGCTTAGGTGCTTTAATTCGTGGCCTGATATGCGAGCCGATTATTTTATAACCGTATTGGGCCGAATAATTGGTAAATAAATAAAAACCAATTTCAAAATCTTCCGAAACTCCATGGGTAATTTCTATTGTTTCGTGTAAAGTATGGAATGAAGGTCTTACTCCTTGTATCATACTTTTTTCTCCTTGAAAAGTATAGTTACTATGTAGTTCAAAAATAGTGCTATTCTTTGCCTGTGTTTCTGCTCCATACACTTGTATTTCATAATTATCCTGAGCAGAAGTTATTAATCCAATAAATAGGGATAAAAAAAGTAAAATTTGTTTCATTTTATGGGTTTGAGAAACCTGAAAATATAGCAATTTGATAAATTTGAACATAAAAGTTTTAAAAAATATTAATCATCGCCTTTGATTTCTTAAACACTCTGATATTCAATCGTTTAGTTTCGTATATTGCTCAAGATCCCCTTTTTTTGTTCGATAAATAACTTTCTTTTTTTAATGAGCACTGTTGGTAGGCATTATGTTTTTTTAAGCTGTGTAGTATTTATTTGTGCTGCATTGTTTCAAGATATTTATGCACAAAATATAAGTGGAAAGGTTTTAAATGCCTTTACAAAAGAACCCATTTCTTTTGCTAGTGTTTATTGGAAAAAAGCAAACCAAGGTGGCATTACAGATTCTGTTGGTGGATTTAAAATTAAACTTTCTAACTGGCCAAAAGACACTTTAGTAGTAAGTTATGTAGGATATGATAATTTATTACATCCCTACGCAATCATGCATGCCGATTCATCTTTAGTTCTTTATATGAAAGACGTAAAGATGAATGATGTGATTGTAGTGAAATCGAAATTCAGTAAAGGCTTAAGATGGTGGAAGCAAATTGTAGCAAATAAAAAAAACAACAATCCTTATCGATTTAATAATTATAGTTATGAGTTGTATAATAAATTAGAATTAGACATCACTAATATTAGTAAATCTAGTTTTGAAAAAAGAAAGGTTTTAAAGCCTTTTGATTTTATTTTAAACAATATAGATAGTGCATCAGATGTGCAGCCATTTTTACCCGTGTATGTTACAGAAGCACTAAGTAATTATTATTATAGTAAAAATCCGTATAAAATAAGAGAAGAAATTAAAGCGGCCCAAACAAGCGGTATAAAGAATGAAACCGTATTACAGTTTGTGGGTGGTGTTTCTCAAAAAATAAATTGCTATGAAAATTATCTGCAACTTTTTGGGAAAGAGTTTATAAGTCCATTAAGTGATTTTGGCGATAAATTTTATAATTACAAAGGAACAGATACACAAATCATCCACCAACAAAAATATTTTCATTTATTTTTTACACCCAAAAAAGAAGGCACCAATACTTTTACAGGTGATTGTTGGATTCAAAATAATACATGGGCTATTTATAAAATTAATTTAACCGCTTCGGCATCTGCTAATATCAATTTTGTTCATCGATTATCTGTTGTTCAAGAGTTTGCACAAAATGTAGACAGTAGTTGGGTTTTTTCAAAAGACAAATTTATTGTGGATATATCTCCGTTCAAAAAAGGAAAATTTAGTTTTATTGGTAGAAAAACAGCTACCTATAAAAATGTTCAAATTGAGCAGGCTGCAACTGAAAATATATTGGCAAAGAATATAAAAAGAGAAGAAGTTATTGTACTAGATAGTGCAAAAAGTCAAAATCATTTATATTGGAATGATGTAAGGCACGAACCTTTGAGTTCCAATGAACACAAGGTTTATCAGATGATTGATACTTTAAAGCAGATGCCTATTTTTAAAAAATATACTAGTAGACTAGCGTTTGTTTTAGATGGGCATAAAAAAATTGGGGCAATTGAAATTGGGCCATGGTATAAATGGGTTAGTAGCAACCAACAAGAAGATTTAAGGTTAAGATTTGATTTGGGTACAACAGAAAAATTCAGCAATGTTCTCAGACTTACTGGTTATGCTGCTTATGGCACTGGTGATGGAAGGTGGAAAGGAAAATTCGGATTCAATTATCAATTTAATAAGCGCAAGCACTGGGCAATAGGGGCTAGTTATACCGATGATTTAGACAATGGAAGGATTCGATTTGTAGACGATGAAAATATTACGGTAGACAATATGTTCAACCGCATTTTAAGACGCAAAGGAATTGTTCAAAAATTTCTTGGCTTAAAAGAATTCAAATCATCCATTTCTAAAACTTGGGAAAATAATATTTCAGCAGATCTAGTATTTAAAAATACCAATTACGAAACCTTTCATCCATTACCTAGTAGGAGAACTTTCTCTTATAGTAATGACCAAATTATTAATTCAGAATTAGCACTAAAAATGCGGTTTGCGCCAGGTGAAAAACAAATAATAGGCGCTAGAAGAACTGTAAAATTAAAGTCTCAATTACCAATACTGGAACTAGATTTTGGAATGGGATTGCCAGGCGTTTTAAATAGTGAATACAAGTATCAAAAAATTTCAACAATTCTTACGCACAACTTTAGGGTAAATCGTTGGGGGCAAATTAACTATGCCGTTTATGGGGGTAAAGTTTATGGAAATGAAATTCCATTTATGTTATTGGAAATTCATCCGGGTAATGAAATTTATTATTACAATAAGCAGAGTTTTAACTTAATGAACCGATTCGAGTATATTAGTGATACCTATGCTGGGCTTAATATTGAGCATAATTTCGAGAAAAAGTTATTGAATGTAATTCCAGCATTAAGAAAAACAAATATGCGCCAGTTTTGGAATATTAAAACTGTTTGGGGCGACATAAATACGTCAAACCGTTCGTTTAATAGATCTGAATTTAGTTTCTATTATTTAAAACGCTTACGTAGTCAATTTTATACTGAATTGGGTACTGGAGTAGACAATATTTTTAAGTTCTTTAGGATTGATTTGGTTTGGAGAATGGCGCCAAAGTCAATGGTTCAGTCGCCTACAAATCCTACACCAATTACACCAGCAGAAAAGTTTGCTGTTTTTGGTAGTTTTCATTTTCAGTTTTAACAGTGCTTATTTTTCAAAATAGGCCAAACTTCCACCCACCCACTCTTTGTTTTGATTATAGTTTACGCCAATCATTTGCCCCTTGCTTAAACGGGTTAAATTACTAGTAGCAACAGGTCTTGCATCTCCGTCCTTCCAAAAATAAAATATCCTAATTTCTGCTTTTGCAGCAGTATCAGGTGTTTGAATGATGTTAGCGTAGGTTACTTTTTTTTGTAGGATCCAGTTTTCGGGATCTTTTATTTTTTCAATAGTTGATAAAGTGATATCAATTACAACACCTTGCCCTGCAAATGAAAACAATGGCTTTAATACATAGTTTTGCAAATCTGTTGGAATTGGGTTGCAATCATTTAAGAATATTGCTTCTGGCACATTTGGGTGTTTTAAAAACGGCAACAAGTATTTACTAATTCTATAAAACCAATTAGGATGTGGCACCCATTCTACAGTAAGTTCTTCGAACAATATTTTTCCTTTTTCTTGAATTACAGGTGCCTGTTGTTGGAGGTCATTTAATATTAATCGATTATAAATTCGTTTTATAGGTATTTTTTTGCCCGATCTTTCATAATACAAATTCTTTCCTTCTTTAATTAGTTCTGTTATACAAACTACAGGTATTCCAATAATGTCTGAAGTGCAATAAAAATCAATTCTAGTTTTTTGTTGGTGTGGCAACACTTCTAATAGTACCACGTTTTCTGCTGGATGGTTTGCTAATACAATTTCTCTTAATAGTGTAACATAAGAATTTTCATCAAATCCATTTAAAAAACAAGAATAGTTATCTGGAATTTCAAAATGATTTTGAATGGCTTGATTGTGTATTAACTCGTATCCAAATAGGCTAGGGAAGCCTTGCAGTTCAATTAACTGAGGGGTTAAATTGCCTAATTCATTTTCGCATATACCGAAATCAAAAATTAAAAATTGCGGATGATTATTTTCATTCGGTATTTTTTCTGACAATGGAATGGCAGCTTCGCTTAGTTGTTTAAAATCTGTGGAAACGATTGTATCTACTATGCTTTCGCAGGTTTCAAGTATTTTATCTTTAAATGCTTTATCAACAAAAATGGGCGTTTCTGCAACCCTAAAATCTAATGCATTTGGATATTTACTTTCAATATCCAATAAAAAACTTTCGTAAGCCTTTTTAGAAAATGCTAGGTTAAAAGCGTTGCGCAAAAAAGGTACCATAATGCCTAAATTTTAAATTGACTAAGCCGCATTTATGCTACTGATATTAAATTCCCCAAAGCTAAATTTAAAAAATTGGGAAGAATACTATTGTAGGTTAAATTTATTTTTTCTGGGTCTTGTAATTGTTCCAACATGCTTTTCCATTTTTCTTCTCCGTGGTTTTCTATAACTGTTTTTTTTCGGTCGGCTTGTTGTAAATACAAACTCATTCCTAGTGGATCGGCTTCGGGATGAAATTGTGTACCAATAAAATATTTGTTGAATCGAATGCTCATAATAGCTCTTTCATAGGCTACATGTGGTCGATCTTTTTCAATGGCTAATACCTGTCCTCCAATTTCATTTAGTTTTGTATAATTGGGCTCAATCACTTGGTAGTTGCGGCTATCCACAGCATAGAAAGGATCGTTTAGTCCTTCAAATACTTTTTCATTAATACCTTCTTCTAAACAATGAACTGGAAAGACCCCAAAAGCAGTTGATTTACGAATGCATACATTTCCTACTTGGTAGTGACGGCAAGCAATTTGAAAACTATGGCAAATAAAAAACACATGTTTTTTATTTGTGTTTTGCTCATTGTTATTCCAGGCTTCTATTTGTTGTAACCAATGGATATAGGCATTGTCCCAATCTTGTCCTTCAGATTCTAGTGGCGAACCTGGTCCGCCACTAGAAATATATACATCATATGAATTGTCTGGGATGGCCATTTTTTGACGCAAATCAAAAGTATGGTAGGTATAAGGTGTTTCGTTTTCTATGGCCCATTTTGATACAATTTCTTGTATACAACGCATGCCTTGGTTTTGAAATCCTTCGTACAAATCAATTACAGCTATTCTAATATTTCTTTTTTCCGTTAAACCCATTAGTTTAAAAATCCATTTGGTTATAAATAACTCAAATTGGTTTTAGGGGTAAGCGTTAATAATGTTTCGTACATTAATTTAATGGTGTCTTCAATATCTTTTTTGTGTAACATTTCTACTGTAGTATGCATATAGCGCAGTGGAATAGATATTAATACAGAAGGACATCCATCATTAGCATAAGCAAAACTATCAGTGTCTGTACCAGTTGATCTGCTAAGTGTGCGTAATTGCACAGGAATATTTTTCTTTTCTGCTACGTCTTGAACGAGTTGTAATAATTTGTTGTGAATAGCAGGAGCATAAGCTAGTGAAGGGCCTTTGCCACATTGAATATCGCCTTCAATAATTTTACTAATCATTGGAGTACTTGTATCGTGTGTAACGTCTGTAATGATTGCTACATCTGGTTTTAATCGGCGTGCAATCATTTCAGCGCCACGTAATCCAATTTCTTCTTGCACAGCATTTACAATGTATAATCCAAAAGGCAATGTTTTATTGTGTTCTTTTAATAAACGCGCAACTTCTGCAATCATAAATCCTCCAACACGATTGTCAAATGCACGACCAATTAAAAAATCATTCGCTAATTCATCGTATCCATCTGTGTAAGTTACTACTGCACCAATATGCACACCAAGTGCTTCTGCTTCTTTTTTAGAACGTGCGCCACAATCCAAAGAAAGGTTTTCAACTTTAGGTTGTGGTTCTTTGTTTTCGTTATTACTCATTCTGGTATGAATAGCAGGCCATCCAAATACCGCTTTAACGGGTCCTTTTTTTCCGTGGATGGCAACACGCATTGACGGTGCAATTTGATGGTCTACACCTCCATTCCTTTTTAAATAAATTAAACCTTGGTCATTTATATAATTAACAAACCAACTGATTTCATCGGCATGTGCTTCTATAACTACTTTAAATTTAGCAGTAGGATTAATCACGCCAACTGCAGTACCATAAGGATCGGTAATAAAACTATCTACATAAGGTTTTATATATTCCATCCATAATTTCTGTCCGCCAGATTCAAAACCTACTGGCGAAGGCGTATTAATATAGTTTTTTAGAAAGTCCATTGACTTTTCTGCTAAAATTGATTTGCTCTCTTTTTTGTCTTTTTTTGTCTTTGCCATTGTATTTATTTTAAAACGTATATACTAATAATTCCACAAACGGCTTTTACCAACATGAGCCCGTCTATGATTGCAAGATAGTAGAGAATTGTTTGTTTGCGTTGCATTGACCATGTAACCATTATTAATAAAACAAATGGAATGGTATTAATTAGCACCTGAACCATTGAAAATGCTGCATTTATAAAAAACAATACCCCACACAAATATCCCAATAAAATCATCGGGAATAAAATGAAATAGCCTGTTTTTTTAAGGCCAAACTGCACCACAAAGGTCTTAATTTGACTATTATGGTCGGCTATATGGTCTTTAATATCAAATAAAATGCACAGCACAGAGATGAATAAAAAATTTGTAAGAAACAGCCAATACGCATTAGCGCTCATTTGAAACGCTGTACTAGTTTCAATGGAATGAAATACCATGGGATATAAAACAACCACTCCTGTCCATACAAATCCTATCACAAAAGGCTTTAACCAACCAATATTTCTTAGAATATGTGTGGAATGGGTTGGTGAAATACTGCCATAGTAAAGGAATGCCATTATTGGAAAAATCAAACAACAGCAAATTGCAAAAAGATTAAGAGAAAGTAGTGGCCTTATATAATTTGTTATTAAAATTAAGGCCGATGCAATTGATAAAATTCCAAGTATTGATTGAGAAATTTGAATTGCTTTTTGCCAATCGATATACCATTTAGCGCGCTCATTAATTGGTACGCTATTGGATTCGTTTGTATAAGCTTGGGTGTAATAAAATACACTTGCGGTAAAAATAAAAAGATAGTATAAAGGATGGTTTAATGATAAACCTAGTAGCAGGTTAGATTCTATAGAAAGTGCTACTACACAGGATCCTATAAAATAGTTGCTATAAAAAAAATGCGGTACTAATTGTTTCAATCAGAAATTTATTTGAAAATAATGATATCAGGAGAAACCACTGTATCACTCATATTATAAGCCAAATCACGTGCCCAAAATTTAAAATAACAAGTGTCGTTTTTATTACCAGGGCAACCAGGTAAAATAGGATAGCTTACATTCAAATTGGTTCCAACACTATAACCTATTTCAAAAATTCCTTTTAAATTTGGTGTAACATTAAAGCTTGGAATTTTAGTTCGATCAGAAAAATTGGTACAAGTTTTAGTTCTGGTAATTTTTTGAACCCAGATACTATCTTGTAAATCACCTTGTTTGTCGGTAAATTCAAGACTAAAAACAATACTACTACCATTGGCAAAACTAGTTGCATTAACAGTTTTGAATGTTAAACTTGGCTTGGTATTATAAGTATCTTTTTTACAGGCACAGAATACCAAGGTTATTGCCAGAACTAAACCTATTTTTGTCTTCATTCGTTTCGCTTACAAATCAAATTTAGTTAAAACATTACAATACATAGCAGTGCTACCATTCGATGTTAACAATATTTTCTCAGTGTCGGCCCAGAATTTTCAGGAACGGGCCTTAGAACTGTTCAATTGGCAGTATTTAAACAACCCAGTTTATAAACAATGGTGCGATTTAACCATTAGTGGGCCTTCGTCTATTCAAGCAATTACACAAATTCCAGCCTTACCCGTTGGATTTTTTAAAACGCATACTGTAGTAAGTACTGATTTTCCTTTGGATTCATTTTTTGAGAGCAGTGGCACCACTCAAACAAGCAATAGTAGACACTGGGTAAAAGACCTTGAATTGTATCGTTTGAGCTTTAATAAAGCATTTGCTATGTATTATGGCGATGTAAAGGATTGGTGCATTATAGGACTTTTACCGGCCTATTTAGAAAGACAAGATTCTTCGTTAGTGTTAATGGTAGATGAATTGATTAAGCAATCTGGCCACCAATATTCTGGATTCTACTTGTATGAACACGAAAAACTAGCTGCAACACTAGCTTTATTAGAAGCGGCAAAACAACCTACTCTTTTAATAGGGGTAACTTTTGCCTTACTAGATTTTGCTGAAAATTGGCCGCAGCCATTGCACTATACCACTATTATGGAAACCGGTGGCATGAAAGGACGGCGCAAAGAAATCACGCGCGCTGAAGTACATGAAGTATTAACCACGCAGTTTAAAGTACCCACTATCCATTCTGAATATGGCATGACAGAATTATTAAGTCAGGCTTACTCAAAAGGAGATGGTAGATACCACTGTCCACCTTGGATGAAAGTATTGGTTCGCGACGAAGAAGATCCAATGCAAGTGAAAACTAGTGGTAAAGGGGTGTTGAATATTATTGATTTAGCAAATGCGTATAGTTGTGGTTTTATAGCTACAGATGATATGGGAATTGTGTATGATGATGGAAGTTTTGAAGTGTTTGGCAGACTAGATAATAGTGATATTCGTGGATGTAGTTTGATGGTGGTTTGATAATAATTTAAGTGTCATAATATTCCCAGCTGCAAAATAGTTTACATGGGAAATGGCTAATTATTTAGTATCAAGCTTCCAATTTTTTACTGTTTCCCAAGCAATTTTCTGTAAAAATATTGCTTCATCTTTTGAAATACCTATTGGAAAATAAGTGTAACCTAGTGGGCTTTCTTGAAATATAGTTGCATAAATAACACAAACTGCTAAATAAGTGCCATGAATACTTGCATGCTCTTTATCGGGTCCTAACATGGCAATTGAGGGATTTGCCTTTAATGCGTTTTCAAATGCAATGCCAACTGGGGCTACTGGGATCCCTAATTTTTTGCTGATAGATTTATGTGCTTCTGTAATTTGATGTAAGTCAATCCAGTTTAATCTTTCGTAAGGCCAAGCCATATACAATAAGGTTTTGCTGCCCGCTAATTTTATTTCAGTATTAAACTTGCTAGCAAACTCATAAAAGGGCTCTACGCTGTGTTCGGTAAGCTCTGGTATATCTTCTTGAAGAATTGTTAAGTGGTAGCCTCCATTGTTAATAGAGTCGTGAACCCAGGTTAACTCATTTAAGATTTTTAAAGTGGCTCCGCCTTTAGTAGCTTTATTGGCAATGATAATATTAGGAGTAGGGGCAGATGCTGCAAGGGCAACTATGTGTTTTTCAATCCCTCCGTTCCGATAGGTTAAGCTATTGCCAATGAATAATAATTTCTTTGGTGCATTAAGTGATTGTGCAAATGGCTGAAAATGAATAGCAGCAACCAAAAAAGCAATTAATAAAAATGTACGTTCGATTTTTTTTGGGAAATATTTAATCATTGATTTTAAAGATTAATGGGTCAATTTTATTAATGTTGTATAAACAGTTCAACTTATAAATAATAATGGCTAACTCTTTTTATTTGCAATCTCAATTTATACTGAAAAATTAAAACCATGACTAAAAAACTCTTTGGAATGCTTGTATTGCTTATTTTATGTTCAACTGGATATGCTCAGTCAAGTAAGGAATTCTTTGATAGGGCAATGATTAAATATCGGTTAGAAGATTATGCAGGTGCCATTCAAGATTATAACGAAGGAATTGATTTTGCACGCATTAATCAGTATCCAGCCAATAAAAAAAATCAGGCTAATCCTTTATACGACAAAACACTTGCGGCTGCCTATTTAAAAAGGGGATTATGTAAGATTAAATTAAAAGATAAAAAAGGTGCTTGTATTGACATTAATAAAGCGGCCGATATGGGTGATAGAAAAGCATACAAAGAGAAAGAAAAATATTGCGATAAATAGTGCTCAATTGCACAGTATAATTAAAAATTAAAGGTAAAAAAGGGTACAAAGATTTTAAAAACCTAATTTTTATCATTTTCTGCCCAAAATATTGGTTTAACTTTACTTAGTGAAAAAGCTAATAACCATATTCTTTATGCTCATTTACAGTTTTGCAACAGTTGGTGCAACTGTTCGAGTGCATTATTGTATGGAGAAATTTGTTGGATTTGAATTGTTTCACAGCAATAGTGTTAAAGATAAATGTGCCAAATGCGGCATGAAAAAAAGCACAACAAAAAAAGCTTGTTGTAAAGATGAAACCAAACAAATTAAAATTGAAAAAGAATACAAACTAACAGAGTCGGTTAATAAATCATTTGTTGTTTTTTCTCAAAAAAATGTTTCTTTTAAATTATATTCTTTTTCAGAACCTTTAGAAATAACAGGTAAATTTTATCATGCACCTACTTTCTCTTTAGCAAAGACGGTTCCTATTTATGTCTTTGATTGTACCTATAGAATTTGATTTTCGTAATTGTGTTATAATAATTAATAACTGAATGCTTGTAATTCAGTTATTGGATTAAATATCAATTAATGAAACTTATATGAAAATCAAATATTTTTTTATTTTTTTATTTTTAACAGGATTTAGCATTCGGCTACTTGCTCAAGATAAAAGTGAATTCCCTTTTAAAAGCATTTCATTTAAGGTCTTTGGTGCATGTGAACAGTGTAAAGACAGAATTGAAACGACTTTAAAAATTAAAGGCGTGAAAAATGCCAACTGGAATGTAGACACTAAACAATTGGCTTTAGAATACAATCCTGCCGTTATTTCTTTAGAAAAAATAGAAAATAAAATTGTAGCAGTAGGACATGATTTGGTAAATAAAAAAGCCAAAAATATTATTTATAAAGCCTTGCCTAGCTGCTGCCATTATCGAGAATTAGTACCAGAAATCAATACAGCTGCTTCTATTGATTCTATTAAAAATATAGTAGCACCAATTAATTTTAATAATGCTTCTTTTATAAAGGGAATAGTTCTCCAAGAAACCAATACGGGAAAATTAAATCCGCTTTTTAATGCAAGTATATACTGGCTAGGAACCAATAATGGCGTATTTACAGATAGCGTAGGTGTTTTCTCTATAGCACCAAATACCAATAGCTCTAAATTAGTAATTAGTTATGTTGGGTATAAGTCAGACACAATAGATATTGCATCAAATAACGAGTTAAAAATATTTTTAGCTTCAAAAAAACAGTTGTCTGAAATTACGGTTTTCAGTAAACAAAAAACAGCTTATTTTTCTACACTTGCTACTATAAGAACAGAAGTAATGACAGGTGGTGAATTGTTAAAAGCAGCCTGCTGTAATTTAAGCGAGAGTTTTGAAACCAATCCTTCAGTGGATGTTTCATACAATGATGCAGTAACAGGGTCTAAGCAAATTCAATTGCTTGGATTGAGTGGTAATTACACACAACTAACTGTTGAAAATTTACCAGGTCCTAGAGGATTAGCAACACCACTTGGTTTAAATTCTATTGCTGGTCCTTGGATAGAAAGTATACAACTAACAAAAGGCGTTGGATCTGTAGCAAATGGGTTTGAAAGTATTGCAGGTCAAATTAATGTTGAATTGAAAAAGCCTGAAACTGCCGAGCAATTACTAGCAAATATTTATGTAAATGAATTGGGTAAAACAGATTTAAATATAAATCTTTCTACAAAGCTCAGTAGTAAATGGTCTAGCGGATTATTATTACACGAAGATTTTTTAAACAATAGCCAATTAGATTTTAATAAAGATGGTTTTAGAGACTTACCAACAGGTAATCAATTCAGTTTGGTAAATCGTTATAAATACGATAATAGTAAAGGCCTTTTATCGCAATTTGGTATTAAAATATTTAAGGATGATCGGGTAGGTGGGCAAACTAGTTTTAATGAAAAAACTGATATCAATTCAACTATTAAATATGGCTTGGGAATTAGTACAGAGCGCTATGAAGCTTTTGGTAAAATAGGCTATGTATTTCCGCAGCAGAAATATAAAAGTATAGGACTCCAATTGGCTGCAATTGACTATACACAAAATTCTTATTTTGGTTTTACCAATTACAATTCAAAACAACAGAGTTTTTATAGTAATTTAATTTATCAATCTATTATTAACTCTACCATTCATAAATTTAGAACAGGCCTAAGTTTGCAATACGATCATTATGATGAATCTGTTAAATTATTAAATTATAATAGAAAAGAACTAGTTACTGGAGGATTCTATGAATATACTTTTACACCTACAGAAAAATTTAGTTTAGTTGCTGGAATAAGGGCCGACAATAATAATTTATATGGCAGTTTTTTAACACCAAGGTTGAATTTACGTTATGAGCCAATTACGGGAACTATTATTAGAACTAGTATTGGTAGGGGTCAGCGAATAGCCAATATTTTTGCAGAAAATAATAGTGTGTTTGTAAGTGCTAGACAAGTAAATATAATATCTAACAATACCAATAATGCATATGGATTAAATCCGGAAATTTCATGGAATAAAGGCATTAGCATTGAGCAACAATTCAAATTATTTCAAAATAATGCAACACTTAGTTTCGATTATTTTAGAAATGATTTCACTAATCAAGTTGTTGTAGACCTCGAAAATGCTAGAGAAGTGAAATTTTATAATTTATTAGGGAAGTCTTACTCGAATAGTTTTCAAGTAGAGTTAACAAGTCAATTGGTTAATAAAATAGATGTACGATTGGCCTATAGGTATTTTGATGTGAAGCAAACCTATAGTGGTCAATTATTAGATAAACCATTTGTGGCAAAAAATCGCGCTTTTTTAAGCCTAGATTATGCAACTACGAATGGCTGGAAGATTAATTATACCATTACTTATAATGGAAAGAAAAGACTTCCAAACACCAATGCAAACCCAGCAGCATTTCAATTGCCCACTTATTCGCCAGATTATTTTTTAATGAATATGCAAGTGACAAAAAAGTTTAATAAAAAAATGCCAATGGAGGGTTATATTGGAGTAGAAAATGCATCGAATTATTTTCAGCAAAATGCAATTATTTCTGCAGCTCAACCATTTAGTCAGTATTTTGATGCATCGATGATTTGGGGCCCAATTTCAGGAAGAATGTTGTATTTTGGATGGAGATTAAAAATAAAATAATTAAATAAAACAATCAATATGAAAACAACTAAAGTGCTGATGATGGCAGCTTTTACCATCTTTTCAATATCTGTTTTTGCGCAAACATCAACAGGTCAAACCAAACAAAAAGTAGATACCACTGTGGTAAAAAAAGATGCTTTTGTTTGTCCAATGCATAAAGACATTACTAGTCCAAAACCAGGCAAGTGTAGTAAATGTGGAATGGATTTAAAGGCAAAAAAAACGGTATAATATTCTTTTAAATGAATATTATACCTACTTTCATTTTCTAGAATGAAAGAGATGAATCATATTGCTATTTACTTACCAGCAAATGCAAATAAGGCCCTAGTTATGGGCCTTATTTGTAAGCATCCTTTATTACAAGCCCATAATGTTTTTAATAATAATGCCGCAATATTTTCAAGTGAAGCATTAGACCAATTTTTAAAGGAAGAGTTCTTACACGGAGAAACTGGTTTTGATACAGGCTTTAATAGACCACTACATACTATGTCTAGTGGCGAACAGAAAAAAGTATTGCTCCAATTTTTACTTAGCCAAAATCCTGCTTATTTTATTGTAGACGAAGTGTATGATCATTTAGATATTGCAACGCAAGCGGTTGTTTTAAAAAAGTTTGAATCAATAGCCCAAACAATTCCTATCATTCAGATATTTCACAGAAAGAAAGAAATATTTCCATTTATCAACCATTATTTTTCTTACCATAATAATGATTTAATTGCTCATATAAATTTAGAACATTTGCTTTTGGATATTAAAGGTCAGTTTCAAGCAGGAACAGATTTAACTTTGCCATTACCATTAACAACTTATAATATCCCTTTAAATCCTTTAGTAGCATTAATGAATGTTTCGGTAAGTTATGATGGAAGACCAATTGTGAAAGATATTAATTGGACAATTAACGCTGGTGAATTTTGGCAATTAATTGGTCCTAATGGTAGTGGTAAAACAACCATATTGTCGCTTATTACTGGAGACAATCCGAAAGGATATGGACAAGAACTATACCTCTTTGGCAAAAAGAAAGGATCAGGTGAAACCGTATGGGATATCAAACAGAAAATTGGTTATTTTAATGCATCGCTCACGCAGCATTTTTCTAGGCAAGACTCCATTGAAAAAATGATTATTTCAGGTTTTAATGATTCAATTGGATTATATATTAAACCCACAGACCAACAGGTAAGATTAGCGCAAGAATGGTTGCACTTTATTCAACTTTACCCACAAAGAAATAAAGCAATTCAGTTTTTAACCTTGGCACAGCAACGGATGGTTTTAATAGCTCGTGCAATGGTTAAGCATCCGCCACTATTAATTTTAGACGAACCTACAGCTGGACTAGATGATGCATCTGCTGCTTTAATTATAACAATGATTCAGCAAATTGTAAATCAGTCTACAACTACTATTCTCTATGTGTCTCATAGTAGGGAAGAGGGTTTAACACCAACCAGTATATTTGAACTTTCGCCATCTGAATTTGGTGCTACAGGAACGATTGTTTCAACTTAAATATCAGCAATAGATATTAATTATTGTATAAACCACTGAACTTTTTTCGGTGAAAATGTCTATGTTTTTTATTAGTATATAGCGATGTTTGTTGGGCAAGCATTTAATGATTAAATGACTTGTTTCATAACATAAACAACATCAAAAAATGGCAAATTCATTTGGATGGCTTCCAGATTTACCCGACCACAGAGATTTATTATATACCGCATCAATGATGGTGATGCGTACGCTACCCGAAAATGTAGATTTACGTTCTAATTGTCCTGAAGTTTATGAGCAAGGTATTTTAGGCAGTTGTACGGCTAATGCTTTAGCAGCAGCATTTCAGTTTGAACAAAAAAAGCAATCAATTCCAGAATTTATTCCTTCACGATTATTTATCTATTACAACGAAAGGGTATTGCTAAATACAATTTATTCAGACAGTGGTGCTTTTTTAAGAGACGGAATAAAAACAATGAATTTGCAAGGAGTTTGTTCTGAAAATGATTGGCCTTATAATGTGAATGATTTTACGGTTAAACCTCCAGAAGCATTGTATGAAAAAGCAGCCACCAATCAAGTGCTGAGTTATATGCGTTTAAATAATTCCAATATTGGTTTACTGCAATCTTGTTTAGCACAAGGCTTTCCTTTTGTATTTGGATTTTCGGTATATGAGAGTTTTAAATCAATCAATAAAAATGGCATCATGCCAATGCCTGCTTTTACTGAACAAAGGCTTGGAGGGCATGCAGTAATGGCGGTAGGGTATGACAATGAAAAACAATATTTTATTGTAAGAAATTCCTGGAGTAATAATTGGGGTGACAATGGATATTTTTATATGCCATATACCTATATCACAGATGCCAATCGTGCCATTGATTTTTGGACAATTAGATTGGTGGAAAGCGGATTGGAAAAAATATAAAATTATAACCTACTTTAATCTGCAAGTTCTATTTTTCTTTTCTGTTCCATTCTTTCTGCTCTTTTAACCAGTCCGGATAATCCATAACGAAGCACAAATGGAATTGTCAACGGAATTAAGCGGCCCAACATGGGGTATGCAAATGAAACCACAAGCGATAAAATAAAAATAGTTGGCAATACCATTGTAAAGAAAAGTCCTAGCTGTATTCTTTCTTTTGAAATTACATGGGTTAATAGGCTTCTTTTAGGATTACTAACATAAACCCATAAAAGGGCATTCATAATGGCTGTAAGACAGATATTAATCACATAAAAGGCATAAGGTAAAAGCATATCACTTTCAGAAGCATATTCGCCCAATAAACCTGAACTGAATGGCAATAATACTACCGAAAATAAAAAGAAGAGGTTTAGCCAAATTAGGTCATTGGTATAGTGTTCAATATAGCCAAACACGCGGTGATGTACCGACCAGTAATAACCAACAATACAGAAGCTAATAATAAAACCTAAAAACTGCCAACCCATTTCATGTAGTTTTTCCCAAAGCAATTTATCTTCTGGATGTGCTATTACAGGCACTTTAAATTCAATGACCAATAATGTAATAGCAATAGCAAATACACCATCTGTAAAAAAGGATATTCTATCTAATTGAAAATGTGTTTTTGATTTATTGTGTTTAGCTTCTGCCATGATACGATGCAATTTTATTAGTTATATCAACTATTATTTTATTTTTATTTTTTGTTCTTAATTTATTAGCGGTTTTTGTAAAGTAGGTATGTGATTCAAGAAAGTTTTTTTGAATCACCAGCCAATCAATTTCAGAAATAGTATTTTTCAAAGAAATTTCTTTTAACAATAAACCACTTATTTCTGCATAATTGTCTTTGCCTATATAATCTAGGTCTGCGTCGCAAATAATTTTTTCTAATAAATTTTTTGGACTTTGCGGAATTTTAGTAGCCATAATCATTCCGTTTATTTTTTCAATGATATCTACTGAAAATCCTAACTGTGTTAAAATTGTTTTTGCATACTCACAACCCTTTTTTTCGTGATCAACAGGGCTCCAAACAAATCCAATATCATGTAGCCATGCGGCTAATTGTAAATACAGCAAGTCTTGTTTAGAAACTTGTTCTTTTTTTCCATAAAATTTAACTGCATCAACTACCGATTTTATATGGTGTATATTATGGTAACTAGAACTTGTTGGAATATTATTTGTTTGGAATGATTCTAGCATTTCAAACAAGGCTAGATAGGTAATTTCAGTATTTTTTTTGTGTTGGATAGAGCGAATAGCAATTGGTTTTGTTTTACCCTTTACTTTAATTGGGGTTAGCTTTTGGCAATTGTATTTTTTCTTTTCTTTTGTGTTTTCCCAAACACTATTTGAAATAATTATTTCGCCCACTTTAGCGGCAGAACACAATCTTGATGCAAGGTTTACCGCATCGCCAATTACAGTATAATTCATTTGTTGGCTAGATCCTATATTTCCGCTAATAACTTTACCTCTATTAATGCCAATACCAATTTCAACAGGAAGTTTTCCATTAATAATTCGGTTCTGGTTAAATGCTACTAGTTTTTCTTGCATTTCAACTGCAGTTAATAGGGCATTGTCTGCATCATTTGTGTCGGGGAGTGGAGCGCCAAAAACCACCATTAAAGCATCCCCAATAATTTTGTCTAGTGTACCATTGTATTTAAAAATCACTTCAATCATTTGGTTGAAGTAGTCGTTTAAGGTGTCTACTACTTCGTTTGGAACCATTTTTTCAGACATAGCTGTGAACCCTCTAATATCAGTAAACAGAATAGTTACTTCTTGTTCTTGACCACCTAAATTGAGAAGGTCTTCATTAATAAGAATTTGGTCTACAATTTGTTTGGATACATATTTTTGAAAAGTAGATTTTAGTTTGTCGAGATTAGACAAGTCTTCCATGGCTATAACAGTGCCAATATGTTGTTGTTGGTCATTTAAAAGCGGAGACATGGAAATATTAACGGCTGTTTTTTTTCCATGAAAATCAAGTATTAAATTAGATTCAGATTTAAATTCAAGTGCTGATTCTGATTCTAGTAATAAGTTAATAAGTAATTCATTTTGGTCAAATACAAAGCCATAATGGTGTCCTATAAAACTAGCCCGATCTTTATTTAAAATCTTTTCAGCCGTTAAATTTATATGATTGATTTCTCCAAATAAATTGGTAGTTATTACACCAGTAGCAATTGATTCCATGACATTGTCGTTGAACGATTTTGCCTGTTGAATTTTTTCTAATAATTGAATATTGCTATAGGCAGTGCTAGCCTGAGATGCAATTGCAGAAATCATGCTACTATCGGAGTCGTCAAATGCCGACAAGCCTTTACGGCTTTCCTTGTCTAACAAAACAATAAAACCAATTATATCTTTTTTCTGTTGTAAAGGTGCAATGATGGCATATTTGGCATTTATTTTAGACAAATGCACATTGCTATCTATATCTAAACAAACGGTTTTGCCAATACTCTTTATATCGTATACAAATCCTTTTTTCTTATTAAAAATAATGGAACGTAAAGGAGTGATATTGATGTTGAAATGCGCTTCAATATTTAAAATATCAGTATTGGAATCTTCTAATAAAATAAAACCTGCAGAAGCATTGAGTACGCCACATGATTTCACTAGAATTTCTTGTAATAAATCAGGGGTGTTTTCGAATGAGTTTAAGTTATTGGTAAAATCCAATAATGTTTCTAACTCTAGGTATTTTACCTGTAACGCTTCAATACTTATTTCCATTATTAAAATTCAGCCAATGCTGATTCTTCGGTTTTATATAATGATGAATATTTAGATAAGCCCATAATATGGAATGTTTTTTCAACAATAGGAGCCATATTATAATAGCCAATTTTTCCTTCAACCTCTTGTAGTTTTTCAATTACTTCAATTAAAATAGAAACGCCAATACTATTAACTACTTTGGTTCCAGTTAAATTTATTAGAAATTTCCTGCTACCTAAATTCATTCTTTCTATACAAATATCATAAACTTTCTGGCCACCTTCGTTGTTCAAGTATCCTTCCGTTTCTATTATTACAACCTCATTTATTTCTTTTACCAGTGTTTTGAAATCGCTCATTTTATTTATTTTTTATCATTGTTATAGTAGTGCCAGCATTAGTTGATTCGAATTCAACAGAATCCATTAATGCTTGAATTAACTGTAAACCCCATCCGCGTTTACGTTCGTCATTTCCAATTTTATTTTCAATTTTTGGTATTTCAACTTTTGATTTATCAAAACCAATTCCCTGGTCAATAACTTTAATTATCATTGAATTTTCTTCAATGATAAAATGAATATATATACTGTTTTCAGTTTTGGAATGTTCAAAAGCATTGATACATGCTTCAATTAGGGCCATAGATATTTCTCCACTTTGTTCTTCAGATAAATGCATGTGGTTAGCAATGATATCTGCTGTTTGAGTGGCAATTAACTCCATATTGGGTAAAATAGGGAGTTTTAATTCAACTGTTGGTGATTTCATATCATTCGGTTTTTTATGATTGAGGCACTAGATATGAAGTAAAGATAAAAACAGGAAATTAATAGGAATAATTTTGTATTGTAAAATATGGTAATATGACTTGCCTATTAATTTATATACTACACTTTTAATTGATGAAAATGAAGTATTTGAACAGATTAAAGCAAATAGCGGTAGTTGCTGCAAATCAAATGGATGGAATAGCTGATTATCAGGAATATTATTGGTAATTATTTTCCCATTTAGGGCAGCCTCTTTGCTTAGGGGAAAGTTGTTTTTTTCTTTTTTTATTGGGGGATAGTACTAAAAATAAAAAAAATGCAACTGCAGAATAGAAAAACAAGTTTTCTACCATGATTATCTAGCTGGTTTTCTGCTTTTTTTGCTAAAAGAAATTACTAAAACAGCAGCAAAACATAGATATACTATTACGAATTGTACCATAAAAATATTTTGATAAATCTCGATATTATAGTTAAAATATCATTATTTAAGGAGATCAATTAATGGCTTATAATCATCAATATTCGTATAATAATTTTGTCATTAATGCTATGGATGAACCAGTTAAATTGACTTTATTTAACTATTCTGTTAATAATATATTTATTTAAGACATGTAAATGTCATAAATTCGTCAAATAGCCTGATGTTTTATTAAATTTGATTTTTTCTAGAATTGATGAAATTGACAAATAAATACAATAATGATTTCCTGAAAAATGTTTTGGATAATATAAGTGATGCTATATTATTTGAATCATTTGATCATACCATTTTGTATGTCAATAAACATTTTTGCAATCTATTTAAAGTGCCAGTTAGCCCCAATGAACTAATAGGGATTGATTGTTCAAATGTGGCACAATCAGCAAAAAAATTATTTAAAGACCCAGAACGCTTTGTTAATAGGATTAATCAAGTATATCTAAACAAAGAGAATATAGTTAATGAAGAGGTTTTCTTTAAAGATGGTAGAGTGGTTTATATGGATTATACAATAATTGATGATGTAACGGGGAAAGGCCATATGTGGACATATAAAAACATGTCTATTCTTAAAACTTCTTTAGAAACTATTACAGGACAAAAAGAGTTCTACGAGAACTTATTAAACAATATTCCTGCCGATATTGCCATATTTAATGATAAGCACCAATATGTTTTTGTGAATAGCATTGGTGTTAAATCTACTGAATTAAGTAAATGGATTATAGGTAAAGACGATTTTGAATATGTCTCATATCGTAACCGTCCAAAAAGTATTGCAGAAAGACGTCGCGCTGCTTTTGATAAAGCGAAGCTTACTCAAAAAAGTGTTGAAATGGAGGAGATCTCTATAAATGATAAAAATATTTCTACTCATATTCTTAGAAAGTTTTATCCTGTATATGAGAACGGTGAATTTTTAAGCATGATAGGCTATGGTATTGATATTACTAGTATTCGAGAGTCGGAGAAAGAAGTAATTGTAATGGATGCCTTGTTTAGTACACTTATTGAAAATACCAATGAATTGGTGATTACGGTAGATTCTTCATTGAAAATTCAATTTGCCAATGCTAAATGGATTAACAATACAGGCTTCTCTTACTATACAACATTACAGTCGAGCATTTCGAACTTCATAAGTGAAAATGAAAATAAATTCATAGAAACTTTAAATTATTTCTTTGAACATGAACAATATAATACCAATAAAAGAGAAGTAGTAATAAATGCATTTAACAAAAACAAAATCACGCTAAAGTTCGATTTGACAAAATATTCTCAGAAAGGTTGGGAAACTCCAAGAGTCATGATTTTCTTCACAGATATTACTGAACAAGTTAAAAACGAAACAGAGTTTAAGAAAAATCTAACAAAAGAAAAACACCTAAATGAATTGAAAACAAATTTCATGAATATGGTGTCGCACGAATTAAGAACTCCCTTGTCTGTAATACTTTCTAACACAGAATTATTAGTTCATAAATTACAAAAAATACAAAACGATACAGTAAAAAAACATACAGATATGATCATCAACCAAATTGATGGCATGATTAATTTGTTAAATGAATTTTTATTTATTAGTAAAGTGGAGTCTGGTAAAATATTAATTCAGTTAGAATCAATATCTATTGTAGAACAAATTAAAAAAATAACCAAAGAGCAATTTAATCCTTGGATAGATGGTAGAAAAGTTGCTATTAAAATAGTAAATAAACCTAGAGATGTTTATTTTGATATAAAAATGCTCGGTCATATTGTAAGTAATTTATTTAACAATGCATTTAAATATTCATCAGGAGCGTCGAATCCTGTATTAGAAATAAAATTCTATTCAAATAAATTTGTTTTAAATTTTATTGATCAGGGAATTGGCATTAGTTTAGAAGACCAAAAAAAGTTATTTCAACCTTTTGCTAGGGGCGAAAACGTTGGCTTAATAGAAGGTACTGGATTAGGTTTCGTAATTGTAAAGTATTTTTCAGAACAACACAATGGAGAAATAAGTATAGAAAGCCAAATAGATAAAGGAACAACCATTTCACTAACATTTCCCTATTTAATTCCAAATAAAGAAACCATAAAATCAAATAAATCTTTAAATTTTTACTAATGAAACCCACAGTTTGTATTGTAGAAGATAACGACCAATTAAGAGAAGCCCTAGTTGAGTTACTCAATAGCGAGTTTGAAATTACCGCACTTGAAAATGGCACTAGATTAATGGGCTACTTAGAAATTAAATTACCTGATTTAATTTTATTAGACATTATGCTTCCTTTCCCTTTAGATGGGTTTACTATTTTAAGGTTATTAAAAAATAATGAATTACTATCTGCTATACCAGTTATTTTAATGTCGGCAATCAATAGCGAAGATAAAATTACAGAGGGATTAGAACTTGGTGCAAATGACTACGTAGTAAAGCCTTTCAAGTCAAATAATCTATTCTTAAAAATTAAAAACCAAATATCATTACATAAAGGTAAAGAAGCTGCTATTGAAAAAAGTAAGCTTCAAAAAGCAAATCATTTTATTGAATCGCCATCTAATGGATTTAAGAAAAAATTCGATGCTATTATGGATGAAATTTCAGACAATACAAATATTAGTATTGAAGAGATATCGGCTAAAATGCTAATGAGCGTTTCTACTTTCGAAAGATGGATGAAAAAAATATATGGCACTAGTCCGCGTAAATATATTCTTTCATACAAGTTGTCTAAAGCAGAAATTATGTTAAGGCAAAATTTAGGATCAGTAAAAGATATTGCCTATTTATTAGGATTTAATTCAGTGTCGTATTTTTGTTCAAGTTTTAAGGAAAAATATGGTAAGAGTCCTTTGAATTACATTAAAAACTAATTACACTTTTATTTATGTATAATAGTTTTTTTAAGTTAAAACGTAATAGAACCTTATGGTTAATTGGCATAATTATCATTTTAATTACTGCGAATTTAATTGTTGTACAAGTTTTATTGCATAAAAAAAACGATAATACAGTAGCTATTAATTTAATAGGTAAACAACTGTTATATAGTCATAATATTTCTAATTATTTCTTTTCTCTTGAAAATAAAGATGTCTCTTTTAAAATAGATATTACTAATGACTTTAAAGTTTGGAAACAAATACACTACGCCTTTTTAAATGGAGATGCAGATTTGGGTATTCATTCTTTAATTAATTTGAATTTAAAATCTGAAATAGAAAAGCTTACTATTAATGTAACAAACATTGAACAAATTATCAATTCAAATAAACCCATTGATCACAATATAATTAAATCGGTTATTCAAAACCAATACAGTTATGCAGAAAAGATGAATTATATTTTGAGTGAAATGTATCTTGAATCTGAATCTAGATATAAGACAATTAACTATATAGATATATTTTTTGCTATTTCTTCAATTATAGGAATTATATTAATATTCTTTTTAGCATACCTTCCTGTTGAAAAAAAGATTGATGAATCATATAAAAATTACATTAAAAAACTTGAAGAAATAGCTTGGGATCAATCTCATTTAATTCGGGCCCCTGTTTCTAATTTGCTTGGCCTTACTAGATTCTTGAAAAAGAAATCAACAACTATTAATGATCCAGAATTATTGAAATTAATATTAATTATTGAGCAAGAAGCACAGCATATAGACAAGGAAGTGCATGCAGTTGTGAGTAAAACGATTGTTTCAGGTAATGATGTAGATATTCATTAAAAATTCTGAATGTAAATAATCAACCTAAATTGCCCAAAGATTCAATTTTACTGATTGCAATAACAAAGTCTTCAATTTCAGCAGGTTTTATTAAGTAATTACTTGCTTTTAACTCATTTGCCATTATTTTATCGGCAGGAGAGCCAGAAGTGGTAAGTATGATTACAGGTATGTGGCTAAGTGTGTTAGTTTTTTTAATATGTTCTAATACTGCAAATCCATTTATTTTTGGAAGATTGATATCTAATAAAACAAGGTCTGGTAAATCTTGGTTATTAAAGGAATAACTATCTAATAGGGTAATTGCTTCTAATCCATCCCTTGCAATACTTATTTTTTTAGACAGATTAGTTTCTTCTAAAGTTTCAGTTGTTAAAAGAATATCTCCTTCATTATCTTCAACGAGTAGAATATGCAATGGGTTCATTTTTATTTTTTTAGAATTGTAAAATGAAAGGTTGTTCCAATATTTTCTTGAGATTCAAGCCAAATTTCTCCTTTTAAATTATAGATGATTTTCTTTGCAATACTAAGTCCAATGCCAGTTCCAGAATATTTGTCTCTATTATGCAACCTCTGAAAAAGCACAAAGATTTTTTCAAAATATTCTTTTTTTATTCCAATTCCGTTGTCTGATATTGAGAATTGCCAATAGTTCAATTCTTCTTTACTTGTTATTGTAATTTCTGGCACTACATCTTCTTTACTATATTTTAAACTATTGTCTATGAAACTCTGAAAAACTTGTCGAATAGGAGATCTATAGATTTTTAATTTTGGTAGTTTATCGATAATAATTATTGCATTTTTTTCTTGTATTTTCATTTGATGCAATGTGATGATTTCATCAACTACTTCATTTAAATCAACTTCCTCTAGTTCAAAATCATCTAATCTGTCAATCCTTGAATACTCTAACAAATCTAAAATCATTTGACGCATTCTTTTTGCGCCATCAACTGCAAAGTTTAAATATGTTTTCCCTTTCTCATCTAAATGATTGCCATATTTTTTATCTAATTGGGCTAAAAAGCTAGTAACCATTCTTAAAGGTTCTTGTAAATCATGAGAGGCAGAAAAGGCAAACTGTTCTAATTCTTTGTTTACCCTAGCCATTGATTTCATCATTCCTTCTAATTCAATTTCAGTTTTACGTCTGCTTGTAATATCAATACCATATCCAATTACAAACTTTAATTCATTATCCTCATAATAAGGATAAAATCTTCTAAATATAAAATTGGTTGATCCTGTTTTTGTAATATGCTCATCAACCCAGTCTCTACTTATTTTGGTTTCAATTGCTTCATTAAAGTACCCTCTTCTTTTTGCGGCAATTTTGGTATCTATTCCTTTTAATTCACTGTAATCAAAATCATTTTTTCCTATCATCCAATCTCGCAAATTTTTATCGGCAATAGCAGTTGGATTGATGTATAGATAATTATGGTCTTTGTCAAATACAGCAATATCGGCAGGGATATTATTTAAAATGTCTTCGGTAAACTGTTTTTGTTGTAATATTTCTTGTTCAATTTTTTTTCTTAGTGTTACATCTTGTATGGTACCTCTTATTAATTCGTTTTTCCCTTCAGCATTAACAATGGTATTTCCAATATCATTTACAATTCTAATATCTCCATCTGGTTTAATAATTCTGTAATGAATATTAAATGAGATAGTATTTTTTATTGCTTCCATTAACTTAGCATTTACCATTGCTTTATCTTCTGGATGAATACCATTTATAAAAACTGTATAATTAGCTTTTTCAATTTCAGGATCAATTCCTCGAATAGAATATATTTCTTTGGTCCATTCTACCTTTTCGGTAAAAATATTGTATTCCCAACTACCAATATGGGCTATTTCTTGACTAGTGGTTAAAAGAATTTCATTTTTTCGAATGGTTTCTTCTTTTTCCTTCCTTTCAGTAATATCAGAATAGTTCCATAAGTGTCCAACACAGGTATTCTCTTGAATAATTGGAATATAGTTTTGTTCTAATGTTCTGCCATTTTTTAATTCTACAATGTTTAATAGATCTATTTTTTTAGCAGTTAATTTATTTTCAACATCAATAATAAATTTTTCTGGATCTTTTAATTTTAAAAGTATTGTTGATTTGAAATCATTAAAGTTTTTGTCAATAATATTTTTAGGCTCTTCTTTAATTTCGAATATTTCACAAAACAACGTATTAACAAATATAATTTTACCATCTAAATCTTTCAATAAAACACCTGTTTGTATATTATTAATTAACGAGGTAAATATTGTTTCGGCTTTTTTTCTACTATGTACTTGTTGATTTAAATAATTTGCAAAAGACATTAAATCATTACTACTAAAATCTAATGGTTCGTCTGTAATTAAACTGATTGTTCTTTTTAGGTTATCAATAGAACTTTTTCTGATATTTATTTCTTCATTAAGCGATTTGTTGATTTCAATATATTCTTCTTCATTAATTTCAGAAGCTCTTTCAGATAGGCTCTTATCACGCTCAAATGATTGGTATGATTGATTGATAACATTTAAAAATGCTGCTATTCCTGGATCATCTAATGAGACGTTCTCAGGAAAGTGTTTTTTAATTTGCCTCTCTAATAGGTTATTATACTTCATCAAAACAAGTAATTGTCATTGTTTGGTTATGTAATTGGCAATTACCTTTTTCGTTGAATGGAGAAATCTCACCATAAGAATAAAAACCTCCAAAAACAGTATTCATTCCTATGATATCTCTTATAGATTCAATTTCTTCTTCTATTCTTGGCCCTAAAACAAGTTTTCTACCAACGCAACTTATCAATAAGGCAAAACTTGGTTCTTTTTTATTTGAATTGACTGTATTTGCGGCAGCAATAGTTGATGCGGTTATTAGTTTGTCTAAATTAGCCCGCATAAATCGAACTTTTGCACCCGTAGGAATATCACCCGCAAAAGTTAAACCGTTTTCATTTTCATCAATTGATAAAATAGTTCTTACAATTGGTTCTGGAGCGCCTTCTAATTGTATAGATAATGGGAAGAGTAATGCAGAACTCGGTAAATGTGCGGCATCAGGTCCTAGGTATTTTTTATAAATAGACAAAGCATTTTTATTATCTATTTCAAATAGCTTATTGCCTTTAGATTTGGTTACTATTTTTTCCATTCCAAAAGTATCCCATCCTCCTTGTGACCCATGTGTAACCAATATGTTTTTCCCATAAAATCCAATAGCAACAATATTTCCTTTTGTTGCATTTTCATTTAATCCAACAAGTGTAGTTTGAAAATTATCGTCGTCTCCAGCCAATCCGCCAGTAACTAATATTTTATTATCTGTTGCATCATTAATTCCTTTTACTAATTCAGACCCATTTACAAAACTTCCATCTGATATTACTAAAATATAGGCTAATTCCTTGTTGATTAATTCTTTTACTAAGGCCTTTCCACTTTCGTAACTATTTGAATAGTCTTGAATATTTACCTGTGTTGTTTTAATAGCCGTTTTTTCGAATTCTAAAGCAATTAATACAATAGTGTTATCTGTAACCGTTTCTTGAAATATTTCTCCTGCTGTACTACAAAGCACAATTTCAGCATCCTTAAATTTTAGCCTAATATTTTCAAATGTAGTTGGGAGTTCTAATATTTTTTTGGCAGCAAAACACAGTACTAGATTTGCAGTTTCAGTAACGTTATTACTACTTAATTCTTCAAATTGTTCATTATACTGATATATTGAAGTTTTCATTTAGGGGACTAATTAATATACAATCTGTTTAAACTATTTTTGTATAAATGAATTTTTTTTAAACATTTATCCTTTAAAATAATAAAATTATCACAAATTATTCAATGGCTTTTATAGTCATTTCTCCTGAAATTCAATTATATCAATACTTTTAGCGATTTTGGTGTAAAAATAGTAGTATAGAAAGACGAAAAAATGATATAAAAGCGCCCTAAAAATGCGCAAAAAATACAATTTGATTAATTGTAGACATATATTTTCTTGATAATACGTATTTTGTCAATTCATTCATTTTCATTCAAATATCCTCAATTTTTCTGTTTATTGAATTTCATTCTTTTAAACATTTTTACAATTTCATACCAAATAACACATACTATTCCTGTAATTAAACAGAGGATAATTTGCAGGACATTTAACTGTTCAAATTCAAAAAAATCAGCAAAGGGCTTAATGTATATTAACATTCCAGTGATTGCAATTGTAATACCAATAATTAGGGTAACTAAGTTGTTTTTATAGCGGAGTGTAGTAGTTATAGAATAATAGAAAGAACGGTTAACCAAGGTTAAAACAATATTAGCAGCAATTAAAACAGTAAAGACCATTGTTCTAGTAATAGCTTCGTTAAAGCCCTGACTAACGGCATATTGGTAACAAACTAAACTGCCTGCTGTAATTAATAATCCTTGAATTAAACTTGTATTGAGTTCTTTCCAACTAAAAAATGTATTCGATAATACACGTGGTAATTTTAGCATGGTATTTTTTTCCATTGGTTCATTTTCATAAATAATGGAACAGGTTGGTCCCATAATAAGTTCTAAAAATATAATATGGATTGGTGAAAAAATATTTGGATAAACCCATCCTAATGCCAATGGTATAAATACAGTTAGCACAATCGGTATATGTATAGAAATGATATACTGGATAGCTTTTTTTAAGTTGGTATAAATTCTTCTACCCATTGCAATAGCATCCACCATTTTTGATAGGTCGTCGTCAACTAATATTAAGGAAGCGGCTTGTTTAGCAATTTCAGTTCCTTTTTTACCCATGGCTATTCCAATATGTGCTGCCTTTAGTGCTGGTCCGTCATTTACCCCATCGCCAGTCATGGCAACTACTTCATTTCTAGATTTAAGTGCATTAATAATTTTCAATTTTGCATCTGGAAACATGCGTGTGAATATTTGAATATTCATTATTTTAGCCTGTAGTTCTGCATCAGATAATTGCATGAGCTCTTGACCAGTAATACAATGATTATAACCGCTAAAATTTATTTGTTTGGCAATAGAGGTGGTGGTTGCAGTATTGTCTCCGGTAATAATTTTTACATTAATCCCAGCGCTATAAAAATGTTCTAAAACAGTTGCTATATTGTGTTTTGGTGGATCATAAAATGCAATCAAGCCTAAAAATTCAAAAGGAATTTCTTGTTGTGTATTAGGATATGCTTGATTTGGTAAACTTGCTTCTCCAACAGCTAATACACGATAGCCTTCTTGTGTAAGACTTTGTATAGCAGTATCTATTGCAATTATTTTTTCGTTGCTAAGAATACAAACCTGCATAATCGCTTCAGGTGCACCTTTTGTTGCAATAATTTTATTGCCCATATTGTTTTCAAATATATGGGTCATCATTGGCGGGTTTCCACTTAAGGGGTATTCGTGAACCATTTTATAATGCTGCCTTTCATCTGTTGAAAGTAATTTTACATAACTATCATGCAAAGCAATTTCCATAGGATCAAATGGAATGGGTTCACTTGCCCACATGGCCATTCGAATCAATTCTTTTTCAGTATTATTTAATGTATGGTGAACGCTAATAATTCTTTCATCTTTTGCTGAATATATTTTCACCAATTCCATCCTGTTTTCGGTGATGGTTCCTGTTTTATCTGTACAAATAACAGTGGCACTTCCAAGTGTTTCTACCGTTTTCATTTGTTTAACAATTATGCCCATTTTCATGAGTCTCCAGGCCCCTAAAGCCATGAATGTGGCAAATGCTACAGGAATTTCTTCGGGCAAAATACTCATAGCAAGTGTAAGCGCTTTTAACAAACTATCAAGCACATTTTTTGTATGTTGAAAATTGATGAACCAAACAATTAAAAAAACAATTGCTCCTACAAAAACCATTTTTTTTACAAAATTGCTTATCTGTTTTTCTAGGGGTGTTTTTTCTTCTTGTATACTTTCTAAACTTTTTCCTATGGCACCTAGTTTGGTTTCATTGCCAATTGCAGTTATTCTAGCAATGGCTAAACCACTAGCTACATGCGTTCCCCGGAATATGAAATTATTTTCTTTTGCATTGTCTTTAAATACAGCCAGTGATTCGCCAGTAAGCACCGATTCGTTTACCGAAAAATCATTTGACCGAATAATTATACCATCTGCAGGAATTGATGAGCCTTCTTCTACCATTAAGCAGTCACCAAATACCAATTCGTCGCTTTTAATTTCAATGATTTCTCCGTTTCGAATAACTTTTGAGTTTGGTTCTGTAAAAGATTTTAATTTATCTAATGCGTTTCTGCTTCTTGAATCTTGGTATAAAGAAATGGTAGCAACTAACACAATTGCACAAGCCAAAAAAATACTATCTCCTGTTTTGCCACTAATAAAATAAATAATAGATGCTACTAATAACAATGCAACCATCGGTTCTTTTGCTAAGCTTTTTATGGCATCAATCAATCCATTTTCTTTTTTAAAAGTCAAAGCATTTTGTCCATATTTATTTCTAGCTAATGCTACTTCTTGTTTTGTTAAACCTTGAATATTGTAATGATTGGTAGCCATATATGAAGTGTATATTAATAATGCATAGTAACACTATTACTATAAGCTACAAATGATAATGGTCAGTTTTTCAATTAAAAACCCAATAATGTTTTTTTAAATAAACCCAATTGCTTTCTAGGAGTAGTAATTGGCGTTTAGGTAGGCTAAATCTTTGTCTTTCTATAATTGAAGTCTTCAACAAAAAAATCTTATACTACTTCTACTGAACTTCTTTTCGACTGCCATCCAATTAGTAGCACGCCAATAATTACTAAAATAGTACCTATTAATTGAGGTAAAATAATGGGTTCACCCAAAAAGAAATGTGCTTGAATAACAGTTGAAACCGGACCAATACTAATAATGATTGATACATTATTGCTGCCAATCATTTTCATTCCATTACTCATTAAAAAAGAGGGTAGTACTGTTGCAATAATTGCTAATGCAATCGTATACCAAATAAGCGTATTTGTAAAAGGAATTTCTTGAATATTTCTTGTAAAAAGAAAATGTAAAAAGATGCCAATTGTTGCGGCTAGCATTGCATAAGCAGTATATCGTGTAACACCAACTTTAGGAATCATTCTGCCTGTACCAACCAAATAAAAAGAATAAGTAATTGCACAAAGAAAAATCATGAAAGAACCAAAATAAAAATTAGGGTTACTCGTATCAATTTTCATTTCTCCAATATAAGCAATGCCAATACCTAGATAGGTTAAAACAAGCGCAGCTATTTGTGTTCTATTCAATTTGGCTTTATATACCAAACTATTAATTAAAACAGAAAAAGTAGGATAGAGGAAAAGTATTAATCTTTCTAGTCCGGCCGATATATATTGTAAACCTATAAAGTCGAATAAGCTACTTAAATAATATCCAAAAATGCCCAGCAAAATTAAATAGAGCCATTCTTTTTTTGTGAGAGCAGCTACTGATTCTTTTTTTGAACCCATCCTTGCTGCTACTAAATAAAATGGGAGGGAGAATAACATACGTAGCGTTAATAAAGTAACCGCATCTACGCCTGTAGATTTAAAAGCCAGTTTTACAAAGATGGCTTTGGTTGAAAAAAATACAGCACCCAAAATTGTTATCAGAAATCCTGCTAAACTCAATTGGTATGCTGTATCTTTTTTGCTTTGCGGCATAATTTATTCTTAAGCCAATTTAAACACTCACATTAAATTCGCGCAATGCGTCATTTAAACTGGTTTTTAAATCGGTACTTGCTTTACGTGTTCCAATAATTAAAGCGCAATTAACATGGTAAATTCCTGCTGGAAATTCTTTTGGATATGTGCCAGGAATCACTACACTTCTTGCAGGTACACGTCCTTTATATTCAATTGGCTCAGGTCCACTTACGTCAATAATTTTAGTTGATTTTGTTAGCACCACATTGGCACCTAATACGGCTTCTTTTTCAACAATTACGCCTTCTACAACAATCGCCCTACTTCCTATAAAACAACCATCTTCAATAATTACCGGACTAGCTTGTAATGGTTCTAATACACCACCAATTCCAACACCACCACTTAAGTGAACGCCTTTTCCAATTTGCGCACAACTGCCAACAGTTGCCCAAGTATCCACCATGGTTCCTTCGTCTACAAATGCACCAATATTTACATAACTAGGCATTAAAACCACGTTTTTAGCTAAATAAGCGCCATATCGGGCAACGGCATGTGGAACGGCACGTACACCTAATTCTTTATAATTGCTTTTCAACAACATTTTATCGTAAAACTCAAAAGGAGCCAACTCCCAGGTTTGCATTTGTTGAATACCAAAATATAGTAGAATGGCTTGTTTTACCCATTCGTTTACTACCCAGCCATTCTCGGTAGGGGCAGCTGTTCTTAGCCTTCCTTTATCTACTTCTTCTATTACCGCTCTAATAGCATCTGTGTACTTGGTGTCTTTAAGTAGTTCTCTGTTGTCCCAGGCTTCTAGGATCAATGCTTGTAATGACATGCTTTAAATTTTTGCAAACATACAGTTAGAATGGCTTTGATTTTATTTGTTATGCTTGAATTAATAAAAAAAATAAAATCAAGGTAAATGGTCATCAACCATGCTAGCTAGTACTTCAATCTAATTAATAAGTATTTTTGTAGAGATGCAAAAGATTTTAGTCATACAAACTGCTTTTATTGGGGATGTGGTTCTAGCAACTGGTATTCTAGAAAAATTACATGCGTTTTATCCAAACAGCATCATTGATATACTTGTTAGAAAAGGAAATGAATCACTATTTACACAACATCCATTTATACATCAAGTACTAATTTGGAATAAAAAAAGCCATAAATACAGTAACCTAATTCGTACAATTAAACAAATTCGGGCCAATCGGTATACACAGGTAATTAACCTGCAACGCTATGCTGCAACGGGTTTGATTACTGTTTTTTCTGGTGCAAAACAAACCATTGGGTTTAATAAAAATCCATTTAGCTTGCTGTTTAGTAAAAGCATCAAACACCATTTTAGTGAGGGGCAAACTGAATTGCACGAAATTGAACGCAACCACCAATTAATTGCTGCATTTACCAATGAATTTGCGGCAAAGCCTAAATTATATCCAACATTAGCAGATCAATCAAGTATTGCAGCGTATACGGCATTGCCATTTATTTGCATAGCCCCAGCATCTGTATGGTACACCAAACAATTTCCTGCTCAAAAATGGATTGATTTAATACAGGCATTGCCTAGCAGGTATACCATTTATTTGTTAGGAGCGCCTTCCGATCATGCACTTTGTACCGATTTGGTGGTAACAGATTCTTTTATGCGTACACACAATTTGGCGGGCAAACTGAATTTTTTAGCCTCAGCCGCACTAATGCAACAAGCCGAAATGAATTATGTAAACGACTCGGCACCAATGCATTTTGCATCGGCTGTTGATGCGCCTGTAACGGCGGTTTACTGTTCTACAATACCTGCATTTGGGTATGGTCCACTTTCATCTAAAAGTCATATTGTAGAACTGTCAGAAGCCTTGCCCTGTAGGCCTTGTGGCATCCACGGCCAAAAACAATGCCCAGAAAAACATTTCAATTGCGCGCAAAAAATAAGTACCCAACAATTATTAGCGGTATTAACAGTATAATCCTAAACGCAAAGACTAGTACATTTACAGCAGATGCAGATACCTTGTACCTCAATAGAAACAACCATATTTAACCGAATAGCCGCAGCTGCAGCCAGTTTAAACCTGCCTACATATTTAATTGGGGGGTTTGTTCGCGATAAAATTATTGGCCGAGCCACCAAAGATGCAGATATTGTTTGTTTGGGTGATGGCATTGAATTAGCCAATAAAGTGGCTGATTTATTTGAGCCCCGACCCACTGTTGCATTCTTTAAAAATTTTGGAACTGCGCAAATTAAATTGCCAGAAATGGAAATTGAGTTTGTAGGTGCAAGAAAAGAAAGTTATCAATTAGAAAGTAGAAAGCCACAAGTAGAAACAGGTAGTTTAGAAGACGATCAAAATAGAAGAGACTTTACCATCAATGCACTTGCTATTAGTTTAAACAAAGCAGATTTTGGTCAATTAATTGACCCTTTTAATGGCGTTGCAGCAATTGAAAATAAAATCATTCAAACCCCATTATTACCAGAACAAACTTTTAGTGACGATCCATTAAGAATGATGCGGGCCATAAGGTTTGCTGCACAATTACAATTTACAATTGTGCCCGAAACCCTTGAAGCGATTAAGGTGCAGGCTCCTAGAATAAAAATTGTATCTCAAGAACGTATAACAGATGAACTCAATAAAATAATGCTTTGTAGTAAGCCATCTGTTGGTTGGGATTTGTTGTTTCAAACAGGATTATTGCATATTATTTTTCCGCAAATGGTGGATTTGTATGGTGCGGAAAATATTGATGGGATGGGGCATAAAGATAATTTTTATCATACCCTTCAAGTGATTGATAATATTTCTGAAACGACCAATGACCTATGGTTGCGCTGGGCAGCTTTATTACATGATATTGGAAAGCCTGCTACCAAGCAATTTGAAGAAGGGCATGGTTTTACTTTTCATGGTCATGAAGTAGTTGGCGCAAGAATGGTTCCAAAAATTTTTACCCAATTAAAATTGCCATTGAATGAAAAATTGAAAATGGTACAGAAGTTAGTGTTATTGCATTTGCGAC
>Ga0194037_1000239_pt1 | contig 43470 bp, 36 predicted proteins | sample JunL306m_MetaG_FD_148653 | JGI IMG/M metagenome (GOLD analysis project Ga0194037, IMG submission 148653) | Anoxic zone freshwater microbial communities from boreal shield lake in IISD Experimental Lakes Area, Ontario, Canada - Jun2016-L304-6m | ecosystem: Environmental > Aquatic > Freshwater >... | reverse complement strand
TACCAATTTAATATTGCTGCCTGCTTTAATTAAAACATTTATTAAACAGCGTTAATATTTCCTCATTATTAATACAGGGGCAACTTATTTTAAATATAAGATTGTACAGTAAGTAGGTTTCTTGTTTAGATTTTTTTTAATGCAAAATAGAAGCTAGGGTATCTTGTAAAGCAGTACCTCTTAATTCAGTAGCAATTACTTTTCCTGTAGGATCCAATAAGACATTGAAGGGTATGCCTTCTATTTGGTAGGCGCTCACTACAATGCTTTCCCATTTTTTGAGATCGCTAATATGTTGCCAATTTAATTTATCTGCTTTAATAGCTTCTAGCCAGCTTGCTTTATCATCATCTAAAGAAACACCTAGTACTGTGAAATTCTTTTTCTTATATTTTTCATAAGCAAGCACTACGTTCGGATTTTCTCCTCTACAGGGCCCACACCAACTTGCCCAAAAATCCACTAATACATACTTTCCTCTTAAACTACTTAGTGCAATAATTTTACCATTGGCGTCTGGTAATGCAATTTCAGGAGCCATTGTTCCAATAGCAATGGCTGCCGTTTTAGTGTTGGCTTGTACTTGTGTATTTAATAAATTAGCAAATTGAACCAGGGGCTCTGCTTTCATTTTTTCTGCAGCAGCTTTTGCTAAAGCTAATACCTGTGCCGATTCCATTGATCTTAAACTTAATCCTAGTGTATAATAAACAAATGCAGGGCTTGTAGAACTTGTAATAGTATTTTCAACAAATTTATTGATATCAGTAATTTTAGTGGCTCGTTGTTTCTGTAACCAAAAAATAGTACTGTCTTTTGCGTTTTGTTTTTGTAAAGCATCTAAATTATAAATAGTTGAAAACAAGGAAGAGTCCTTTTTACGGTATTCAATTAGAAAATTAATTAAAGCTTGACTGGTTTTAGATCCTTTAATAGTATAAGATTGATAGTTATTAGCATCGGCATTAATTTGAATATTCTCTTCATCATTAATAAATAATATCTCCATTTGTTTTTCGGTAGCAATACGGTAAATACCTTCTTGCTTAGCAATAAATTGAAAGGAATACTTGCCATCCTCCCCTAAAGTGATAGAATCCATCGTAATAATGGGCAGTCCTCCATAAGGCACTTCTTGTAATAGTAATTTTTCTTTGGTAGCATGTTGTATAGTGCCTGAGATCGTATAATTTTTTTCACCTGTACCGTTTTTACAGCCTGTAACAATAACAATCATTGCTACTAAAATGGCTACTACGTTTTTACTATTCATTGCTAATTATATTTGAGTTCTATGATTTTGTTCATTTTTTATGTAAGTTAACCAACGCTATTAGTTATTGATGGCACAAAATTAAGCCAATTTTTGCTCTAATAGGGCAGTGGTTATTTTAGGGTCGGCCTTGCCTTTGCTTAATTTCTTTACTTCACCCATAAATAAACCTAAAAGCCCCTTTTTACCTTTTCTATAGGACAGTACTTTTTCTGGATGGGCAGTCATTACTTCGTCAATCCATTTTTCAATTTCTTCTGAAGAGCCTGTTTGTAGTAGGTTCTCACTCATGGCAAATACCTTAGGGGATCCAGGATGGGCAATAATTTCTTTTAATACCTTCGTACTTGCCACCGAAAAACTTAGTTGGTTGCTTTCTACTAAATCTACTAATTCAGCTAAAAAAGGAATCATGGTAGACAAGGCTTGAAAATTTGTTAGGCCTTCATGTAGGGCTACTCTAATAGGCCCAATCATCCAATTGGCAATGGCTTTATAATGTGGAGATGACCCTGCCCATTGTATATAAAAGTCGGCTTCTTCTTTATCCTCTAACAATTGATCCATGGCGTAATCAGATAAATCATATTGTAGTTTCCACTGCTTTTTTAAAGTAGCGGGTAGGGCGGGTAATTTTTTTTGAATGCTTTCAATAAAAACATCTGTTAAATGAAAGGGTGCTAAATCTGGATCGGGGAAATACCTATAATCATTTGCATCTTCCTTGTCTCTAATAGAAAAAGTAGTGTCGTTACCTGCGTCAAAGCTTCTTGTTTGTTGTACAATGGTGCCGCCGGTTTCTGTAATTTGAATGAGACGATCTATTTCAAATTCAATGGCTTTTTTTATATTACGAATAGAATTTAAATTTTTAACTTCTACCCTGGTACCCAATGTGGTGGCGCCTTTTAAACGAATAGATATATTGGCATCGCATCTTAAACTACCTTCTTCCATATTACCATCACAAATACCTATCCAGCGTACTAGCTTTCTTACTTCTGTTACAAATAAAAAGGCTTCTTCAGCAGAATGAATACAAGGCTCGGTGACCATTTCAATTAAGGGGGTACCTGCACGGTTTAAATCTATCAAAGTATCGGTGGCTGAAATATCATGTATACTTTTACCAGCATCTTCTTCTAAATGAATTCTATTAAGCTGTATTATTTTTTCACCTGTAGGTAATTGTACGCTAATAGTTCCACCTTCACAAATAGGGGTAGTATGTTGTGAAATTTGATAGCCCTTTGGTAAATCGGGATAGAAATAATTTTTACGCGCAAAATAATTATTCTTTGCAATTTTGGATCCACAGGCCAGTCCAATGCTAATAGCATATTCAATGGCTTTCGAATTGGTTTTGGGTAAAGTACCAGGATGACCCATGGTAATAGGGCTTATATGGGTATTGGGCGCTGCTCCAAAAGAGGCATCGTCTCCACAAAACAATTTGCTTTTTGTAGCTAATTGAGCATGAATTTCTAATCCAATGACTGCCTCATATTTTTGTCCGTCTGCCATAAGACAAAAGTACTAATTAAAACACCTATAAATCGGCTGTTTTTAATTTTTTAGGAAGCTTTACCATGATGGTTTTAAGCTCCTTATTTCTTTTTACTTGAAAGGCAAAGCTAGTACCTTCTTTAGCTTCTTTAATTATGGGTTTTAAAGCATCAACATCTTTTATTTTCTGGTCATTTACTTGAACAATGATATCGTTTTCTTTTAAACCACTTTTAGCAGCAGGAGAATTTTCGCTAACATTCGTAATATTAACACCCTCTTCAGTTTCTAGATCTTCAATACTAATCCCCAATTTTGGTTTATTCTCTACGCCTGCAATACGCATGTCTTCCATACCAGGAAAATTAGGAATAGCAAAACTAAATCCTCTTGGACTTGGTTGTAATTTTCTAGTATTAGGATCAAAATATTGTCTGGGTGACATATCAAAACTAGGTGCACCTGGTCTCTCTGGGCTGCTGAAATTATAATACTGCATGGTATTTTTATTCTTTGCTAAACTTGCAACCAGGCTACTCGTTTTTCCAGCTCTAATATAACTAATAGTTACTTTATCCTCAGGCTTTGATTTTCCAACGGCTTCGTATAAAGCAGCAGGGCCATCAATTTTTATATCATTTACTTTAGTGATAATATCTCCTTCTTTCAGTCCTGCCTTAGCTGCAGGGCTTTCATCACTCACTTGATTAATCTTAGCGCCTTGCTCAGTCGCTTCGGTAACTACACCTAAAAAAGCTTCATTGGTTTTTGCTTGATTAGGTATTACCATATCAAAATTATCATCCCCATCCTCATTTATAATTATATCATCGCTTAATTCAAGACCCTTATGTAAGTCTTCATTATTAAGGGGTTTCCCATCAACTATTATTCTTGGTCTTTTAGTTTCTGTATTTCCAAGGCCGTTTAAGTTTTTATCTAATTTTTTTAAAATAACTCGTTTATTGCCTTTTCCTTCTATGCTTAAGCGTGGATCATTTTCATCTACTTCTTTTCCATTAATAGTTACTTTATTGCCATCCACTACTACCGTCATATTTACATCTACATCTGTTTTTACTTTTGTATTCTTATCTCTGTCAATGGTTACGGTTAGTTTGGTAGAATCTTTTTTTGCATTCTTTTTACTAATAATTTCAACTACACCATTAGCCCCTTTCTCTCCATATTTTTCTGTAGCCATGGCCCCTTTAATTACATTCACAGATTCTATATCATTCGGTGCAATTGTATTGATACTTTCAACTGGTTTGCCATCTAGTATATAAAGGGGGGTCTTACCATCTTTTGTTATAATTACTTCTGTTGTATCTTTTACTTTTTTCTTACTTATGCTTACTTCTCCAGTTTGCGCAATAACATAATGAAATGTAAAACTTACCAATAATAAAGAGACTAGTATTTTTTTCATGGTTCTTGATTGATTTAATTCTTTAATGAAAACTACAAGCTTTGTTTAACCACCTCAATTACTTTATTAAGTTGGCTAGCATCTTGACCACCTGCAGTAGCCAAAGTTTTTTGTCCACCACCACCACCTTTAATAAGAGGGGCAATTTTTTCTTTAATTATTTGAGTAGCTGGCATAGTAGCACTAAGTGATTCACTAATAGAAAGTGCAACAGAAGCTTTCCCATCAATGGTTGCCACTAAAATAATGCAATGATTATTTTGAGTCAGCCCCAAGGCTAATGCTAATTTTTTTAAATTATCGGGGCTTGATAATTTTATTTCCTTGCCTAAAAATGCAACTCCATTAATAGTTTCAAATTGACTACTATATTGAGTCGTTAATTCATTTACAAGTAATGCTTCTTTACTTTCTAATTTTTTAGAAAGTTCTTTTTGACTTGACTGTAAAGAAGCAATGGTATCATTTAAAACAGATACAGAAGAATTTTCATTCCACTCAGGTGCTTTAAAGCCAGCATTGGTTTTAATAGCAAGCGCTGCGCAGGCTTCAGTTAGTTGAATAATTTGTTTATGTAATTTTTCATTTACTTCTGTTATATGTTTTGAAGCGGCTTCACCAACCACCGCCTCAATTCTTCTCACACCTGCAGCTACAGAGGCTTCTGCTTTTAAAATAAAGGCACCAATTTCTCCTGTATGGCCCACATGGGTACCGCCACATAATTCAATAGAATAAGCAGGGTCCATCACCACCACGCGCACTTTATCTCCATACTTTTCTCCAAATAAAGCCATCGCACCTAAACCAATGGCTTCTTCTTTATTCATTTCTTTTATAACTACGGGAATATTTTCTTTTATTTTAGCGTTCACCATTGTTTCTACTTGACTAATTTCTTCTGCAGTCATTTTGGCGAAATGAGAAAAGTCAAACCTTAATTGTTCTGTGTTTACTAAACTTCCTTTCTGTGCCACATGCTTCCCTAAAACATTTCTTAAAGCAGCATGTAATAAGTGAGTAGCAGAATGGTGCAAGGTAGTTGCTTTTCTAGCAGGGGCATTTACAGTGGCTTTAACTGTATTAGAAATTACTGGAGGTAAGCTTTCCGTGAAATGAATAAATAAATTATTCTCTTTTTTAGTATCTGTTACAGCAATGCTTGTACCATCTTCAAATTGAAAGCTACCTATATCACCTACTTGACCACCGCTTTCTGCATAAAAAGGAGTTGCAGACAATACCCATTGGTAAGCTTCTTTGCCCTTGGCTTTTACATTTCTATATTTAATAATAGTAGCGTTGGCTTCCATTTCCGTGTACCCTAGAAAGTTTGTTTCTTTATCAGGGTTTACTTGAATCCAGTCTCCTGTATCAATGGCAGTAGCCGCACGGCTTCTGTTTTTTTGTTGCTGCATTTCTTTTTCAAAGCCGGGTTCATCCACTTGCAATTCATTTTCACTTGCAATTAACCTCGTTAAATCTACTGGGAAACCGAAAGTATCAAATAATTCAAAAACTAATTTTCCTTCGATAGTAGCATTTTTTGCATGCGTGCTAATAATATCATCCATGCGTTTTAAGCCTTTTTCTAAAGTGCGTAAAAAACCTTCCTCCTCTTCTTTCACTACTTTTGTTACAAAATCTAACTGACCAGTTAATTCAGGAAATACATTTTCAAATTGCTTTGCCAACTGAGGCATTAACTGATGAAGCAAGGGGTGCTTATAATCTAAATAAGAATAATAATATCTTACTGCTCTTCTTAAAATACGACGTATTACATAGCCAGCGCCTGTATTAGCAGGTAATTGACCATCGGCAATAGTGAAGGCAATGGCACGAATATGATCGGCAATAACTCTAAAGGCAACAGCTTCTTTGGTATCGCTGTAATCGTATTTTTTATTGGTGATTTTTTCAACCACTTCAATGGTACCCGTGAAAACATCGGTATCGTAATTACTTTTTTTATTTTGAATCACACGCACTAGTCTTTCAAAGCCCATACCCGTGTCAACGTGTTTATTAGGAAGTGGTTCAAGACTACCGTCTTTTTTTCTATTGTATTGAATAAACACATTGTTCCAAATTTCAATAACTTGAGGATGGTCTTTGTTCACTAAATCACGGCCTGGTATTTTAGCAATCTCTTCATCTGATCGCATGTCTACATGTATTTCACTACATGGGCCACAAGGTCCAGTATCACCCATCTCCCAAAAATTATCTTTTTTATTGCCGTAAACTATTTTGTCTTCAGCTATCCATTTTTTCCAATGCATTAAAGCTTCACTCGAAGCGGGTAAATTTTCTGAAGCGTCTCCTTCAAAAACAGTTACATATAATCTTGCAGGATCAATCCCGTATACTTTTGTTAATAATTCCCAACTCCATTCAATAGCTTCTCCTTTAAAATAATCTCCAAAGCTCCAGTTGCCCAACATCTCAAACATGGTATGATGGTAAGTGTCAACACCTACTTCTTCTAAGTCATTGTGTTTACCACTTACGCGTAAACATTTCTGTGTATCGGCAATTCGTTTATGGCTAGGTTCTTGGTTGCCTAAAAAAAAGTCCTTAAACTGATTCATTCCGGCATTGGTAAAAAGCAGGGTAGGGTCATTTTTAACGACAATAGGTGCGGAAGGAACAATGGCATGCCCTTTAGATGCAAAAAAATCTAAAAATTGTTGTCTTATTTCAGGGCTCTTCATCATGTAGCTTAATTTTAGGCTGTATTGGTCTTAAAAGCTATATTTGTTATGCTTTTTTAATGTCCTCAAAGGTAAGGAATTGGGGCTTTTTTATGGCCTTATTAGACAAAAAAATGGCTTATTTCAAATGAAGAAAATAAAATACTTCTTTAATACCCATACCCTTCGATTTGAAAAAGTGGAAGTGCCCCTTCGAGTGCGCTTGCTACAGCTATTTGGCTTTGTGGCTGCCTCTATAGTAACAGGTGTTATTATTGTCATTATAATGTTCCAATATATTGACTCTCCTAAAGAGAAGTTGTTACGTCAGCAAAACGAAATGTATAAAGAGAATTACAGTGTTTTGTCGGCCGAGCTTAAACAATTACAATTACAGATGTCAGAATTAGAAAGTAGAGACAATGAAGTATACCGATCTATTTTTGAATCTAGTCCCATTCCGGATAGTGCGAGAGTAAAAGAAATGGAATCCAAAAAAGAAGTACGCTTATTACAAAGTTTTTCTAATAGTGAATTATTAGCAAACATGATCAGTCAGTTGAATAATTTAAGTTTAAGAATGGCTTACCAAACTAGTTCTTTTACAGAAATTGGTACCATGGTGAAGAATAAAGAAAAATTATTAAAAGCTATTCCTTCTATTCAACCTGTAAGTAATAAAAATTTAAATAGAATTGGAGGAAGCTTTGGCTATAGAATTGATCCGCTCTATAAAGACATTCGTTTTCATCAGGGTTTAGATTTTACGGCACCTTCTGGAACACCTATTTATGCTACTGCAGATGGTGTAGTGCAGGCAGCAGGATTTAATACGGATGGCTATGGCAATAAAGTAGTTATTAATCATGGCTTTGGTTATCAAACTTTGTATGGACATATGGTGCGTGTCAAAGCCAAGGTGGGACAGTCTGTTAAAAGAGGGGAAGTGATTGGATACATTGGAAACACAGGAAAGAGTACCGGCCCGCATTGTCATTATGAAGTGATTAAAAGAAATATAAAAGTAGACCCTGTTTACTATTTCTACAATGATTTAACACCTGCACAATTTGATCGTTTATTAAAAGCAGCAGCCAATAATAAACAAAGCTTAGACTAATTATATGGAGCCATTATTACTACAATATTTGAATAGAATTATGCGCACCATTGGCTTGGTGGTAGTGTATATGTCAATTAATGTAGCCTTTGGTATTATGTGGGGCTATGCATTTATTGAATCGGAGTGGAAGCTAGGCAATGTATTATTTTACCTATACTTACTTATTAGCTTTATAGGTTTTGCTTACACACTGTATAGAATTTGGAAAAATCCAATAGGTATAAAAATAGACTAGTGCGATTTATTTAGCTTGTATGATCGGCTATAATTTTCCAAACCCCATTTATTTTTCTAAATAAGAGTGTGAAGTTGCCATGTGCATCGCCAATGCTTCTTTTTAAATGAAATTGTCCAATAATAAAATAATGGTCTGTATTCAGTGCTTGCATGCGGGTAATAGTAAATGCTAGTTGACCCATATGTGCAGTGTCGGGGTAATTCTTTTTATAATTAACTAATGTAGTATTATAACCATAAGTGGGCCCGTTTTTACCCATAAATAAAAGGCTATCATTTTCCCAATAGCCCAACATGAACGCGTCTATATTGCCTGTATTCCAGGCGGCAATTTGTTTATCCAATAATTGCTGAATGGCTTGCTTGTCCTTGTTTTGCGCAAAACTACCAAGGCATATAAAAAGTCCTAGAATGGTGAAATATTTTTTCATAGTGTATGATTTATTCATTGAAAAGTTAATTAAAATTATTGAAATCTGCCTAATTTGTGGGTATGAGCTATCAAAGACATTTGAAAAAAGATAAAGGCTTGGCTACACTTGTAAAAGGGGAGGCATATACTTTACATAAAAGAAAGAATACGGCGGTTCGATTAATGGCTAGTATTGTCTCTCAGCAGTTAAGCACGAAAGTGGCCGCTATTATTTTTAAAAGGTTTTTAGATATCTATAAAGGTAAAGAGCCTAGTATGCAGGCTGTTATAGATACTCCTTTTGATACCCTCCGTGGCATTGGTTTAAGCAATTCAAAAGTGAACTATGTTCAAAATGTAGCTCAGTTTTTTATAAGTCAAAAAATTACAGATAAGCAATTATATACGATGGAACCTGAAGCGGTCATTGAACTACTCACTCAAATTAAGGGAGTGGGCAGGTGGACAGTGGAGATGCTGCTTATGTTTAGTCTTGGACACGAAGATGTTTTTGCCGTAGATGATTTAGGTATTCAACAGGCAATGATTCGTTTGTATAAAATAAAATATACTAGTAAAAAAGAATTGCAGACGAAAATGTTGAAAAGATCGCTTAGTTGGGCTCCTTATAGAACCTATGCCTGCTTGCATTTATGGAATTGGAAAGATACTGAGGCAGTGTAAACATTTATTTAGGCTGAATTACGCGCAGCATTAATTACCCCAAACATAGTTCTAGTTAATAATTTTTCATAAGAAGCTAATTCGGATGGATTGGCTTTTACTTCTTGTATTTTACAGAGTGCATATTGTTGAATCGTTAATAAGGGTAATACAATTCTATCTCTTAATAAAATAGAATGCTTACTTACCACATCATTTTCCATTAAACTTTTTCCATGGCTTAATTCTAAATATAATTGAGTGGTGAGTTTAAATTCTTCTTTTATATTTTGCCAAATGCTATTAAATTCAGTATCAGATGCTACATATTTGGTAATAGCGAAATTAGACTTCACCATACTCATCATGCTGTTGTCTATGAGTGTTCTGAAAAAAGCTATATTATTAAATAAAGTTTGTACTTCTTCCCATTTGCCTTTTTCTTTTAATACTTGCAAGGCGGTTCCTACACCATAAAAGCCTGGCACATTTTGTTTTAATTGACTCCAACTGCCTACAAAGGGAATAGCTCGAAGGTCTGCGAAGCTTAAACTATTACTACTGCCTCTTTTAGCAGGACGACTAGCGATATTGCTTTTGCTATAATAGTTTAAAGGACTAAATTTTTGTAAATAAGGTAAGAATAAAGGGTTTTCTTTTAGTTGCTGATAGGCATGGTAACTAATATTGCCAAGCTCTTCTAATAAGGTTCGGTCCTCTGTTGTAATTTGCAATTTGGTATCTGCAAAAAGTTCATTGCTTACCCCAGCACTTAATAATTGCTCTAAATTATATTGGGCAGATTGTATGGTACCAAAATTAGAAGTGATGGTTTGTCCTTGAACAGTTAATTGAATTTCTTCATTTTCAATTTGATTACCCATGGAGGCATAAAACTGATTGGTTTTGCCACCGCCTCTAGAAGGAGGGCCACCTCTGCCATCAAAAAACTTTATAACAATATTATTTTTTCTTGACACTGCTGTTAAAGTTTCTTTTGCTTTATAAATACTCCAGTTGGCTTGTAGGTAGCCTCCATCCTTAGTGCCATCACTAAAGCCTAACATAATAGGTTGTTGCTCATTTCTTGCTTTTAGATGGGCTGCATAAATGGGTGCTGTATATAATGTCTGCATTATATTTTCAGAGGCGCTTAGGTCGTCAATGGTTTCAAATAAAGGAACAATATCAAGGGTGGCAAGGGTATTGTCCCATCCACATAGTCTACATAAAGCATAAAGTTCCATTACATTCACTTCAGACTGACAATTACTAATCACATATCTATGACAACCCTTTACTCCATTTAGTTTTTGTACTTCTTTAATGGCGTAAATACTTTCAATGGTATCTTTTGTAATGGGTTCACTGAAATCGCTAGCTTGAATAGTTCCTTCAAGCTTGCTTAATATATTTATTTGTGCTGCTGCAGTTAACTGCTCATAATTAGCAGGTAGTAAACCTTCACCCTTTTTTTGAAATTCGTTTTCATGAATATCCATTAAAACTTTATGGTGTATTCTACTATCTTGTCTAATATCTAAGGAAGCGAAGTGGGTTCCAAATAATTCTACTTTATGTAGTAAGCTTTCAAGACTATTTAAATAAAGAGAATGATCCTCTTCAATTATTTTTTTTCTAATAAGTTCTAAGCTTTCAATAATTTCTTCCTTTACAATGGGATTAGACTCGTCTGGTCTAAATACATTTTCATATAAACTAGATTCCAGCTTACTAATTAATACATCAATACCTGAAAAAGTAAGTTTGCGTTTTAGTTTTCTAATATCTCTATAATAACATACAATAATGCTAGATCTTAATGCCTTGGCCACTTTGATAGTAGTAGCCGCATTCACAAAGGGGTTGCCATCTCTGTCTCCGCCTGGCCAGAAACCTAATTCAATAAAGGGGTTTTGGTTGTTGTAGTTTTTATCAAAGACTTCATTCATAATGGTATTATAAATATTACCTACTGCATAGTAGAAGATATTTTCTAAATACCACATTAAGTTCAATGCTTCGTCGGTAGGACTAGGCTGCTTTTTATTAAAAAATGGAGTTAAACCTAATTGCTGAATATATTGATTAATGGTATTAAATTCATTTTTCCCAATGGCCAGTCCCATATCATGTATAATGCCTAAAACATTAGCAGGATAAAACTGTGTAGGGTGGGCTGTTAAAACAATGCGCACTTTAAAATCCTTCAATTTATTCTTTAAAGCTTCATTTTTACCAGTAAAATTGGCATCGCGAATTAAAGTTTTTAAACTACCAGGCCCTTCCATATCATTTACAGAAGTAAAAGCTGCGTCTTCAATAGCATCAAACAATACCACCTGTCTTTCTATGTACTGAACATATTTAAATAAGTGATCAATTTTTTCTGTTTCTGTTTCTACCTGTGTATGTCTTGTAAAAAAATAGTCGATAATTTCATTAGGCGATTTTTCTTTCGCATAACCTTCTTCACAGGTTTGTAATAAGATGGGTAATAAAGCACCTACATTCGCCACCCCTGAATAAGGAAGTGCTGCAAACAAACTATTATAGATAATATATTTATCAGATACATTTCTTCTAAACTGTTGCGAATAATTATTATTAGGACTTGTCATATGAATACCACAAAGGTAGTACAAATAAAACTGGCTTTCATGAAAGCCTTGCCAGCATTGATTCCTAATGAATGTTTGTTTTAGATAGAAAGGCCTGTTTTGTAAGTGGGCTGACCAATATCATGGTAAAATGCAAAAGTCCACTGCTCTTTGTTTCCTTCTTCCCACCATTTTTGACGCCATTCTAATGATTTCTTTCCCTCTAAATCGTATTTGGCCACAAATCTTGATTTCATTTGTTGTAATTGTGGTGCAACATCAGCACCATAAAATATAATTTCTTCATGCTCTTTAATCCAAGCAGCTTGATGAAATTCACTATGACCCCCAGTGATTTCATAATAAATAATATTTTCTATATCGCTCTTGTCTTCAGTAAGCCAAACTGTTCCACTAAAGTCTTCCAATATACCTACTTGGGCTTTTAGTGTTGCATTATTGCTATTTTGCATGACTTCCTCAAATTCTCTTCTTTGCACATAGTATTTTGCATAAGGAAAACTTATAAATTGCTCCTGATGTATTGGATGCAAATAACTTATCCCGCCTGCATGGTCCTTGTGCAAATGACTTAGAAATACCTTGGTCACTTTTGATGGGTCAATACCCAAGGCCATTAAATTTTCATGAATTTGTAATACACCTAACTTATTTAAATAGCCAAGCCCCGTGTCTAATAAAATAATATCGTTGTCGGTAATAAGTACAAAGGGCTGCACTTCTACTAGTATACTTCCCTTGGGTCTATTAGGATAATCGGGACTGCTGCTATTAAAAGGTTTAAAGACCTTTGTTTCATCAATAGAAAAACTGCCTTCAGATAAAGGGTAAATGCGCATACTGCAAAAATAAGCATTAACGAAGCACCATCTGCCTGTCAGCGTCTAATCTTAATAAAATAAATAATAAGGTAGTAAAGGTGAGTAGGGAAGAACCACCATAACTAATTAAAGGAAGAGGAATACCCACCACTGGGAATAGTCCAATAGTCATACAAATATTCACTGCAATATGAAAAAAGAAGATACCCACTACGCTGTAGGCATATACTCTGGAGAAAGTACTTCTTTGTCTTTCAGCAATTCTAATAAGTCTGAATAAGAAAAACAAATACAATGCTAAGAAAGTGAAAGTGCCTACAAAGCCAAAAGCTTCTCCTAAGGAAGTAAAAATAAAATCGGTATGTTGTTCTGGTACATATTTCCCTCTAGTTTGTGTGCCTTTTAAAAAGCCTCTTCCCCAGAATCCGCCAGAACCAATGGCAATTTTACTTTGTTTTACATTATAGTCATCGGGCTTCTTAGTTTTTCTCTCGCTAGTAGTGCTAGCCGATTTTTTATTCAAAGAGCAATCATATTCTTTACCTATCATGGAGTAAATACGGGTACTTTGGTAGCACTCAAATACATTATTAAATATATAAGGTACTGCAAAACGAACCGTGCCAAAGCTTACAGCCCAAATAGCAAGTACAATGAGGATATTATTTTTATTGCGTTTAAACCTTTTAATCATATTAGCAATAAATAACCCTGCAATGGCTGTAATAATAATGGCCAGTGTAGTAGGTTCTAGTAATAAAGTAGCAATAACAAGTATAGCAAAGGATAAAAGAATCACCAAAATCACTGGAGGAAGGCCTTCTCGGTACATGGCAAATATAAAAGCGCTATACACTAAGGCCAGTCCTAATTCATGTTGCATAATAGAAAGTACAGCAGGCAAGGCAATCATGATACCTGCAATAATATGTGACTTTAACTTTGTAAAATCGGTTTCAGGTTTGGAAATAAATTTAGCTAAAATTAAGGCTGTAAAAATTTTACATAATTCCGCAGGTTGTAAATTAAAACCGCCTGCGATAGGAATCCAACTTTTGGATCCATTTATATTTTTGCCTAATATGAAAGTGGCTAGCATTAATAAAATACCCAGCACATAAGAAATATTCGCAAGCGCTGTAAATAGTTTACTATCGATAAGTAAAATAAAGATGGCTACAAAGCCACAGAAAATAGCAAAATAAATTTGCTTACTAAAATTAGTCTTAGCCGTTAAAAAAGAATTACTCCAATCCAAATTGGGGTTATACTCCACCATAAAAATGCACATAATACCTACCGCTACCATAATTAAATAAAGTAGTATCACCGCTAAATCGGTGCCCTTTGAAAAATTATTATTGTTATTAGATACTGACATTAATTTTTTTATTGTTCAATTTTTTCTTTTTCATCTTAGGATTCAATGCCTGTTCTTTTGTTTTTTTGTTTTTTATAGGAGGCGCAACTGGTTGAACGGGTGGAGCAGCCGTATCTAATTTTTTTATCGTATCTACCTTAACTTTTATAGGCGCTGTTTCTGATAGCATTTCCATATCCCAAATATCTGCTAACTCATCATTGTTATATTCAATGGGTGTTAACATTTCAGTTTTATTATTACGCACATACCAGGCTTTAATAGCTTCAGGCATTAAATCGACATTGGAAAGGTAGTCTACCTTGGTTTTACTTTCTTTGGTTAAAGTATCATTCAAATATTTTTCCATGACCAGTCCTGCAATGGGGCCTGCCCAAGTAGCACCAAAGCCTGCATTCTCAACTACCACAGCTACCGCAATGGTGGGATTATCTTTTGGAGCGAAACAAACAAATAAGGAGTGATTTTTTCCGTGGGGGTTTTGCGCTGTTCCTGTTTTCGCACAAAATTCATGGCCTGGCACTTTAATAAAGGCAGCTGTTCCAAAAACGGTAACACCATGCATACCTTCTTTAATGATATCAAAATATTCAGTAGGTATTTTGGTCACTTGTTGTTTCACTCGGAAGTTGGCTAATAATTTTTTATCTACCTCGTCTTCTTCCTCTACGTTATCAATAAAATGCGGCGTATAATAATACCCTTTATTAGCTATAAAAGCCATGGCATTCGCTAATTGTAAAGGAGTAGCTGTCATTCTATCTTGTCCAATACCAAGGGTTAACATGTAGCAACTATTCCAGTACTTAGCCCCGCCAAAATCTTTATTGTATTGTGCGGTATCGGGTATGCTTGCTCTATTTTCACTAGGTAAATCAATGCCTAACTTTCTACCTAAACCAAAACTATTAACGTATTGTTTCCATTTTAAGTAACCTAGTTTTGCATTATGGTATTGAGGATTATCAATTGCCATTCTAAATACTTGTAAAAAATAAGAGTTACAAGAATTGGCTAAGGCTAGTTGCAAGTTAGCAGCATGGCCTGCATTATGGTGTTCACATTTTCTGGGATCACCACAAGATGTATATAAGCCAAAACAATTGTATCCAAAACTAGGCGTAATGAGTCCTTCATCTAATGCAATTAATGCACCCATGGGTTTAAAAGTAGAACCAGGTGGGTATTGACCTTTAATGGCACGATTATAAATAGGACGCGCTGTATCGGTTAATAAACGTCCAATGGTTTTTCTTCTTTGATTACCCGTTAATAAATTAGGATTGTAGCCAGGACTAGAAGCCATGGCAATCACGCTTCCTGTTTTAGGATTCAAGGCCACTACACTTCCTATTTTATGTTGTAATAATTTTTCTGCTAGTTGTTGTACTTCCACATCCATGCTCGTAAATAAATTTCTACCAGCAATGGCTACGGTATCAAATTGTCCTTTTTCAAAAGGGCCTTGTATCTTTCCTTTATTATCTCTCAAATATCTTTTCACACCTCTTTGCCCCATTAAGATTGGCTCGTATTGTTTTTCTAGTCCCGTCATGCCTGCATAGTCACCCATTTCATAGCCTTCTTCACCATGCTTTTGTAAAAAATTCACATCTACTTCTGCAACATATCCTAATACATGTGCGGCAGTATTGTAAGGATAAGAACGAATAGAACGTTCTGATAAAGAGAAACCTGGAAAGCGGTATAAGTTCTCTGTTAATTGTGCATATAATTCTGCAGAAAGAAAGGGTTCAAATATGCCAGATTTTACGCGTGAATTTTTGATAATCACTTCAATCATTCTTTTGCTATACTCTGCTTTGTCTATTTTTAAAATATCGCACAAGGTAGCTGTATCAACTGCTTTGGCTTCATTGGGAATAACCACTAAATCATAGCTAATGGTATTTTCTAGAAGGGCTCTTTTTTTACGATCGTAAATAATACCTCTATCGGGGTAAATAATTTTTCTAAAAATAGCATTGTTGTTCGCGGCTAGTACGTACTTGCTTGAAAAAATTTGTAAACTAATAAGTTGTGCAATAATTAAAAAAAAGATAACGCCGATGATAATTTGAATAATACCCCCGCGATTCGAATTATACATTGACATGAATTATCTTTTTAGCTTTCTTCTGTTCATTATAAGTTCCACACTAAAGATTAATAATAAACTAATAATACTAGTGAAGAACACCTTTCCAATGAAGTAACCAAAGTTACCAAACTGTAACCATTCTAATAATACTAAATAGAAATGGTGAATAAAAGTTAATGAAAAAGCATAAAAGGCATATGGCCCCCAACCCATGGTAGCAATGCTAGGTTCCTTGTTCACCTCTTCTGAGGCTTCTTGTGAAAGTAGCAAATTCAATATAATAGATCTGAGATAGCCCATTAGTCCGCAGGCAGCTGCATGTAAACCAGGGGTTTTGGTAAATAAGTCAAGGCAATATCCAAATATAAATCCTAATAAAGTGGTAGAGAGTCGGCTTGTACCAAAGGGAAGCCATAGTAAAAATAGAAAATAAATATAGGGGGTAATGAATTGATGGATAGGGGGTACTTCATTTAAAATGACAATTTGTACTATCAAAAACAAGATAAATCGAGTCGTATTTTTTAGCAGATTATTCATTGCTTCCCTCCTTTATACTTACTTTTTTTTGGTCTTCCATTCTTCTATTCTCTACTAAATAAACGTATTCCAGATTAAAAAAGTTGGTGCTAGCTTTCACATTCAAGGTTAAAAAGTTGCTTGAAGGGTCTTGGATCACGGTGGTAACGCGTCCCACCATTAACTGCGCAGGGAAATTAGAGGAGTAGGGGCTTGTAATAACTGTGTCGCCCACTTTGGGTGCAGCACTTTTAGAAATATTTTTCAGTACTAAAATATTGGGGTCGGCTCCATCCCATTCAATACTACCTGCAATTTTATCTCTTTTCAACATGGCGCTTACTTTACTATTGCGGTGAAGTAAACTCATAATGGTGCTATAGTTCTCATTCACTTCTACCACCACACCCACAATACTTCCATCAGGACTAATGGCAGCCATATCTTTTTTAATACCTTGCTTACTACCTCTTTCAATAACGATATAATTTTTCTGCAGTGTAAATGTATTGCCTACTACTTTCGCTGGGTAGTAATAAAACTTTCTAATTTTTTCTAAGCTATCTCTTCTTAAAATAAGGGTACCTAATTTTTTAGTAGTGTCAAAGCCCACAAAATTTTGTGCTAATTGATTTCTTAAAGCCACATTTTCTGCGGCTAACTTTTCATTGGTTGCTTTTAAACTAAAAAAATAAGTCCAACTTGAATAGTACCTATTGATATTGCCGGTGACTTGATTGCTCCAGCCGCCAAAAAAAGTTTCATGTGATTTGCTATTGGAAGACAACATGACTAGTGACAGAATCTGAAGTATCAGAAAACTAAAGAAAGTAAAATTTTGTCTTATGAACCCAATGATATTCTTCATTTGGTATTATCTCATGATAAATGGAAAGCGTTGATAGTTCTTCAGTGCAATACCCGTTCCGCGCACCACACTTTTCAGTGGATCTTCTGCAACATGCACAGGTAATTTTATTTTTTGACTTAATCTTTTATCTAAGCCACGTAATAATGCACCACCCCCTGTTAAGTATAAACCTCTACGGTAAATATCTGATGCAAGCTCTGGTGGCGTTGTTTCTAAGGCTTTTAAGATGGCTTCTTCAATTTTAAAAATACTCTTATCTAAGGCCTCCGCTACTTCTTGATAAGTAACCATAATTTGTTTAGGGATACCTGTTACTAAGTCACGACCGTTTACTGGCATATCATCGGGAGGATTATCTAAATCCTTTAAAGCAGCACCCACATGAATTTTAATTTGTTCTGCAGTACGCTCTCCAATTAATAAACTATGATAACGTCTTAATGCTTCCATTATATCAGCTGTAAATTCATCACCAGCAATACGAATACTTTGATCACAAACTATTCCTGCAAGTGCAATTACTGTAATACCTGTTGTACCACCTCCAATATCAATAATCATATTTCCTACTGGCTCTTCTACATCAATACCAATTCCTAATGCAGCTGCCATAGGTTCGTGAATCATATATACTTCTTTAGCGCCTGCTTGTTCAGCACTATCACGTACCGCTCTTTTTTCTACTTCAGTAATGGAAGAGGGAATACAAATAACCATTCTCCAACTTGGAGGAAACAATGGCTTCTTTGGATAAATCATTTTCATCAACTCGCGAATCATTAATTCTGCAGCGTTAAAGTCGGCAATTACACCATCTTTTAAGGGGCGAACTGTTTTGATACTTTCATGCGTTTTTTCATGCATCAATAAAGCTTTTTTACCCACGCCTAAAACTTCTTTCATATTATTCCTGTTTAAAGCAATAATAGAAGGTTCATTCACTACTACTTCATCGTTGTGAATAATAAGCGTGTTGGCTGTACCTAAGTCCATCGCTATTTCCTGCGTAAAAAAATTAAATAATCCCATTGTACTTCTTTATTTGAATAGTTCAAGTTGAATGAAGCAAAATTCATCTAAAATCCTTACAATACAAAGCTTTTTGCAAATGATTCGCAAAGTTTTTTTAACCTAAAATTTTATGCAAACTCGTAGCCAATATCTTTTCTAAAATACATGGCTTCGAATTGAATATGGGATAGTGCTTTTTGTGCTTTTTGAACTGCGTCTTGTAGGTCTGCGCCTTTACTAGTCACTGTTAATACACGGCCACCTTTTGTAACGATTGCATTATCCTGAAACCCTGTACCAGCTTGAAATACAAGGCTGTCGGGTAATTGCTGTGCGGCTTCTATTCCAATTATGGGAAAGTTTTTTTGATAGGACCCAGGGTAGCCACCACTTACGGCCATCACTGTTGCAAAGGCCTCTTCATGGTATTGAATATTTACATCTTCTAATGTGCCATTATCGGCAGCAGCTAGCAGACTTACTAAGTCGGTTTGCAAGCGAGGTAGAATTACCTCTGTTTCTGGGTCGCCTAAACGACAATTGTATTCAATCACATAGGGTTCCCCCTTGCAATTCATGAGTCCAAAGAACACAAAACCTTTATACACAAGGCCTTCCTGCAAAATACCCTTAATGGTGGGCTCCACAATTTGAGCATTTACTTTATCCATAAAAGCCATATCCATAAAGGGTACAGGGCTTACGCAACCCATACCACCCGTGTTTAAACCTGTATCTCCTTCTCCAATTCTTTTATAATCCTTGGCATGACCAATAATTTGATAATTTGTCCCATCGGTCAATGCAAATACACTCACTTCAATACCTTCCAAGAACTGCTCTATCACTACCTTATCGCTAGCAGCGCCAAACTGTTTGTCCTGTAGCATTTCTTTATAACTAGTAAGTGCTTCTTGGTGTGTGGTGGCTATGATAACGCCTTTGCCAGCGGCTAAACCATCTGCTTTTAAAACAATGGGAAGGGCATGAGCGCTAATGTAGGCAAGGCCTTGCTCATAATTTTCAAGGGTGAATTCGGCATAACTAGCAGTAGGAATTTGATGTCTTTGCATAAAATGCTTACTGAAAGCCTTGCTGCCTTCCAACTGAGCGGCTTTGGCAGAAGGGCCAATCAAATTAATATGCGCAGTGGCAGAATCGTCTGCAAAAAAATCATAAATCCCTTTTACAAGAGGTTCTTCGGGCCCTACCACAATCATTTCAATTTGATGTGCTAAGGCTGCTTTTTTTAAGGCGTCAAAATCATTTATTTCAATGGGTAAGTTGGTGCCAAACTGAGCAGTACCAGGGTTTCCAGGGGCTATAAAAATTTCATCACACTGATGACTTTGGGACATTTTCCATGCCAAAGCATTTTCTCTTCCACCACTTCCAATGAGTAAAATATTCATAAATCAAGGTATTGCAACACGAAAGTAAAATTTATTGCATGGATTTTATTAAATTGAGTCAATTAAATAAAACAATTACTTATGTCATCCACTACTCAGAAACATCCCAAAGGTTTATATGTTTTGTTTGCAACAGAAATGTGGGAGCGTTTTAACTATTATGGTATGCGCGCTATCTTGGTTTTGTTCTTAACCAAGGCCCTGTTATTTGACAAAGTTTTTGCCTCTCAAGTGTATGGTAGTTATACAGGATTGGTTTATTTAACACCCCTTTTAGGAGGCTATATTGCAGATAGGTATTGGGGCAATAACCGCTCTATCATTGCAGGTGGCTTGGTCATGGCCATTGGGGAATTTGTACTATTTTTTTGCGGGCATTTTTATGAAAACGCAGGACTAGCCATGCCCTTATTTTATATTGGACTAGGTTGTATGATTGCAGGCAATGGCTTTTTCAAACCCAATATTTCAAGCATGGTAGGGCAGTTGTATGCCAAGGGCGATTCTAGAATTGACGCATCCTATACTATTTTTTATATGGGTATTAATACGGGCGGTGCCATTGGCCCCTTCGTTTGTGGTTTTTTAGGAGACACAGGAAAGTCCGGCGATTTTAAATGGGCTTTTTTTGCAGGCGGTGTTGCCATGTTATTAAGTGTCATTACTCAATTAGTTTTTCAGAAAAAATATTTAGTGAATCCGGAAGGGAAAGCTATTGGGGAAGCACCTAAGGATGCACCCACTTGGTTTCAAAAAATTCCAGTGATGGTAGGTTTTTTATTTTTAATTTCTTTAGTCACTATTGCATTAGTTTATATTGACATTAAAGTAGTGAGTTATTTATTTTGGTTATTACTAGCTTGTATTATTTTAATTGCTGTAATTATTTTTTCAGATAAGTCATTGGATATTATTCAGAAGAAAAAAGTGGCTGTATTATTTACAGTTTCATTTTTTGTCATATTTTTCTGGAGCGCTTTTGAACAAGCAGGTGCCTCACTTACTTATTTTGCTTCAGAGAATACACAAAGAGACCTTGGCTTTTTTGTAGTGCCGGCAAGTTTTTTCCAATCGCTTAATTCTTTATTTGTTGTAACACTTGCGCCCTTGGTGGCATGGGTATGGATAAAATTAGGAAAGAGAGAACCTTCTTCTCCTTTTAAAATGGCCATGGGTTTAATGCTATTAGCCTTTGGTTATTTATGGATAGCCACTGGAGTAAACGGAGTAGGTACAGGTATTAAAGTAAGTATGATTTGGTTAATAGGTATGTACATGATGCATACATTTGGAGAACTTTGTCTATCACCTATTGGTCTTGCTATTTTCAATAAATTAGCACCTATTAAATTTGCCTCTTTGTTAATGGCAGTATGGTTTACAGCGAATGCTTTTGCGAATAAATTAGCGGGTGTATTTAGTGCACTGTATCCTGAAAATGGAAAGGTTACTTCTTTTGCAGGCTATCAAATAACCAACTTGCACGAGTTTTTTATGTTCTTCGTTTTTATGGCAGGAATTGCTTCAATCATTCTATTCTTGATTTCAAAGCAGTTGAAGAATCTTATGACTCAATAATAAAGTAATAAAAAAATATCAATTCTTCGCTCCCTCTCGCTCTGCTCATTCATCAGACGCTCGTCCGCGTCTTCTTGCTCAGGATTGTATTTATATATTTTACTTTATTTGCACTTCATTTAATTAATGAAGCGTTATTATTTAATGCGTTTGAAAAACAATCTACTTCCGAATTTATATAGATATGCATGAGTCATCTTTTGCTGAGATTCGAGTCTTAGCGATCAAGACGAGCGCGAAGCAAAAGATGACTCATGCATATCTATTAAAGAGCGTTATAATTATTTTTTAAAGCACTCCTTTAACAATTTCCTCCACTACTGCAGGATCAAGAAGTGTTGAAGTATCTCCTAAACTTTTCAATTCACCTTCAGCAACTTTGCGCAGTATACGACGCATAATTTTTCCAGAACGTGTTTTAGGAAGTCCCGATACAAATTGTATTTTATCAGGCTTGGCAATAGGGCCAATAATTCTGGTGACAGTTTGTAAAATATCTTTTCTAATCATATCGGCAGTTCCATGTGTTTCTTGACCATGTGAACCAGTATAAATTACGTATGCATAAATACCTTGTCCTTTTACATCGTGCGGGTAACCTACCACTGCGCTTTCTACTACTCCCGCATGCATATTAATAGCATTCTCCACTTCGGCTGTACCAATTCTATGACCACTTACATTTAAGACATCATCTACGCGGCCTGTAATTCTAATTTGTCCCAATTCATTTTTTAAAGCACCATCTCCTGTAAAATATAAATTAGGATAAGTAGCGAAATAATTGGTTCTGCATCTTTCATGATCGCCATAAGTAGTTCGAATAGTGGCAGGCCAAGGTTGGGTAATACATAAATTACCTCTATATAATTCATCTTCCATGGTAGTGACTTCTTCGCCTTTATCATCTACTAAAATAGTTTTCACACCCGGCATTGGATAAGTGGCCCATCCTGGTTTTCCTGGTGTAATACCTGCCATATTAGAAATCATGATGCCTCCTGTTTCTGTTTGCCACCATGTATCTACAATAGGACATTTTTTCTTACCAATATTTTCATCATACCAATGCCATGCTTCTTCATTAATGGGTTCGCCTACTGTACCTAAAACTTTTAAGCTACTTAAATCATGTCCTTGCACGGGGCCTAATCCATAACTCATTAAAGATCTTATAGCAGTAGGAGCGGTGTATAAAATATTTACTTTGAACTTGTCAATGATATCCCAGAATCTTCCTGCATCGGGGAAGGTTGGAATACCCTCAAACATTAAAGAAGTACCGCCTGCACTTAAAGGTGCATACACTATATAACTATGTCCTGTAATCCATCCAATATCTGCCGTACAGAAAAATAAATCATTGGGTTGGTATTGAAATACATTTACAAAAGTATAATTAGTATACACCATATAACCAGCAGTGCTATGCACCACTCCCTTGGGTTTGCCTGTTGAGCCCGAAGTATATAAAATAAATAAAGGATCTTCTGCCTCCATCTCTACTGCATCCAAGGAAGTAATTCCTTCTGCCTCCACTTTTTTAATTTCATCTTCCCACCAAAGATCACGGCCTTTTAACATTGACACAGCTGTTCTAGTTCTTGTACAAACAATTACATTTTTGATGGTGGTATTGCCCACTAGTGCATCATCAATAATAGATTTCAATGGAATGTCTTTCGCACCTCTATAAGCTCCATCGCAAGTAATAATATAAGTAGCTTTGGCATCGTCTAATCGGTCTGCAATACTTTGTGCAGAGAAACCGCCAAAAATAACACTATGAATGGCACCAATTCTTGCGCAGGCTAAAACTGCAATAGCTAGTTCAGGTATCATTCCCATATAGATACAAACTCGATCGCCTTTTTGTACGCCATTATTAATAAGTACTTGTGCAAATTGACAAACGTTTAAGTGCAATTGTTTATAAGTAATAATGCGATGATTTTCTGTAGGATCATTCGGCTCCCAAATAATCGCAGGCTTGTCTGCATTTTTTGCTAAATGCCTATCGATACAATTTTCAGTAATATTTAATGTACCACCCTTAAACCATTCTACTTTTGGTTCGGTAAAATTCCATTCTAAAACCTTGTCCCATTTTTTACGCCAAGTAAAGTTTTCTGCAATATCTCCCCAAAATTTTTCTGGATGGTCAATGCTATTTTTATAAGCTTCGTGATAAGCTTCTAAGGTTTTAATTTGATAAGGGTAACTCATATATACAGGTTGAATAAATAATGGTTACCAAATTTACATTTTTCAGTTTAAATATTTAACTTGATTACTCACTTGCAAACAAATAAAAGTATGAGTCAAGAAATAAAACAAAATAATATCGCTTTTGTGATAGGGGCTTCTTCGGTGGGCACCTTAATTGAGTGGTACGATTTTTACATTTTTGGAATGTTGGCGACGATTATTTCAAAGCAGTTTTTTCCTGCAGATGCAGGCACAGCAGCACTTTTAAGTACATTGGCTATTTTTGCAGCAGGCTTTATTGTTCGACCTTTTGGTGCCTTGGTCTTTGGTAGACTAGGCGATTTAATTGGGCGCAAACACACTTTTTTACTGACATTAATCATAATGGGAGGTTCTACTTTTGCCATTGGACTTGTGCCTGGTTACGCTACAATTGGATGGGCGGCACCTATTTTGGTATTAATTCTACGTTTATTACAAGGTTTGGCCTTGGGAGGTGAATATGGCGGAGCGGCTACTTATGTTGCTGAACATGCTCCTGCGGGGCAGAGAGGTTTTTGGACAAGTTGGATTCAAACCACTGCCACATTGGGTTTATTTTTAGCATTGGGTATTATTATATTAGTAAGAACGAATCAGGGGGTGGAGAAATTTAGTGCAGAGTGGGGTGGATGGAGATATCCATTTTGGATATCCATTTTACTAGTGGGGGTTTCTGTATTAATAAGAATGCGTATGAGTGAGTCGCCTATGTTTTCAAAATTAAAATCAGAAGGAAAAACTTCGGCTAATCCTTTGAAAGAAAGTTTTGGGAATAAGGCCAATTTTAAAATGGTTTTATTAGCATTGTTTGGAGCGGTAATGGGACAAGGCGTGGTTTGGTATACAGGACAGTTTTATGCGCAAAGTTTTATTGAAACAGTTTGTAAAGTGGAGTTTGTGCAATCCCGCAATATTATGCTTATTGCCATATTAATGGCAACCCCTTGTTTTGTTTTATTTGGATGGCTCAGTGATAAAGTAGGAAGAAAATGGATTATGTTAATTGGCATGTTGGCTGCGGTACTTACTTATAGGCCTATCTACAAAGAATTTATCAATATTACATCTGCTGCGAATAGAACTAAAATAGTGGATGCAAGACTTACTAGTACCATGACTGGTTTTCCCATTTTTGATGCGAAGGATAAAACGAAAATGTATATTAAACAAGAGGCCGATACTACTTATTATGATGGTTCTGTATTTAAATATTATAGAACCGACACCATTATATTAAAAGCCCCAAGAGAGGAGGCAAGACCTATTACTTTAATTAATCCTGACATGATTCAGTATAGTTCGCCCAAGCCGAATTTGGTGGTGGAAAAAACTTTAGGACATGCTGCTTATTGGGATATGATTTGGTTGGTTTTTATTCAAATTGTATATGTAACCATGGTCTATGGGCCAATTGCCGCTTTCTTAGTAGAAATGTTCCCAACTAAAATTAGGTATACTTCCATGTCACTTCCTTATCATATAGGTAATGGGGTATTTGGAGGCTTGGTTCCTTTTTTAGGTACTTTAATTGTGGAGTTCACCAAAAATTCAGCACATCCTGCAGGAGATTCCTTGGCGGGATTATGGTATCCCATTGGAGTAGCTTCTGTATGTTTTATTATTGGACTTATATATTTAACCAATAAAATAGATAAAAATGTAATGGACTAATGTTTCAAAACACTAGTGCATACTAAACCATAAAAAATTGTTTATGAATACGATTAAAAAATTATTAGGATATGTGTGGATGCTAATAGCGCCTAGTATTATCTTGTTCTTGGTTTATGAAGCTTATGATAAAATTTCTAAAGCCACTGCTGCATTGCAATCCAATGTTATTTTGCAGTGGGTTATTATACTATTAATTTTCACTCCCATTTGTGTAGGCTTTTTTATATTTGGAACCTATGCTAGCAAAGGAGAATACGATCATTTGCCAGCTTCTTCTGCAGAAATAGAATAAGGGAAAATCAATTTATATAAGTAGTTTTGTTCTATGTCATTAGTAGTAAATACCCTTTGTAAAAATTACGGCGATCAAGTTGCTGTGCAGGATATTTCTTTTCAATTAAAGCCTGGAGAAATTGTTGGTTTTTTAGGCCCCAATGGTGCAGGAAAATCTACTACCTTGAAAATGCTCGCTGGTTTTTTAGAAGCCGATAAAGGTGCTATTCTTTTAAACGGAGATATTGTGAATCAAAATGCAAGTCTTTTAAAAAAACAAATTGGCTACCTGCCTGAATCGAATGCGCTTTACCAAGACTTATATGTAAAAGAATATTTACAGTTTTTAGCATCTGTACATTCATTAACAAATCTAGCTGAATCCATTAATGCAGTCATTGCTCAAACAGGACTAGAGCAAATGCAACATAAAAAAATTGCAGCCCTCTCCAAAGGATATAAGCAAAGACTAGGTATTGCAGCGGCTATAATACATAAGCCAAAACTTATTTTATTAGACGAACCTACGGCTGGTTTAGACCCCAATCAACTTATTGAAATTAGAGCCTTGATACAATCACTGAGCAAGGACACCATGATTTTATTTTCAACACATATCTTACAAGAGGTTACGGCCATATGTGATCGAGTGTTAGTATTACACCAAGGAAAGCTAGTGGCAGACGAGCCCATAGGCCAGTTATTGGAAAAACACGATGCAAGTTTAGAAGATATATTCAAAATGCTTACCCATTAAAAAAAAGGGTGTAAATTGCAGTCTCCTTTTTGAATTAAAACTATTGAAAGTAAAAATTAAATAATTTATATGAGTTACATTATTGAAGTTCGCGCAAGACAAATCTTAGATAGCCGTGGAAATCCTACTGTAGAAGTAGATGTATTAACTGACGAAGGGGCTTTAGGCCGTGCTGCAGTGCCAAGTGGTGCAAGTACAGGTATTCATGAAGCAGTAGAGTTAAGAGACAACGATAAGAAAAAATACGTTGGTAAAGGTGTTTTGAAAGCGGTTAAAAATGTAAATGACTTAATCGCAAAATCTATTACTGGATTTGATATTACTGCGCAAGCAGAAATTGATCAAGTGATGATTGATTTAGATGGCACTGCTAATAAAGGTAAACTAGGTGCGAATGCAATACTTGCAGTAAGTATGGCCGTTGCCAAAGCAGCAGCTGAAGAAGCGAACCTTCCTTTATACAGATATATTGGTGGCACGAATGCAAGAACACTCCCTATGCCAATGATGAATATTTTAAACGGTGGAGCACATGCCGATAATAAAATTGACTTTCAAGAGTTTATGATTATGCCAGTGGGCGCACCTAGTTTCAGCGAAGGACTTCGTTGGGGTGTTGAAATTTTCCACCAGTTAAAGAGTGTATTAAAGAAAAGAGGTTATAGCACCAACGTTGGTGATGAAGGCGGTTTTGCACCTAATATTCAAAGCAATGAAGAAGCCATTGAAACAGTTCTAGAATCTATTCAAGCAGCTGGTTATAAAACAGGAAGCCAAATTGCTATTGCCATGGATGCAGCGAATAGTGAATTGTGGAATGCGAAGAAGAAAAAATATGTTTTTCATAAAAGCTCTGGTAAAGAAATGAGCAGCGACCAATTAGTAAAGTATTGGGAAAGCTGGGTGAAGAAATATCCTATTGTTTCTATTGAAGATGGAATGGCAGAAGACGATTGGGCAGGTTGGAAAAATTTAACTGAAACTATTGGCGATAAATGTCAATTAGTAGGAGATGATTTATTTGTAACCAATGTAACAAGAATTCAAACAGGGATTGATAAAAAAATTGCCAATGGCCTACTCGTAAAAGTAAACCAAATTGGAACTTTAACTGAAACTATCAATGCGGTAAGCTTAGCACAGCACAATGGCTACAATACTATCATGTCTCATAGAAGTGGTGAAACAGAAGATACTACTATCGCCGATTTAGCCGTGGCTTTAAATTGCGGTCAAATTAAGACAGGATCTGCTTCTCGTACCGACCGTATGGCTAAGTACAATCAATTAATTCGTATTGAAGAGCAATTGGGTGAAACAGGCATTTTCCCTACTAAAGGCAAGTTGAAGTTCGGTAACAAATAAGCCTACTGACTTTTGAAAATAAGTTGAGGAGCTCCTAGGGGCTCCTCTTTTTTTTGCCAGATCATGAGAACTATGTTAATTTTACGACAATACGGATATATGCAATTCATTAAAAAAATAATACCCTTTGTGGCTAATCGATACTTCATTGTAACCGTTGGATTTATTGTATGGATGTTATTTTTTGATCAAAGAGATTTTTTCCAACAAAGAGAAAGAGGTGCAGAGCTTAAAAAAGTAGAAGACGCAAAAAAATATTATCAGAAAGAAATAGAGCGTACACAAAAGCAACTGGACAATATTCAAAATAATAAAGCGGCTATAGAAAAATATGCGCGCGAAAGATATTTATTACGCAGAGAAGGAGAGGAAGTGTATTTATTTGAAGATACTTTGCATCCAGCTACTAAATAATGACAAAGAAAGAACGCTACGAATTAGTGCTTGCCTATTTTCAAGAGCAGGTGCCTATTGCAGAAACAGAGCTCTTGTATGATAATCCTTTTCAATTACTAGTAGCTGTCATTTTATCGGCACAGTGCACGGACAAGCGTGTGAACTTAACTACTCCTGCTATTTTTAAACAATTTCCTACTCCTCAAAAAATGGCTAAGGCTAGTTTTGAGCAAATGTTTACACTTATTAAAAGCATTTCTTATCCTAATAATAAGGCCAAACATTTAATTGGCATGAGTCAGTTATTAATTGACAATTTTAATGCAGAAGTACCCTTGACGGTGGAACAGTTAATTACACTTCCAGGCGTAGGACGCAAAACCGCCAATGTGATTACCTCTGTGGTGGACAAGCAACCCAATATGGCAGTAGACACCCATGTGTTTAGAGTAAGTAGAAGAATAGGACTGGTGCCCATGACGGCCACTACACCCTTGGCAGTGGAGAAGAATTTAATTAAACATATTCCTACAGCACTTGTGCATACAGCGCATCACTGGTTAATACTGCATGGTAGGTATACTTGTTTGGCAAGAAATCCAAAATGCGATTCTTGTGGCTTACTTGCTTTTTGTAAGGAAGGAGCAAAAAAAAGCGCCTCTTAAATTAGAGACGCTTTTTATAAGTTAAGATAAGTTAAGGCTGAATATTTTTCAGCTATTAATACACTACAAATATTGTTCTACTGCTGTTACTAATTCTTGTTTAGTAATAGGAACGCCCATGATTTTATTATAACCTTTAGCGTCTACAAAATATTTATCGCGAATAATTTTAATTAATTGTCCGTTGTTAATTTCAGGAATAACCACTGTTTCAAAATTCTTTAAAATATCGCCTAAGTTTTTAGGGAAAGGACGCATGTACTTAATATGTGCATGGCTTACTGCCTTGCCTTGACTTTGTAAATGCAAAGCGGCACTCTTAATAGTTCCATAAGTAGAACCCCATCCTAATATTAATACTTTTCCTTTTTCAGCACCAGTGTCAATCGTTTGTAAAGGAATATAGTCTGCAATTTTTTCTACTTTAGCTTCTCTTGCTTTTACCATGAATTCATGGTTCTCAGAATCATAGCTAACGTTTCCAGTTTCTGCTTGTTTTTCTAATCCACCAATTCTATGTTCTAAACCTGGTGTACCAGGAATAGCCCAAGGTCTTGCACCTTTTTCATTTCTCTTATAAGGAAGGAATTTTTCTTCACCTTCATCCAATGCTTTTTTAAATTTCACTTCAATGGTTGGCAAGCTACTAGCAGAAGGGAATTTCCAAGGTTCAGCACCGTTAGCAATATAACCATCACTTAATAAAATAACAGGTGTCATATGCTGAAGCGCAATACGTACTGCTTCAAATGCCAAATCAAAACAATCGCTAGGCGTTGAAGTGGCAATTATAGGAATAGGTGCTTCACCATTTCTTCCATAATAAGCTTGCATTAAATCGCTTTGCTCTGTTTTAGTAGGTAAACCTGTTGAAGGGCCACCTCTTTGAATATTTACAATCACTAAAGGAATTTCTAACATCATGGCAAGTCCCATGGCTTCTGTTTTCAAAGCCATACCTGGTCCAGAAGTAGTGGTTAAACCAATAGAACCACCATAGCTTGCGCCAATAGCAGCACTAATACCAGCAATCTCATCTTCTGCTTGGAAAGTTTTTACATTAAAATTCTTGTACTTACTTAATTCATGTAAGATATCGGTAGCAGGTGTAATAGGATAACTTCCTAAAAATAATTGTAAGCCACTTTTTTGAGCAGCAGCAATTAAACCCATTGATAAAGCTTGGTTACCCATGATACTTCTGTAAACACCTGGCTCCATTTTCGCTTTTTCTACTTTATATCTAGAAGCAAAAAGTTCTGCAGTTTCACCATAGAAATAACCTGCTTTTAAAACATCTATATTACTATTTAAAATAGATTCTTTCTTTTTGAATTTATCTTTTAAATATTCAATGGTGGTATCTAAATCTCTGTTGTATAACCAATAAATCATACCTAGTACAAACATGTTCTTTGCACGATCTCTTTCTTTATTACCTAAGTCTGTATAGGCTTTTAGGGCTTCACGCGTTAATTTGGTTACGTCTACTTTTGTTAAATCATATCCATCTAAACTACCGTCTTCTAATGGGTTAATACCATCAGGGTAAGCAGCTAAGCGTAAATTCTTTGTATCAAAACCTTCAATGTTCGCAATAATTTTTCCGCCCTTTTTCAAACCTTTTAAATTCACTTTTAAAGCAGCAGCATTCATAGCTACTAGTACATCACAAATATCACCTGGTGTATAGACTCTGTTAGAACTAAAATGAATTTGGAATCCACTCACACCTGGTAGGGTTCCTAATGGAGCTCTAATTTCCGCAGGGAAATCGGGGAAGGTGGCTAAATCAATACCTAATAAGGCAGTGTTATTGGTAAATTGCTGACCCGTTAACTGCATACCATCACCACTATCACCAGCAAATTTTATGACAACATCTTGTAAAACAACTTCTTTTTGCATATTCGATTTTATTGGAGCACGAAGGTACAAACCCAAGGGCCTAAAACCTTAACTTTTTATCATTTTTTTATAGTTTTCTTGGCTAACTTTGCGGCCACAAAGCTTTGATTGTATGCTTATTGGGCCCATTTTTTATCTATTGACTCTATTTTCCCTTCCTTTTATGTCTTCTAACCGAATGGCAGCAAAGGATTTGGCTATAATGAGGACTGCCCCAATGGCTCAAAATCACCCTGCAGATAGCCTTACAAAACATATTTATTTAACATTTGATGATGGACCTTTAAATGGAACGGCCAATTGTATAAGCATTTGTGAAAGCGAAAAAGTAGCTGCTTCTTTTTTTGAGGTGGGTTTGCACGAGTCTAGGTCTAAGCAAGGGAAACTACTATATGAACAAATAAGATCTAATGAAGCATTATTTGCTTTGTCTAATCATAGCTATTCCCATGCTTATGGGAAATACCTTTGGTTTTATCAGCACCCTGACTCGGCCACTTTGGATTTTTTGAAAGGAAAGGCCGTTTTAGCTCCTAATAATAATTTAGTTAGATTTCCGGGGAACAATGCCTGGGATACCAAGGATGCCAAAAAGGCAAGTTGGTTAGTGAAGCCACTAGCGCATAAAATGGATAGCCTGGGTTGGGATGTGATTGGTTGGGATATGGAATGGCGTTTTAATAAACATGGCAAGCCTATACAAAGCCCAGAAGCTATAGTCCTATTGGCGGATAGCTTGTTTGCACATAATCAAACTAAAACAAAAAACCATTTAGTTATTTTAATGCACGACCATATGTTTGCGGCGACTGCCGATTCAATTAAGTTAGCAAAAATGATTGGCCTACTAAAGCAACGTCCACATTATCAGTTCGAAAAGATCACCCATTATCCTGGTCTAAAAAATGCCTTGAATTAACCTTTTTTTTAGACATTCATTCAAAGTATTTAGTATTTTTATAATAGAAAAAAACGTACAACTATGGCACTATTTAAATCTGGAAACCCAACACTTACTGAAAAAATATTTGATAAGAGTTTGCATGATACTGCTTCCTCATTTGGCGTTATGAGTATTCGTGGCACCATTCAAAAATTTGGTTTTTTATTAATCATGGTGATGGCGGCTGCCATGTACGAATGGAATTTATTTGCTGAAGGCAATACAAGCACTGCTACTACTTATATGTTAGTGGGTGCTATTGGCGGTTTTATAGTAGCCTTGGTCATGATGTTTAAGCCTCAGTGGGCTGGCTATATTGCACCTGCTTATGGAATATTAGAAGGATTATTTATCGGAGGCATTAGTGCTTTCTTTAATGCCATGTTTCAAAAAAGCTATCCCAATATTGTACTACATGCAGTGGGTTTAACTTTAGGTGTTGCACTTTCTATGTTCTTATTATATAATTTTAGAATTATTAGTGTCACCAATCGATTGCGTTCTATTATTATGTCGGCGACCATGGGCATTGGTTTATTTTATTTAATTGTTTGGATTTTAGGATTGTTTGGAGTGAATATGGGATTTGCTTTTGATAGCTCTCCCTTAAGTATTGGCATTAGTTTATTTATAGTAGGTATTGCCGCTTTAAATTTATTATTAGATTTTGATGCGATAGAAAAAGCAGCTGAAATGGGTGCGCCGAAGTACATGGAATGGTATGGCGCCTTTGGTTTACTAGTTACTTTAGTTTGGCTGTATATGGAAATTTTAAGATTGCTGAGTAAATTAAATTCAAGAAATTAAGGCGAGCATTTATCCCTTTAAATAAAAATTAAAATGGAATTTAAGCGGGGTAAATTATCGAATGAGCAACTGGTGCATCTATATAGGTCCTTACTTTTACCAAGGATGATAGAAGACAAAATGTTGCTTTTACTTCGCCAAGGAAAAATTAGCAAATGGTTTAGTGGTATGGGTCAAGAGGCCATAGCAGTGGGTGCTACCTTAGCCATGGAACCTACTGAATGGATCATGCCCTTGCATAGAAACTTAGGTGTATTTACTGCACGTAATATGCCATTGACCGATTTATTTAAACAATGGCAAGGATATAAATCGGGTTATAGTAAAGCGCGCGAAAGAAGTTTTCACTTTGGATCAAAAGCACATCATGTATGTGGTATGATATCTCATTTAGGTCCTCAATTAGCTATTGCAGATGGAGTAGCACTTGCTTATCAACAAAGAGGACAATTAAAAGCCACCCTTGCATTTACGGGAGAAGGCGGCACTAGTGAAGGTGATTTTCATGAAGCCTTGAATGTTGCTGCAGTATGGGGACTGCCGGTTATTTTTATTATTGAGAATAATGGATACGGATTAAGCACACCTACCAATGAACAATACAAATGTGATTATTTAGTAGACCGTGCCAAAGGATATGGTATTGATGGTATTCGTATTGATGGTAATAATATTTTAGAAGTATACGATACTATAAAAGGAGTTAGAGATTATTGTATTAATAATCAGCGCCCTTATTTAATAGAGTGTACCACTTTTAGAATGCGAGGGCATGAAGAAGCCAGTGGTGTGAAATATGTTCCAAAGGAATTAATGGAAACTTGGTCAAGAAAAGATCCTATTAAAAATTACGAGCAATATTTAGTGAAAGAAAAAGTAATCACTGAAATGGAAGTGGCTACGATAAGAAATGATTTGAAGCAAAACATTGAAGCCGATTTAAAAATTGCCATGGAGCCTGAAAGCTGGGAGCCATCTATTCAAGAAGAAATAGCAGATTTATTTGCACCCGCCTTACCAAATACTATTTTAGATTTTACTGAATTAAATAATCCTATATTAACCAAGAAGCGTTTTATAGAAGCCATTAGCGAAGCCTTAAGACAATCCATGGTACTTTATCCTGAGTTAATTATTATGGGACAGGATATTGCAGAATATGGAGGGGCTTTTAAAGTAACAGAAGGTTTTGTACAACAATTCGGAAAGCAAAGAGTACGCAATACGCCTATTTGTGAAAGTGCCATTGTAGGTGCAGCCTTGGGATTAAGTTTAGAAGGTATTAAGTCGGTGATGGAAATGCAGTTTGCCGATTTTGTAACGGTGGGCTTTAACCAAATTGTAAATAATTTAGCAAAAATAAATTACAGATGGGGACAGAATGCAGACGTGGTGATTCGAATGCCAACAGGTGCGGGCGTAGGAGCGGGCCCTTTTCATTCACAATCGAATGAAGCTTGGTTTACACATGTGCCCGGATTAAAAGTAGTGTACCCTTCTAACCCCATTGATGCAAAAGGTTTATTAATTGCCGCATTAGCCGATCCTAATCCCATACTTTATTTTGAACATAAAGTCATGTATAGAAGTATTGAAGCAGAAGTGCCCGATGAATATTATCAAGTACCAATTGGAAAGGCTGCACTATTAAGTGAAGGAGAAGAGGCTTGTATTATTACATATGGTATGGGTGTGCACTGGGCCTTGCAATATCAAGCAGCGCATAGCGAAGCCTCTATTTCTATTTTAGATTTAAGAACCTTATCGCCTTTGGATTATGAAGCCATAGAAAAAATAGTGAAGGCTACAGGAAAAGTAATGGTCCTACACGAGGATAATTTAACTGGTGGTATTGGTGGAGAAATTAGTGCATGGATTGCAGAGCACTGCTTTGAATATTTAGATGCACCTGTTATGCGCTGCGCATCACTAGATACACCTATTCCATTTAATACCGTTTTAGAAAAACAATATTTAGCGAATAGCAGGTTGGAAGAAATGATGCAAAAACTGCTTTCTTATTAATTAGGATTATTGGCTCGGTACACTCTCAAAAAATTTCCTCCCAATACTTTCGCAATATCTGTATCAGAATACCCGCGTTTAATTAATGCTTTTGTAAATTCAGGATAATCCAACACTGTTTTTAATTCTTTGGGTGCGGAGTTAATACCATCGAAGTCAGAACCTAGGCCCACATGGTCAATACCAATTAATTTTACGATATGATCAAAGTGATGCATAAGTAATTCCAAGTCTGGTTTAATGGCTTCGCTTTCTACAGGATATTTTTCAGAGACCATGGTGAATGCATATTCGCGTTGTAAACCGGTTGCTAATAAAGAATCTATTTCTACTTTATGATTTTTTCTAAAGGCTGCATCCTTCTTACTAAAATTACTATCTACAAAACCAGAGAAGAAATTTAAATGTATTACACCGCCATTTTTTCCTACAGCAATAATTTGATCGTCTTTTAAATTTCTAGTAACAGGACAAATTGCATAGGCATTACTATGTGAAGCAATCACAGGCTTGGTAGTCGTTTTAATCGCATCCCAGAAAGTAGCTTCGCCCACATGTGAAATATCTACAATAATTCCCAACTTATTCATGCGTGCAATAATTTCTTTACCAAAACTAGTCAAGCCTTTTGGCCCTGTATACTTAGGGTCTTTTTCATCGACATGAGAGCTAGCCCAAGAAGGAGAATTGTTCCAAGTAAGTGTCATATAGCGAACACCTCTTTTATAAAAAGTATCTAGTCTATCAATATTATCTTCTAACATATGGCCACCTTCCACACCGTACTGTGCCACAATTTTATTTTCTTTCAAAGCTTTTTGAATTTGCTTCCAAGTTTTTGCAATCACAATTTTATCAGGGTTACGTGCAGCTACTGCCTCTAAAGTGTCCATCGATCTCATAGCCCATGCATAAGGGTTGGCTTTTTCGCCATCACACCAAACTGAAAATAATTGGTAGTCTAGTCCGCCTTGTTTGAACCTTTTTAAATCGGAGTGGTTGATACCGGTAAGGTCTTGGTCAAGGCTTACCTTTTTTTCAATACAAGCAGTGATACAATCGTTATGTGTGTCTACAACGATAGATTTATAATGAATGGCTTGTGCGCCAGCATTGGTGGCTATTAAAAGCAATAGGGAGGCTAAATATTTCATGGGACTAGATTGTTTTATATTGACAACTAAAATAGCTATTTTTGCTCACCTAAAACGCAGTATGTTAGACAAATTAGAAGCCATAAAAGCAAGATTCCAGCAAGTAGGGGTGGCTTTGACCAATCCAGAGATCATTAATAACCAATCAGAATTTGGTAAAATGAGCAAGGAATACCGTTCCTTGGAAAAAATTATTATACCCTATGAGCGTTATATGAAGGTCTTGGAGGAGCATAAATTTGCCAAAGAAACTTTGAATGGAGATGATGCGGAAATGCGTGAGTTGGCCAAAATGGAAATGCCGGGCTTGGATGCTGAAAAAGAAACACTTGAAAAAGATTTAACGAAATTATTAATACCCAAGGACCCGCAGGATGACAAGAATGCCATTATTGAATTAAGAGCAGGTACAGGTGGTGATGAAGCTAGTTTATTTGTTGGTGATTTACTTACCATGTATACAAGGTATTGTCAGAAAAAAGGATGGAAAGTTGCACTAGTGAGTGAAAGTGAAGGTTCGGTGGGTGGGTATAAAGAAGTAATATTAGAAGTAGTGGGGGAAGATGTATATGGCACCATGAAATTTGAAAGTGGTGTGCACCGTGTACAACGTGTACCTTCTACCGAAACACAAGGTAGGGTGCATACTTCAGCAGCCACTGTAGCGGTGATGCCAGAAGCGGAAGAAGTAGATTTTGTATTGAACCCAGCAGATGTAAAAATGGAAACTTCTCGAAGTGGAGGAGCAGGCGGACAAAACGTAAACAAGGTAGAGACCAAAGTAATGTTAACGCATATACCCACAGGTACAGTTATAATTTGTCAAACAGAGCGTTCTCAATTAGGTAATAGAGAAAAAGCCATGACCATGATGCGTACTAAATTATTTGAAGAGCAAGTGCGTAAACAAGAAGATGAAATTTCAAGACATCGTAAAACATTGGTAAGTACTGGAGATAGAAGTGCCAAAATTAGAACTTATAATTGGCCGCAAGGCAGAGTCACCGATCATAGAGTAGGGGTTACATCTTATAACTTAGATGCCGTGATAAATGGGGAGATAGAAGAATTTATTGAAGCCTTACAAGTTGCAGAGAATGCTGAGAAGATGTTGGTTAAGCAATAGTTTTTTCCCATTCCCAAGCCGTGCGCATCATTTCATTTAAATCAAATTTGCAATGCCAGCCTAGTTTTTGAACGGCATAGTCGTTATTGGCATATATAGCCACAATATCACCCGCCCTTCTTGGGCCAATCTCATAATTTAATTTAACACCCGATACTTTTTCAAAAGCTTCAATGGCTTCAAGCACCGTAATGCCATTGCCTGTACCTAAATTAAATATATCGCAGTGATTTAATTTATTTTCTTTGATAGAAAGTTGTAAAGCTAAAGTATGCGCATGTGCAATATCGCAAACATGAATATAATCACGAATACAACTTCCGTCTCTTGTATCATAATCGTTACCATGCACTTGCATCTTAGGTAATTTACCAATAGCAGTTTGTGTAATAGCGGGTACTAAGTTTTGAGGACGACCAATGGGTAATTCCCCAATTGCAATAGAAGGATGAGCACCTACCGGATTAAAATAACGAAGTAAGATAGCAGAAAGTGGATGCGCGACTGCAGTATCATGAACAATAGTTTCTCCCATTTGCTTGGTAGCCCCATAAGGAGAGGCTGCTTTTTGTAAAGGAGTTTGTTCTGTTACTGGAATTTTATCGGGATTGCCATAGACCGTGCAAGAAGATGAAAAAATAAAATGCTTGGCTTGGTATTGAACCGATAATTGTAATAGGTTAATTAAAGAGCTAATATTATTTTGATAATACTCAAGTGGCATTTCAACCGATTCGCCCACCGCTTTATAGGCTGCAAAATGAATAATACCTGTAATGTTTTTATGCTGAATAAAAATTTGCTCCGCCGCTTTTTTATCGGTTAAATCAATCTCGTAATTTTTTATTTTTTTTCCTGTAATTTTTTCAATGCCTTTTAAGGAATCAGCAGATGATCTTGATAAATTATCGGCAGAGATAACCTCAAATCCATTCTCGATTAAATCTACAATGGTATGAGCGCCAATATAGCCTGTCCCGCCTGTAACAAGAATTGTTTGCATTCAAAATTATTTGCAACAAAAGTAACGAAAATTATGCTTTGCTTGCTAAGGTAAATCCTAGCGTAGTGCCCACATTTACCTTGCTTCTGACATGAATGGTTTCATCATGCGCTTCAATAATATGTTTACATATAGCTAGCCCTAAGCCAGTGCCACCAATTTCGCGGTTTCTTGCATCGTCGGTTCGGTAGAATCTTTCAAATAAACGGGGCAAATGTTCTTCTGCAATACCAATGCCATCATCACTTATTTCAATAAGTATTTTCTGGTCCTCCATTTTATAAACACTGGCCGTAATTTGGCCATCTATCTTCCCGTATTTTGCAGCGTTAGATAAAATATTTACTATTACTTGATAAATTTTATTTTTATCTGCAAAAACATAGGTAGGTGATTCTGATCCTTTTTTAAATTGAAACTGAATATTTTTTTTAATCCATTTCACACTTAAATTATTCACCGCCTCATTTATAATATCTTGAATAATGAAAGATTGTTTTAAGATAGGATCTTTATTAATTTCTAAATTGGTGATGGCATCCACATCGCTTAATAATTGAACAAGCCTTTGCACATTTGATTGTGCTTGTTGTACAAACTTGGGACCTGTCACCGCATCCTCCATGGCGCCATCGCCTAATAATTCTAAATAACCTTGAATGGCGAAAATGGGTGTTTTAATTTCGTGCGATAAGTTTTGTAAAAATTCTTTTCTAAAAGCTTCATTAGACTGAAGTAATTGAATCTCTTTTGCTTTTTGGGCTGCCCACTGTTCTACATCTTCTCTTACATCATCAATTCCTTTTTGAGGTAGTACATATTTTTGATAAGCCTCTTCTCTTTTACTGGCCTTAGTTTGAGAAATGAGTTTATAGATTAATTTAATTTTACGATAAATAAAATATTCTAAAAGTTGATCCATTAAAAAATAGATACTAATAAAACTTACGATGAAATAAGTGATACATAATTTTACATTCGAAAAAAGCATGAAAATGCTTAAAGCTATTAAGGTAGCTATTAGTAGCGCAGTGAGTGCTGCCAACTGTTTCGGCGATAAGTTCTTTTCTTTAAACATGTACTATGAACCCTTTAATTAGACAGGGTGAAGGTATTCAATTATTCCTAATAATCGAATTTGTAGCCTACCCCTTTAACGGTGGTGATACAGTCAATGCCTAATTTGGCTCTAATTTTTCTAATATGTACGTCAATGGTGCGGTCGCCCACAATGACATCGTTGCCCCATACCTGAGATAAAATTTCCCCTCTTAAAAAAACGCGCCCTGGTTGTGCCGCTAATAAGTATAACAATTCAAATTCTTTTTTAGCAAGCACATGTGTAACGCCCTTTAAGACTGTTTTATATTGACTAATATCAATCATTAAATCATTAATGGTAATTACTTTTTTATCCGATTCAGTAGGTTGTAGTCTTCTAAATAAAGCAGTAATTCTACTTACTAAAACTTTAGGGCTAATGGGTTTACTAATAAAATCATCTCCGCCTAATTCTAATCCTTTAATATGGGAAGCCTCATCGTTTAAAGCAGTAAGTAATACAATAAGTGTTTTATCGAATTGTTTTTGACTTCTTAAATATTCACAAACTTCAAATCCAGTTCTTTTAGGCATCATTACATCCAAAATAATACAGTCTGGTGCAAATGAATTGGCTTTTTCAACTGCTTCACTACCATCTTTGGCGGTGGCTACTTCGTAGCCTAATTTATTTAAATGAAAGCTGATAATTTCAATAATATCTGGCTCGTCGTCTGCAATCAATATTTTTATAGGTGCTTCCATAATCTTGGTGTAAAATTACCCTTTATATGTCAGAACTTTCAAGGGGGCTCACATTATCAAATTGTTAACTAACTGCTATTTCTAGGTTAAGATTGACTACGAATATGTTTAATATAGGGGTTATGTTCTTTTTCTCTGCCCCATGTAGTTTCGGGTCCATGACCTGAGTAAATGGTAAGTGAATCGGGTAGGGGAAATATTTGTTCGCGAATACTTTTTATTAGGTCTTGCGCATTACAGCCAGGAAAATCTGTTCTGCCTACACTGTCTTTAAAAATTAAATCTCCATCTATAATAAAATCTTGTTTTTCATGGTAAAAACAAATGCTTCCTGGAGAGTGTCCTGGTGTAAGTAATACTTTGAATGCATCTTGGCCTAGCGTAATGATGTCTTGGTCTTCGACATATTGAATAGGCCCTTTATAGGCATCTACTGGAATACCATATTTAGCTGCGGCCTCTTGAAATCGGTCCAATACGATTTGTTCGTTAGCATGCAAAATAGGGGTTAGCCCATAAGTTGCGTGGATAAAGTTATTACCAAAGACATGGTCTAAATGACAATGGGTATTGAATAATAAAATAGGTTTTAAATTTTCTTTACGAATAAAATCAGTTAAAATTTTTTCTTCAATGCGCGTATAGCAACCCGGATCCACAATAATGGCTTCTTTCAACTCATTATATAAAACATATGTATTTTCCTGAAATGCGTTAAAGCAAAATGCTTGAAGGGTAATCATATTTATGTATGGGTGCTTAAACTTTGACAAATATTTTTAACAATAGAAGGACCTTCATAAATAAAGCCTGTCCAAATTTGAACTAAGGAAGCCCCTGCATTTATTTTTGATAGCGCATCGGCTCCAGTGAAAATACCTCCACTGGCAATAATAGGAATGCGGCCTGCTAATCCTTGGTGTAAATATTTTAATACTTCGGTGGACTTCTCCAATAATGGTTGACCACTTAATCCACCAGCGCCAATTTTTTTTGCTTTCTCTTGATTCAGTGCATTTAATAAGCTACGATCAATGGTGGTATTGGTGGCCACGAGTCCATCTATTTTTATTTCCGATGTTAATGCAATAATATCATCTAATGCAGCCCTTTCTAAATCGGGGGCCATTTTTAATAAAATAGGTTTATTATTTTTATTGAGGTTTTGTAGTTCTGCAAATATTTTTCTTAAAGATTCTTTTTCTTGCAGTTCGCGAAGTCCTGGAGTATTAGGAGAACTTACATTCACTACAAAATAATCCACCACTTCTTCTAGTCCTTTAAAGTTGGTACAATAGTCCATCCAAGCAGCACTGTTTTCTGTGACTTTATTTTTTCCAATATTTCCACCAATAATTAAGGGAGAATTATTTTTAGCTTTTCTATCATATAATCTTTTGGCAATGGCCTCTAACCCTTCGTTGTTAAAACCCATTCTATTTATTAAGGCTTTTTGATCGGGTATTCTAAATAAACGAGGGGCGGCATTACCTGCTTGTGGTTTAGGTGTCACCGTACCAATTTCTACAAATCCAAAACCCAACATTTCTAATTCGTCTAAATAGGCTGCGTTTTTGTCGAAGCCAGCGCCCAAACCAACAGGGTTAGGGAACTTAATACCAAAGCAGGTTTTAGCAAGGTTTTTTTCTGGGTATTGAAATTGCGCTGCCAGTTGTTTTTTCAAAAAAGGAATACTAGCTGCCTGGTGCAAACCTTGCATAGATATTGAATGAGCCGTTTCCGGCGGGAGCATAAATAAGAGGTTGCGCGCTATGGGATACCACATACCACAAATTTACGATGAAATATTTAGTTGCATAAACAACTTTTTACAAAAATGACTACATTTAGGGTGTTAAAATTCTTATTTTATGCAAGAAGCGTACATCGTTGCAGGCTTTAGAACAGCTGTTACAAAAAGTAAAAAGGGTGGTTTCAGATTCATGCGTTCCGATGAATTAGCCATAGAAGTAATTAAGGGTTTAATGAAAACTTTACCTGCTGTTGATCCAAAATTAATTGATGATGTTATTGTGGGCAATGCAGTTCCTGAAGCAGAACAAGGATTACAGTTTGGAAGAATTATTGCAGCGAAAGCTTTAGGTATTGAAGTACCTGGTATTACTATTAATAGGTATTGTGCAAGTGGTTTAGAAAGTATTGCCATGGCTACGGCTAAAATAAGAACAGGCATGGCGGAATGTATTATTGCAGGTGGAACTGAATCTATGTCAATGGTCCCAACCGCAGGCTGGAAAACGGTTCCAGCGTATTCTATTACAGTAGATGAGCCCGATTATTATTTATCAATGGGACTTACTGCAGAGGCAGTAGCCAATGAATATAAAATTTCAAGAGAAGATCAAGATGCATTTGCATTAGCATCACATCAAAAAGCAAAACAAGCCATTGATAATGGTTATTTCAAAAAAGGAATCTTACCTATTGAAATAAATGAAACCTATATCAATGAAAAAAATAAAAGAGCCACGCGTACTTATACAATTGATACAGATGAAGGCGTAAGAGCAGATACCACTATTGAAGCATTGGCTAAATTAAAACCAGCCTTTGCTGTAAAAGGTTCTGTGACAGCAGGTAATTCTTCTCAAACAAGTGATGGTTCAAGTTTTGTAATGGTGATGAGTGAAAAAATGATGAATTCTTTGGGCTTAAAACCTATAGGTCGTTTAGTGAACTGCGCTTCAGCAGGGGTGCACCCAAGAATTATGGGCATAGGACCCATTGTGGCTGTTCCAAAAGTGCTCAAACAAGCTGGCATGAGCTTGGATCAAATAGATTTATTCGAATTAAATGAGGCCTTTGCCTCTCAGTCTTTAGCCGTAATTAGAACCCTTAATTTGGATACAAATAAAGTCAATATTAATGGGGGTGCCATTGCACTTGGCCATCCTTTGGGCTGCACGGGTAGCAAACTAACTGTTCAAATTTTAAGCGATTTAGAACGTCTTCATAAGAAATATGGCATAGTCACTGCCTGCGTGGGCGGAGGTCAGGGTATTGCCGGCATAATTGAAAGAATGTAAATCCTATTAGAAATCTAGGATTTACATTCTTTCCCTCTAATGATTTTGCAAACCCTACCGGGTTGGAGAGATTGTAAATTCTACCATACATCAAAAGCTGCCTCTTTTCTTGGCTTTTTTCGCCATTTTTTGCCTAAAATATAATAGCTTAGGTACTTCATTTATTTCAAAATAAGCAAACTTATAACTATGCGTATATCTATTCTTGGGTCTATCTTATTGGCATCTGTTTTGTCAATGTCTAATTTGTCTGCTCAGAAAGCTAAAAAACTAGCACCTGCAGTAGCCACCACTGAAACTAAAGTGGATATTAATAAAGTATTTAAAAATTGGAAGCCACGTAATGTGGGTCCAGCCTCTATGAGTGGTCGTATTACTACCATTGATGTAGAAGTGGCCAATCCGAATAATATTTGGATAGGCGCTGCATCGGGAGGTGTTTGGAAAACAAGTAATAGTGGTGTGAGTTGGACACCCGTTTTTGACGAGCAACCTATTTTGAATATGGGTGCTATTGCTATTCAACAATCTAATCCAAGTGTGGTATGGGCAGGAACAGGAGAAGGTAATCCAAGAAATTCTGTAAGTATTGGAGAAGGAATTTATAAAACATT
>Ga0194037_1000237_pt1 | contig 43609 bp, 42 predicted proteins | sample JunL306m_MetaG_FD_148653 | JGI IMG/M metagenome (GOLD analysis project Ga0194037, IMG submission 148653) | Anoxic zone freshwater microbial communities from boreal shield lake in IISD Experimental Lakes Area, Ontario, Canada - Jun2016-L304-6m | ecosystem: Environmental > Aquatic > Freshwater >... | reverse complement strand
TAAAACAGGATCAGGAAAAAGTACCATCGCCCAATTATTAAATAGAATGTATGATACAAATAGCGGATCAATTTTATTGGACGGGATTGATATTAAAGATATCCAGACACAGCATGTAAGAAAGTCCATTGGTTATGTGCAACAAGATGTATTCTTATTTAGTGATACCATCGAAAATAATGTTCAATTTGGATTATATGATTTAGTAGGATATGATGCTATGGCGGATGCAACTAAAACAGCACATGTGTTGAATGAAATTCAACAATTAAATCAACAATTTAAAACATTAGTAGGGGAAAGAGGTACCACTTTAAGTGGAGGACAAAAACAAAGAGTGGCTATAGCAAGGTCACTTATAAAGAAGCCTTCTATGTATATTTTTGATGATTGTTTAAGTGCGGTAGATGCTACGACTGAACAAACCATTTTGTCTAATTTGACCCTAGAAATTGGGGACAAAACGGCTTTGTTTATTACCCACAGAATCTTTTATAGTTTCAATTTTGACCTTATCATTTATTTAGAGGAAGGCCATATTGCAGAAATGGGTACACACGAAAGTTTGTTAGCTAAAAATGGCTTGTATGCCGAATTATATCAAATTCAACAAACTCAAGACGCACATTCCTAAGGGGTGTTTTCCCCATTTTATTCAATATAAGGGGGTAATATTTTTTATTTTTAATAACATTTTATATATTTTTAAGAATAATTGTTAATAATTAAAATGTAGATGCCGTGAATTACGAAAACAATGAACAAAAAATAGAAAGTGTATACAGTACCCGTATTCGTGCTGGTAAAAGAAGAACCTATTTTTTTGATGTGAGAGCCACACGTGGCCAAGATTATTTTTTAACTATTACAGAAAGTAGAAAACGATTTGATAACAATGGGTATGATCGTCATAAAGTATTTGTATATAAAGAAGATTTTAATAAATTCATTAAAGCTTTAAATGAAGCTATTGATTTTGTGAAAACCGATTTAATGCCCGATTTTGATTTTGATGCATTTAATCATGACGAAAATGAAAATTCATATGAAGGGGGTACCTCAACTTCAGAAATATCTTCAGAAACATCATCAGGAACTTTTTCTGATTTATCCTCAAATTCGAATATAGAAATACCTTCAGTAATAGCTTCCAATGAAACTGCGCCAATAGATACGCCTCCAGTTGTGGAAGAAGTGGAGCCAGATATGGATCCTTCCACTATTCAAGAAAAGAAACCTTTAGAAGCTAAGGATACGCCTGCAAGTGCCGGAGATAATTTAAGTGGAGAAGAAGTAGAAAAATGGTAATCAGGAAAATGTATCAGTTTAGTAAATATTTCTATTTAAACTAATTCTGCTAAATCTTTTACCATCCAGATATCACATCCATCATGACCACTATTTCCTAGCGGTTGATGGATTCTTTTGAATCCTACATTTTCATAAATGGAAACTGCTTTAGATAATTCAGGCATGGACTCCAAGTATACTTGTTTATAGCCATTATTCTTAGCCCAATCCATGGACTTTAATAAAAGCTGTTTGCCTAAGCCAGTGCCACGTGCATGCTTATGCAAATATAATTTGACTAATTCACAAGTCCCGTCGGGTAATGCTTGCGTAGGGTAGATGCCGCCACCGCCCAAAACCTCACCCTCTTTTTCTGCAATAAAATAGACTGCTCCTGGCACTTGAAATAATTCAAATAAATGATCTGTGCTGTCGTCATAATAAACGGTGCCGGGTTTGTTCGCACCAAATTCTGTTAAAGCACCTCTAATCACTTTCGCAATGGCAGCGTTATCCTGAATTTGAATATTTCTTATTTGTATTGTATTTTCCAAAACTAGTTCCTCCATTTTTTATATTGATTCATCAATCCATTAGTAGAACTATCATGCGTATTTACATCATGGTTATCTGCTAATTCGGGTAAAATTTTATTCGCTAATTGTTTCCCCAATTCAACACCCCATTGATCATAACTAAAAATATTCCAAATAACACCTTGTGTAAATATTTTATGTTCGTAAGTAGCAATTAAATATCCTAATGTGGAGGGTGTTAATTGTTTCAATAAAAAAGAATTAGTAGGCTTATTGCCTGCGAACACTTTGAAAGGAGCTAATTTTTCAATTTCTTTAGTTGTTTTTTTAGCCGCTTTTAATTCTTCAACTACTTCAGTATTTGTTTTTCCGTTTAGTAATGCTTCGGTTTGTGCAAAATAATTACTCAATAATTTATCATGATGATCACCCATAGGATTATGACTCTTGGCAGGTGCGATAAAATCACAAGGAATCACCAAAGTGCCTTGATGAATGAGTTGATAAAATGCGTGTTGTCCATTGGTGCCAGGTTCTCCCCAAATCACAGGGCCAGTGGCATAGTTGACTGCAGTTCCTTTTCGGTCAATGTATTTGCCATTGCTTTCCATATTTCCTTGTTGAAAATATGCTGCAAATCGATGCATGTATTGATCGTAGGGTAGTATGGCTTCACTTTGTGCTCCAAAAAAGTTAGTGTACCAAATGCCTAATAAAGCCATGATAATAGGAATATTTTTGTCGGCAGCAGTATTTTTAAAATGATTGTCTGCGTCATGTGCTCCTTTTAATAAGGATTCAAAATTGTCATAGCCAATTGTTAATGCAATGGATAATCCAATAGCGCTCCATAATGAATATCTTCCACCTACCCAATCCCAAAACTCAAACATGTTTTTACTACTAATCCCAAATGCATTGACTTCTTTTTCATTGGTGCTTAAAGCTACAAAATGAGTTGCTATATGCTTTTCATCCAATGCTTTTTCTATAAACCAAGAACGTGCAGTATGCGCATTGGTCATCGTTTCTTGCGTGGTAAAAGTTTTAGAAGCGATTAGGAATAAAGTTTCTTCAGCATTTACTTTTTTTAAGGTTTCTGCAATATGTGTGCCATCTACATTACTTACAAAATATACTTGCATACCGGCTACCCAATAAGGTTTTAAAGCTTCTGTCACCATCACAGGACCTAAGTCGCTTCCACCAATTCCAATATTAACAATAGTGCTAATTTTCTTACCAGAATATCCAATATGTTCGCCACTATGTATAGAGTGACAAAAAGTTTTCATTTGTTTTAAGACGCGTTGAATTTCGGGCATCACATCTTGTTCATTTACATAAACAGGGGAGCCACTAAAATTACGAAGAGCAGTATGTAATACAGATCTGTTTTCGGTTTCATTAATTGCATTTCCTACAAACTGAGCATCTATAGCTTTCGATAATCCACATTCTTCTGCTAATTGTAATAATAATTGCATTGTCTTATCTGTGATGATATTTTTTGAATAATCAAATAAGAGTTCTGGAGTATGAATCGAATATTGCTCAAAACGTTTAGGGTCATTCGCAAACAAATCTTTCATATGCTTACGGCTCATCTCTTCTTCAAAATGTTTCTTTAATACAAACCACGCTTGAGTGGTAGTGGGATTCATTCTATCTAACATAATTATAATTTCTCCTTTGCTTTTATAAGCTTTGTAGGACTTCCAATGTTTGGCTTAATTGGTCATCGCTGATGTCTAAATGCAAAACAAATCTAACTTGCGTGGGGGACATCGCAATACTTAAAATATTTTTTTCTTTTAACGCTTGTACAAAACCTGCTGCAGTATATTTTCCTTGAATATGTGCAATCACAATATTGGTTTCTACTGGTAACACTTCCGAAACAAAGTCTTTTTTTAATAAAGCCTCTTTTATAAGAAGTGCTTTAAGATGATCTTCTGCTAATCTTTCTGTGTGATGATCTAAAGCATACATTCCTGCAGCTGCGATATAGCCTACTTGACGCATACCACCACCTAATACTTTTCTCCAACGTCTCGCTTTTTTTATAAAGGCTAAATTGCCTAATAAAACACTCCCAATAGGAGCACCTAAACCTTTGCTCAAACAAATTGATATGGAATCAAAAATGGTTCCATATAAACGAGGGTCTTCTTTTTTAAATACAATGGCATTGAAAATTCTAGCACCATCCAAATGCAAGGGTAAATGATTGGCTTGGGTCACTTTTTGTATCGCTTGCATTTCCGCCCATTCGTAACAAGCACCACCACCTCGATTACAGGTATTCTCAAGACTTACTAGCGATGTAATAGGCTTATGAACATCTTCGGGATTAATTCCAGCTTGAACTTGGTCTGCTGTAATTCTGCCGCGATCTCCTTTTAATAATTTCACTGAACAGCCTGAATTAAAAGCAATGCCGCCGCCTTCGTATTGATAAATATGAGATAATTCCTCACATATCACTTCATCACCCGCCTGAGTATGGGTTTTAATAGCCAATTGATTGGTCATAGTACCACTAGGGCAAAATAAACCAGCTTCCATCCCAAACATTTGGGCAGTTTTAGCTTCCAGTGCATTCACTGTGGGGTCATCTCCAAAAACATCATCACCCACAGGGGCTTGGTGCATAAAAGCCAACATTGCTGGGGTAGGTCGGGTAACGGTATCTGATCTAAAATCAATCATGCAACGAAGATAAATCTCAAGTTGGATATTACCCCCTAAAAAAGGGATAAATAGGGCTTTTTTTATCCCCTAAAACTCTTGTAAAGGCTTTATAATCAATATTTGCTAAATTAATCCCAAAATGGTACCTTTGCCGACCGACATTAGTTTATATTTTCATATATTGACTTTTTGTTAGACATACTTTTTTAGGTATTTCAACGTTATACAAATAAATAAATTTTTTGCATGAGGCAGCTCAAAATTGCTACACAGATTACTAACAGAGATTCACAAGCGGTTGAGAAGTATTTACAAGAGATTTCTAAAATCTCAATGATCAATCCGGAAGAGGAAACTACTTTAGCGCAACGTATTAAAATGGGCGATCAACGTGCATTAGATAAATTGGTGCAAGCCAACTTACGTTTCGTGGTATCCGTTGCTAAACAATATCAACACCAAGGTTTATCCTTAAGTGATTTAATTAATGAAGGTAACTTAGGTTTAATTAAGGCAGCACAACGTTTTGATGAAACTAAAGGGTTTAAATTCATTTCTTATGCGGTATGGTGGATTCGTCAATCTATTTTACAAGCTTTAGCAGAACAAGGTCGTTTAGTGCGTTTGCCACAAAATAAAATTGGAACCTACAATAAGGCGAACAAAGCTTATATGGCTTTTGAACAAGAACATGAGCGTGAACCTTCTACCGAAGAGTTAGCAGGAATATTAGAAATGTCTGAAACTGAAATCAATAATATTTTCCAAAGTAATACACGTCATACTTCATTAGATGCTCCAGTTCATGAAGCGGAAGATGTGGCTATGGGTGATTTATTAAAAGGCGGAGACGAAACTGATATGGATGTGATGAAGGATTCTTTGCGAGAAGAAATTCGTAGAGTTCTTAAGTCATTGAGTCCTAGAGAGGCAGAGATAGTGAATGCTTATTTTGGTTTAGATGGTGAAAATGGGGTGACCATTGAGCAAATTGGTATTAAATATGATTTAACGAAAGAAAGAATTAGACAAATTAAAGAGCGTGCTATAAAACGTTTACAAAAAGCAAGATATAGCAATGCATTAAAAGCATATTTGGGCTAGTATTAAATAAATTGATTCAAGCCCCATCAATCCAAGGATTAGACGGGGCTTTTTTTTAAAAAAAAATTATGGAAGCGGAAAAAGTAAGCATATTAATTATAGGTTCAGGACCTGCAGGATATACCGCTGCAATTTATGCGGCTCGTGCTAATATGAAACCATTGTTATATCAAGGTATTCAACCAGGGGGTCAATTAACTATTACTACTGAAGTTGAAAATTATCCTGGATTTCCGGATGGTATCCAAGGACCAGAAATGATGGTGAATTTTGAAAAACAAGCAGCTCGTATGGGTACTGATATTCGCTATGGTATTGCAAGCAAAGTTGATTTTAGTGTGACTCCTTTTAAAGTTTGGATTGATGAGGAGAAATTAATAGAAGCCGATTCGGTAATTATTTCTACAGGGGCGAGTGCTAAATGGTTAGGTATTCCAAGTGAAGAAAGATTAAATGGTTTTGGAGTAAGTGCTTGTGCTGTTTGTGATGGATTCTTTTTTAAAGGAAAAGAAGTTGCTATTGTGGGTGCCGGAGATACAGCAGCAGAGGAAGCACATTATTTGTCTAAAATGTGTACTACTGTTCACATGATTGTAAGAAAGGATCAAATGAGAGCAAGTAAGGTAATGCAGGATAGAGTGTTAAATACACCTAATATTAAAGTGTATTTCAATTCTGAAACAGATGAAATTTTAGGAGAAAAAAATGTACAAGGAGTTCGCATTAAAAATTCTAAAACTAATACCACTCAAGAAATTCCTGTAAGTGCCTTCTTCGTAGCCATTGGTCACAAACCCAATAGTGATATTTTCAAAGACTATTTGAAAATGGATGAAACAGGATATATTTTGACTGAACCAGGAACTACCAAAACCAATGTCCCAGGTGTTTTTGCATCAGGAGATGTACAAGATAAAAATTACCGCCAAGCAGTGACTGCTGCAGGAAGTGGTTGTATGGCAGCATTGGATGCGGAACGTTATTTAACAGCTAAAGGACACTAATGTCAATCCAAAACCAAATGCGTATTTCATTAAACCAAGTTAGTTTTTTGGGTTATCATGGAATGTATGCGGAAGAAAAAAAAATTGGCAATAATTTTATTGTCGATTTATACGTGGACTTTACACCGGCTCAAAATTGTATCACGCATTTAGAAGATACCATAGATTATGTTACCGTGTTTGAATTGGTGCAAAAAAGAATGGCAATACCCACTTCTTTAATTGAAACTATAGTTGGTGACTTAGCAGATCAAATTTTAAATGAATATTCCTTAGTAAAAGAAGTATATATTAAAATCACGAAGGAGAAAATGCCGATCAAAAATTTTGAAGGAAATATTTCGGTTGCCTTGACCAAGAAAAGAGTTGTTTAAATTTTCTTGTTTTTCCATTTATTAGAACGGATATATAAATAGGAGGGCAGTAATAAGCTGACCCAATATATTATTTCGCTCATCCAGCCAATGCTAATGGGTAAATTATAATATTCCAAAGTAGTATATACATAAATAATGTAGATGATGATAGCTACAAATTCAATGCTTAAAGTAATATTAGATTGACCCGTGCCAGTCACAGCGCTTAACCATATGGTAGACGCAGACATAATCAATAAAGCAATCGTTACAATTCTTAATACAGGAATTGCTTCACTAATAAATTCAGGGCCTTGTCCATATATAGATAAAAAAGAAGTAGCGAAAACATTGAGTAATAAACAAACCATTGCAGCAAAACCAAGGCTCCAGATCATTATTTTTCGAATCAATTTCACCACTTCATCTTGTTTTCCTTGACCTATGACATTACTCACCATGGTATTGGCAGTGGCTGCAAAAGCCCATGTGAAACTTCCAAAAAATCCAAAAATATTACGCATTGAATTAGAAACAGCTAAAGCCATTTCACCTCTATGTTCTATTAAAATATAAAAGAATTCCCAACTCACAATACTAATCATGTATTGAACCATTAAGGGGGAAGATTGCTTTAGGATTAATTTGATATAATCAGTTTGTAAAGACCAACTATTAAATAAAGAAAAACGTGCCCCAATTTTTTGATAATGAATCACTAAATATATAACCCATAATCCCATTGCTTCCGCAATGATAGAGGCATAGGCCGCTCCATTTAATCCCATGGCAGCAAATCCAAAATGACCAAAGATGAAACTATAATCAAAAAATATGTTGACAAAAGCTTCCGTAGCAGTTCCGATAATTAAAAATTTGCTTTGATTGGTTCCCACTAACAGGGCGTTACGCATTTGGTAAATAAATAAAAAGGGAAGTCCCCAAATACGAATTTTCAAAAAGTGGATGACTAAATTAGCCCTTTCAGTATCATGTAATAAATAATGAAAAATACTGGGTGCAATTAAATAAGTAAAAGAAATACCAATAATGGATAATATAACAGATAAATAAACGCCTTGTGAAAAAATGATTCCAATTTCATCTATTCTATTTTCACCTGCTCTACGAGAAATAAGAGCCTGAAGTCCATTATTTAATCCTTGTCCCATGACCCCAAAAATCAAGTAGTACACACCCGTTATTCCTCCAATGGCTAAGGCCTGGCTACTTAAAGCACCTAGAAATATGTTATTGGTGATAAAGTTGAGTTGCGGTACCAAAATGGCAAGCGCAATAGGCAAGGAAATGGTTAAGATTTGCTTGCTGTCTATGTTTACCTGTAAGGAAGGGGTGGTATTTTCCGCACTCATGGGTGCAAATCTACAATTAGTTTCTGCAATGAACTGCCTCTTTTTTTATATCATTGCATAAGATTTAAGTTATGGCTAAGAAAAAAATCGGAATTTATAGTCCTTTGGCGAGTACCCCTAACCAAAAAGTGGAGGATCTATTTTTAATAGTGGATGATCATTCTATTGCTTTTTCAGTAAAAAATATAGAGAAAAATACTTTTGTCGCTTTTGAATATTTTGAAAATGAAGAGAATGTAGAAGTATGGGGCCCTTTGATGGCCTATTTACAGAATAATTCAAAATTAATTCATGCTATTTATAGACAGGTACATTTTGTGTTGAACCATTCTCATTTTCTTATTACTAAAAAGTATGATTCCTCTGACCCATTATTATATCAAAATGAACTTAATTTATTGCATGGTCAATTAATGGATGCAGAAATTCAAGTCAATGAATTAGTGAATGGATCCATGATTGTATTTGCAGTTCCAGATAGTTTAATTACACTCTTAACTAGAACTTTCCCCATTGGAAAATGGAAGCATTATGCAGAATGGGTGATTTCGACAAAAGTGGGTCAAACAGCAGAAGACAATGGAAGTGTTCAAATTCATTTATTTGAAACCAATTATCTTTTATCAATACAAGAAAATGGCAATTTGAAAAACATTAAATATATCACTTCCAGCACTCCAGATCAAAATTGTTACAGCATACTAAATGCATGTCAACAATTAGGGGTCATTCCAAGTCAAATGCATTTGCAAATAGTTGGATTAGAACATTCGTCCAATCAAGAAATGAATGAAACTTGGAGTCAATTAGGTACTTATTTTTTTACTACAAAAGTAATTTCAACACCCACCGCAGGAATTGGGGAGTCATTAAACAAAGAATTTCCACATCATCTTTACGCCACTTATTTCATATTTTAATGAGAATTATTGCTGGAAAATTTGGCGGAAGAAGAATTTCTCCACCACAGAATATGCCACACACAAGGCCTACTACTGATATAGCCAAAGAAGGGTTATTTAATATTTTGCAAAATAGAGTCTCCTTAGATGACATTTCTACTTTAGATTTATTTGGAGGCACTGGTTGTATAAGCTACGAACTTGCCTCTCGAGGAGCTAGTCAATTAACAATAGTAGAGAAGGATCCTACGATGTTGGATTTTATCCAAAAAAATATTGAATTATTGAAGATTGAAAACGCCCAACTTTTGAGAATGGATGTATTTCAATTTTTGTCAACTTGTAATGGAACGTATGATATCATTTTTGCTGGACCACCTTATGCCTTAAATACTATTGATGAACTTCCCAAAATCATTGTTCAGCGAAAATTAATTTCTCCTAAAGGGTACTTTATTTTAGAACATACACCCCGAAACGACTATACTCAATTTGAGGGGTATAGTTTTCAACGTAATTACGGAACCACGATTTTTAGTTTTTTTGAATGCCTCTAGTTTTTTTCGTAATTTAAAGTATGTTAAAGTCCGAAGCAAGAACGTTTTTTTTAAAGAAAAGAAAATCATTAAGTCCACAAGAATTACTTAAGTGGGATGATTTACTTTTAATTCAATTACAAAAAATGGATTGGACCCAAACCCATGTGTTAGGTAGTTTCTTACCCATGGAGCATCAAAATGAACCCAATTCTTTATTATTAACTGATTATTTAAGCTTCCTTATTCCAGATTTAAAATTGGGCTATCCTATTGTAGATAGCACTCATCATACCATGCAATTTTTTCCTGCGACAGAAAACACCACCACTAATACATGGGGGATAGTAGAACCTATAAAATCCATGCCAATAAACCCCTCACAAATTGATACATTTTTAGTCCCACTATTAGGGTTTGATGTAACAGGCCAAAGAATAGGTTTTGGCAAAGGGTATTATGACAAATACTTTGAAAATTTAGCTTCTTCTACTTTACGAATAGGGATATCCTATTTTGAACCGATAGAGGCCATTATAGATACCCATCAATTTGATGTACCTTTGACCCATTGTATTACGCCTTGGAAAATTTATGAATTTTAATAATCTTTTTTTAAAATCTTTTCGTGTTTTGTTATTGCCTTTTGCTGTATTATACGGCTGGGTGGTAGCATTGCGTAATTGGTTATTTCAAAAACACTATTTAAAATCAGTGAAGTTTAATGTGCCTATGATATGTGTGGGGAATTTGTCTTTGGGAGGAACTGGGAAATCTCCTATGGTCGAATATTTATTAAGCATATTATCTGATAACTATAAGGTCGCCACCTTAAGTCGAGGATATAAAAGAAAGACAGAAGGATATGCGCTAGCAACGGCTAACACCACAGCCTTGGAAATTGGAGATGAACCCATGCAATTTCATTTAAAATTTCCGAATGTTTCTGTGGCAGTTTGTGAACGTCGTATTGAAGCCATCCCTCAGTTGATTCAGGATGTCCCTTCATTACAATTAGTTATATTGGATGATGCATTTCAACATCGCGAAATAGTAGCTGATTATAATATTTTATTAACTGAATACGATAATTTATACTGTGACGACTTCTTTATTCCTACTGGTGATTTGAGGGATGAAAGAAGATCCGCCAAACGAGCACATATTATTGTAGTTACTAAATGTCCTACTAATTTAACGATCACAGAAAGAGATGAAATTATTGAAAGGCTATACCCAGAAGCACACCAAGAAGTATTTTTTACTTCTATTGCCTATGAAACGCCTTATCATATTTATGACCCAAATGAACAATGGGTACTTACTTTAAGAGATGAAGTGTTATTGGTTTGTGGCATTGCCAACCCATTACCTCTTAAAAATTATTTACACGAAAACACACATACCTATTATCAATTGAGTTATAGCGATCATCATATATTCTCGATTGAAGATTTACAAGAAATAAAACAAAAATTCGAAGAAATTAATTCAAAAAGCAAACTTATTTTAACTACAGAAAAAGACGCCGTAAGGCTGGTGAAGTATACGGAGGAACTGAATGCCATTCCATTATATGTTTTACCTATCAAACCTAGTTTTTTATTTGGAGCACAGGAAAAATTCAATCAACTAGTGTTAGATAATGTTGCACAATTTTATAAAAACAAAAATGGGAACTAAGAAAAAAAATACAAAAAAAGTTAAGACCACAACTAAGAATACACATATCACACATTCCTATAGGGGTGTGTTGGACATTGCTAAATCCGGAATGGGTTTTGTGATGGTACCAGAATTAGAAAATGATATATTGGTTTTCCCCACCGATTTTAATACGGCTTTAAAGGGGGATGAAGTAAGTGTAAAAATTACAAAAATCAGACAAGGTTCTGGAAAGAAAGAAGGAAAAGTATTAGAAGTCATTAAACGAAAGCAGGTTTCATTTGCGGGAGTCATGCAAGTGACTAATAAACATGCTTTTTTCATTCCTAATACATTACATCCGATGCCGGATATTTATATCCCCATTAATAAACTACATGGAGCGAAGGATAAGGATCGAGTGATGGTTAAATTAACCAGCTGGGATAAATCAAGCCGCAAACCTGAAGGAGAAGTATTGAACATATTTACGCCAGAGCAAGAGAATGATTTAGCCATGAAGTCGATTGTCGCAGAAGCAGGATTTGCGATAGAATTTAGTGAAGAAACCTTGGCTTTTGCAAGATCCTTATCGGATCAAATTAGTGAAGCAGAAATTACGAAAAGAAAAGATTATCGTAAGGTATTAACTTTCACTATTGATCCAGTAGATGCAAAAGATTTTGATGATGCTATTTCCTTTCAAACATTAGCGAATGGAAATATTGAAATTGGGGTACATATTGCAGATGTAAGTCATTTTGTACAACCCAATACAGCAGTAGATAAAGAAGCTTCTGAGAGAGCCACTTCTGTGTACTTGCCAGACAGAGTGTACCCGATGTTACCTGAACGAATTTCCAATGAATTATGTTCCTTAAGACCTAGAGAAGAAAAATTAACTTTTTCAGCCACTTTTGAAATAGATGCACAAAGAAAAATAGTAAACACTTGGTTTGGAAAAACAATCATCTATTCGGATAGAAGATTTACTTATGAAGAAGTTCAATCTATTATTGATACGAAAATAGGGGATCATGCTACCGAAATTTTATGGTTGCTAGATTATACACAACAATTAAGAGCACAAAGATTTACTAACGGGGCTATCAATTTTTCATCTCAAGAAGTGAGATTCACTTTAGATGAAAAAGGTAAACCCATTGGCATTACAGTAAAAGAAAGTAAAGAATCTCATCAATTAATTGAAGAATTGATGTTAAAAGCAAATCAGTTAATTGCAGAGAAAATGGGTAAGATTAAAATCAAAAAAGATCCTTTGCCTTTCCCTTATCGTGTACACGATCAACCCAATGAAGAAAAATTAGCGCCATTTGTTTCTTTCGCCAAAAAACATGGGTATCCTTTTTCTATTGATTCTCCCGAACATATTGCACATAGCTTTAATGAATTAATGATCGCTTCTAAAGGGAAACCTGAACAACATGTATTAGAGCAATTAGGCATTCGAACGATGGCTAAAGCGGTTTATACGAGTAATAATATTGGTCACTATGGCTTAGGTTTTGAACACTATTGTCATTTCACATCTCCTATTAGACGATATCCTGATGTATTAGTACATCGTATTGTGCAATCAGTGATTGAAGGTCATCCCATGAATGATGCAGGTTTGGAAGAAAAATGTGTGCATTGTAGTGAAAGAGAACGTGCTGCTATGGAATCGGAACGTGCTTCTAATAAATACAAGCAAGTGGAATTCATGCGTGACTATCTGGAACAAGATTTTGAAGGTATCATTAGTGGCGTTTCTAGTTTTGGATTCTGGGTAGAAACCATCGATCATAAATGCGAAGGCTTAGTAAGTATGACCACCTTGTCTAAATATGATGATTTTAGATTAGTAGAAACTGATTATGCTTTAGTAGGTATGAGATCTGGGCGTAAATTCAATATGGGAGATAAAATCACGATTAAAGTGGTAGCAGCCAATTTGGATAAGCGTCAATTGGATTATGAATGGGTATTAAAGCCGAGTAAGGATTAGTTTTTGAAATCAAAAATTAGTTAGCTAATTATTCAATTTAATGTGATTGAATATGGTGTGTTTCGGTAAATACAATCCCTTCCTGTTTTAACACTTTTAATACGGGTTCATATATTTCGGGTAAGGTAGGAATATGTAAACCAGTACAAGTTATTTCACCTTTTAAATAGGCGCAAACACTAATGGCTAAAGGAAGTCCAACAGTACTAGCCATGGCGGTGTGCGTAGCATCTTTTCCTATTAATACTAAACTGCTTTCTATAGAATGTGTTTCATTTTGTAATGAATATTCAATTTGATGCTGCATTACAATCATGTCTTTGTCAGATGTGTCTAATTTCCATTTATCTTCCAAAATCCATTGTAAGATGATTGCATTATTAGTTGAATGTGCTGAATTAGTTAGTGTGAAGGGAATTATTTTTTCGCTTTTGAAATCAATAAATTGCAACAAAGAAAAAAGGGTAGGATCTTGAATCAAACGATCATATTTATCTTCTAAAGAATGAGCCCTTAAATGATTTTGAAACCATTGTTGAATAGTGGTACCTTCTTGTAATGGAAAAGAAGTCTCATCGGTTAATTTCAAATGAACGATGGCATTCCATCCTGCGCAAAAATCAACAGACCTCAAAGTGGTTCTCACAAAATTTTGAATCCCCTCTAATGAATAGGTTTGAATATAATCCAGAGAGTTTCTATTAGGATAATAAGTGAGGGGTGCCTTTTCAACAATGTTTAAAATAGGATATCCTTGGAATAACTGAGTATAGGGTATAGATACCTCTTTGCCATTTTCTAGGTAAATAGCGCCCGATTTTCCCGCTAAAATGATATTCCTGGGGTTCCAGCTTATTTTATAATGCCATGGGTTATTATCGCTTTCTGGAGCAATTAAACCACCACAATGGGAAGCAAATGAAGTTATTTTACCTCCTTGTTTTTGTATTCTATGGATCAATTCCATAGCACTCATGTGATCAATACCTGGATCTAACCCCATTTCGCATAAAAATAAAAGCCCTTTTTCCTGTATTTGATTTTGTATTTTCTTCATCCCTTCTTCCACATAGGAGGCCGTAAATAAAGACTTGCCTAATAACAGACAATCTTCTGCCACAAGCGTATGTAAAAAGGCAGGTAACATGGAAATCACGACTGTTGAGGAGCTAATTAAATCATGTCTTTTAGTAGTGTTCAAAATATCTATCCCAATAGCATGGCCATTTGGAGCATTATTCCATTTTTTTAAAGCTACATTTTCATCCCCATCTGCTAGTAGTAAATACCAATTGTTTTCAACTGCTTTTTGTTGTAAATATTCAATCAAAATAGTGGCTGATTTACCGGCTCCTAATATTAAAATGGTAGTGGGCATAAAAAGCAATATAAGTAATTGATAATGGTGCCATTAAAGTTACCCATTCTTACCCACAACTGTGGATAAATCCACTAAAAATTTACTTCCTATTTAGCCCAAAAAAGTCCTCAAAAAGGTATCTTCGTAAAGCCTCATTTTTAGCTTATTTAAGTTAAAAATTTACGGTCAAAGAAAGTAAAAATTTATGGAAGAAAATTTAGGATTAGAAGCCACCCAGGATAACGATCGTGTTATTAAAGTGAACATTGAAGAACAAATGAAAACCTCCTACATTGATTATTCAATGTCAGTGATAGTAGGTCGTGCTTTACCTGATGTAAGAGATGGTTTTAAGCCTGTTCATCGTAGAGTTTTGTTTGCAATGCATGAGCTGGGTAATAACAGCAACAAAGCGTATAAAAAATCAGCACGTATTGTGGGTGAAGTAATGGGTAAATTCCATCCCCATGGAGATACTGCTATTTATGACACTTTAGTGCGTATGGCACAAGAGTGGACGATGCGTTATAAGTTAGTGGATGGTCAAGGTAACTTTGGTAACCAAGATGGAGATCCCCCTGCAGCAATGCGTTATACCGAAGCTCGTTTGCAAAAAATTTCTGAAGCCATGTTGGATGATCTTGAAAAAGATACGGTAGATTATCAACTTAATTTTGATGATAGTTTACAAGAACCTTCTGTATTACCTACTCGTATCCCTCAATTATTGGTGAATGGTTCTTCGGGAATAGCAGTGGGTATGGCTACCAATATGTTGCCTCATAATTTGAATGAAGTAGTGGATGGTTGTATTGCTTATATAGATAATCATGATATCACAATCGAAGAATTAATTCAATTTGTGAAAGCGCCCGATTTTCCTACCGGAGGAATTATTTACGGAATGGAGGGAGTGAAGCAAGGTTTAATGACAGGAAGAGGTAGAGTCGTTTTAAGAGGTAGATGTAATGTAGAAACCAAAGCCAATGGTCGCGAGTTAATTGTAATCAATGAAATTCCTTACCAAGTAAATCGTGATAATTTAACAGATCGAATTGGTCAATTAGTAGTGGATAAAACAATTGATGGTATCACGCACGTAAACAATGAAAGTAATAAACGTGAAGGAACTCGTATTGTTATTGAATTAAGAAAAGATGCGGTGGCTCAAGTTATCATCAATCAATTATTTAAGTTTACCGAATTACAAACTAGTTATGGTGTTAATAATGTTGCTCTAAGTAAAGGCCGTCCTAAAATTTTAAATGTCAGAGATTTAATCATTGAATTTGTTGACTTTAGAATGGAAGTGGTGATTCGTCGTGCCAAATTTGAATTAAAGAAAGCGGAAGATCGTGCGCATATATTAGAAGGTTATTTAATTGCTTTAGATCATTTAGATGAAGTGATTCGTTTAATTCGTCAATCAGCGAATCCAGATGCGGCTAAGGAAGCCTTAATGACTGCAGGCTGGGGGATATCTGAAGTGCAAGCTAAAGCTATCTTAGAATTAAGATTGCAACGTTTGACAGGTATGGAGCGTGAAAAAATTAAAGAAGAATTTGATGGATTAATGAAATTGATTGCTTCTTTAAAAGAATTATTAGGAAGTGAACATTTACGTTATGAATTAATCAAAACTGAATTATTAGAAGTTAAAGAAAAATTTGGGGATGAACGTAAATCAGAGATTCAATACTTGGCAGATGAAATGAAGTTGGAAGATTTAATCGAAGAAGAAGATGTTGTCATTACCATCTCTCACTTAGGATATATCAAAAGAACATCTGTTTCAGAATATCGTCAACAAAAAAGAGGAGGAAGAGGCGCGATAGGTTCTAAAACACGAGAAGAAGATTTCGTAGAACATTTATTTATTGCTTCAACGCATGATACTATGTTATTTTTCACCGAAAAAGGAAGATGTTTCTGGTTAAGAGTATATGAAATCCCAGAAGGAGAAAAAACAAGTAAAGGACGTGCTGTTCAAAACTTAATTCAAATTCCAACGGATGATAAAGTAAAAGCCATCATTGAGGTACGTAAATTAGATGACAAAGATTATGTCAACAATCATTACATCGTTTTATGTACCAAACGTGGTATCATCAAAAAAACATGCTTGGAAGAATTTAGTCGTCCAAGAGTAAGTGGGGTGAATGCTATTACGATTAATGAAGGAGATGAATTATTGTTTGCTCGTTTAACAGATGGGAATAATGAAGTCATGATGGCTGTAAAGTCGGGTCGTGCAATTCGTTTCCCTGAAGAAAAAGTGAGACCCACTGGTAGAGGTGCTATAGGAGTTGCGGGTATTGAGGTGGATAATGATACCGACGAAGTAGTAGGATTAGTTTGTGTGAACCGTGAAGATAAAGACCGTACTATATTAGTGGTGAGTCAACAAGGTTTTGGTAAACGTACAGCCATAGATGAATATCGTATCACAAATCGTGGTGGTAAGGGAGTAAAAACAATCAATGTCACTGAAAAAACTGGAAGTTTAGTAGGTATTATGGACGTACTAGAAAAAGACGATTTAATCATTACTTGTAAATCGGGTGTGACGATTCGTACGAATATCTCTGAAATTCGTGAAGCAGGACGTGCCACTCAAGGTGTCAAGTTGATCAGATTAGATGAGGGTGATGAAATCGCAGCTACTTCTAAAATTGCCGATCAAGATGAACCAGATTTAGAATTGACAGAAGGGGAAGCTACAGCAACCGATGTCATTATTGAAAATGGTACTGTATCAGAAGATAATACTACAAATAGTTCAGATAGCACAGATACTTCAAATATTACTGAAGAAAATACACCTGAAGCATAAAATTTAATAAATTTACCACCGTAACTAATTAAACATATGAAAAAAATAATCGGTTTGTTAAGCTTTTTGACATTCGTTCAAATGTCATTTGCACAAGATTTAAAAAAAGTAACCACTAACATATTGTTAGGTAAGTTTGAAGCTGCTAAAGATGAATATGATAAAGCAGTAGCCAAAAAAGCGTCATTAGGCACTACAGCGGAAGGCTATTATTTAAAAGCTCGTATTAACGGAGCTTTAGCAAAAGATGCTACAGTAGCTTCTAAATATCCAAATGCATATGCTGATATGCGTAAAGCTTTGGATGAGTATATTAAATTGGAGCCTAATTTTTCTACTGCAAAAGATAACGGACCAGATCCTTTCTTTGATATTTATTTTAAAGCTTTCAAAGAAGGGGTAGATGCTTTCAATACCAAAAAATGGAAAGAAGCGGCTTCTAGTTTTGATGAAGCAGTTAAATTTAGTGATATTGTATTTACGCAGGGTTGGTCATCTTCCAAACAAAAATTTGATACTACTTCATTAATGTATGCTGGTTATGCGAATCAAAATGCAGGTAATTTAGATGCGTCTAATGTTTATTACAGAAGAATGGTGGATGCTAATATTAAAACGGCAGATGCAATGGATATCTATCGTTTTTTATTAATGCAATTTATTTCAAAAAAGGATCAAGCAAATTTTGAAAAATATTATGCTATTTCTGTAGCAGCATATCCATCAGAAAATTGGTTTGAGTATAAGTTAGATTATATCGAGAAGAATTTAAGTATGGATGAAAAAATGAAAATGTATGACAAAATGGTTTCAGATGCATCCTTAAATGAGAATGCTGCGCAAATGTTTGGCGATATGTTCATGGCTGGGAAAACATTGGAAGGATTGTCTAATGAAACTGCTGAAATTTATATTTTAAAAGCACAAGATGCCTATAAGAAGGCATTTAATTTTAATAACAACAATTACGCAGCTGCTTTTAACGTAGGTATAAGCTATTACAACCAATACACTGTTTTAGATGATAAATATGGTGAAAATATTAGAGCCTTACAATTATTAAATTCCAACAGACCAGCGGCTCCAAAAGATCCTAAAAAGAAATTACTAGCTGATGCTCAATTTAAAGCTCAAATTGATTCTGTAAAAAAATTAAATGCTTTATTAGATGCACCTATTAAAGAAAAAGTGGATGCAGCAATAGAATGGATTGAAAAAGCTTTCAATAATATTAAAGACAAACCAAAATTAGAAAGAACTGAAAAAAGTGTTGGTGCTAGATCTGTAGATTTCTTGGCGACCTTGTACGCATTTAAAAGAGACAAATTAAAAGGAAAAGATCAAAAAGCATCTGATGAATTTGATGCTAAATACAACTATTACGATAAGTTACATGACAAATATCAATAGTATTTATCTTGAGTATTAATTATCCTAAAAAAGTAATTATAAAAAAACCTTCTCAATATGAGAAGGTTTTTTTATGATAGGTAACATATCAATTAAGATCTTAAAACTATACTCACTTTGAAATTCTTTTGTTCGTAAAACTCAATCAACACTTCTTCAGGCCCTATTTTAAAAGTAATAGTAGCAGGGTAGATGAGGTTATTAAAAATATAAACATTACGTTTTTGTTGAGTGGTAATTTCATTCATTACATTATAACTCCCTTTATTAAAAATGACTTCCGTTAAAGTAGGTTTAGGGATATCACCATGTAAGTCTACAGATCCACCTGTAACACTTTCTAAAGTCAATTCAATAGTGGGGAAATTATTAGAAGCTTCTGCATTTACACTAACCGAATTGACCATGTAAGATTTACTTATGATTTTATAGGGAGCTTCAAATAAACCTACATATTTATCTCTTTTCCAAAATCCAGTTAAAACACTATCGATTCCTTTTTCTGTTTTAATAGTTGCTAAGCCTTGACCTTCTTTTTTTCCTTTCTTAAAATAACCTTTAAAGCTATTCCCCAAGTTATCGGTATAAAAACCCTGGCCGTCGGGAAGACCTGCCTTAAATTCACCTTCATAAGTATGAATTCCCACAGCCTTGCCTTTACCTTCAGCTTTCCCATTTTTACAGTCCCCAGTATAGTTGCCAGTTAAATTAGGATCCAAAACTTTGCAATCCTGGCTAAAACTGACAATAGGACCTAAAAATAGGAAAATACCTAAAAGAAGGCTAAATGAGCGATTTTGCATAATTGACATAAAATGATTTTAATAGATTTTGAAAAAGTGATGCGATGAGACTATCTATTTAATGTGTAAAGCTAATATCAAATATTTAAATATAAAGCCTCATATTTTAAAGTGAAGCACTAAAAGATGAATGTTATAAGAGATATCATAAATCCCAATCCATAGCTGAATATAGATAAAATAAAGGAGGGTATTATTATCAATCATACATATTTAACATAATGTTAATTATAAGCAATTATATCAGTTTCAAATACAATTGTACTGGAGTATCATCTATATCTACTGTTGATATACAATTGATTTAGAATGATATAGGATGTGATATAGAATGATATAAGATGACCATGAATATGTATGGATATAGGTTGATGAATCAATATTTAATTACAGATTAAAACATTGAACTAATACTCCATAGATTCATAATAACTTCATTATAAGAATTAATTCTGTCTATAATGTATTTGAATAAATGATAAATCTTTGTAATTTGTAACAATAAATCTTGTTCTATGACTAAATCGTCTCAACCCAGTAATTCAGTTTCTCGTCGAAAATTTGTTCAAAACGCCGCAATGACTTCTATCGCTATGGGTCTTCATCCTAGTATCATTAAAGCACAAGCAAATGCTGTAAAGGACAAAGTTCGTATAGGTATTATAGGCACTGGATTTAGAGGACAAAGTCATATTGATATGTTATGCGCTCGTAAAGACACTGAAATTGTCTCATTTGCCGATCCTGATAAGAAAATGTTGGCCTCTGCTCAGAATATCCTTAAAAAGTATAACCGACCTGCCGCTGTAGAGTTTAATAATGGCAACTATGACTACATAAAATTACTACAACGTGCTGATATTGATGCTGTTATCATTGCAACACCCTGGGAATGGCATATTATTCAGGCATTGGAAGCTATTAAGCATAAAATCATCCCTGGAGTGGAGGTTTGTGGTGCTATAAAATTGACGGATTGTTGGGATATTGTGAATGCCAGTGAAAAATCAGGCATTCCGGTGATGTGCTTAGAAAATGTTTGTTACCGTAGAGATGTCTTGGCAGTCTATAATATGGTTAAAAAAGGCATGTTTGGTGAACTTCTTCATTTACAAGGGGGTTATGAGCATGATTTAAGGGAAGTCAAGTTTAATGATGGTACAAAAGGCTATAATGATGGTATAGAATTTGGCGAAAAAGCATACAGTGAGGCCAAATGGCGTACCAGTCACTCCTTATATAGAAATGGAGAACTATATCCCACTCATGGATTAGGTCCAGTTTCTATGATGGTAGATATTAATAGAGGAAACAGATTAACTCGTTTATCTTCGGTAGCAACTAAGTCAAGAGGTTTACATAAATATATAGTTAACCATCCACAAGGAGGTGAAAATCACCCTAATGCGAAACTAAATTGGAAACTAGGTGATATCGTAAGTACACAACTTCAAACACATAATGGAGAGACTATCTTATTAACTCATGACACCAATTCGCCTCGTCCTTATAATTTAGGGTTCAGAGTTCAGGGTACCCAAGGATTATGGCAGGATTTTAGTTCGGGTCAATTGAATGCGGGACATATATATATAGAAGGCGTTTCTGCCAAACCTCATGTTTGGGAAAATCCAGAAGCCTACTTAAAGCAATACGACCATCCTTTGTGGGTGAAATATCAGGATCAGGCTGCAGGCTCTGGACACGGAGGTATGGACTTTTTTGTGGAGAATGCCTTTGTTGAGTGTGTTAAAAGAAATGTTCCCTTCCCTATTGATGTGTATGATTTAGCCACTTGGTATGCCATTACTCCGTTATCAGAGAAATCCATAAAGGAACATGGTCAGGTGCAAGACATTCCTGATTTCACCAGAGGTAAATGGCAAAATAGAAAGAATGATTTTGGAATGAACGAGATTTATTAAATATTAATAAAGAGCGAGATCTATGAGATATACTCTAAAAGATAGAATTAAATAAAAGAACTAAAAAAGAACTAAAAAAGATCTAATAGAAAATATAGAAGATCTGATAGAAGAATAGAAGAACTTTTTTATGACTAAGCCAATTTTTCGTAAACTTCTAATAATCTAATTTGATTGAGTGCTCGTTTATAATTATGATTTTCATAACCTGCCCCATAATAAATATCATTTTGTAGATGATCCGTTAAAAAGCGGAGTGCTTGCATATAAATCATGAATTGGCCACTATAAAAAAAATGGTCTTTTTCAAAAGCAGAGAGTTCGTATTGCATTGGTTGTAAATATCCTTTTTGAAGACCCTCCCATCGATCTGCTTTCACTTCAATCTTATTCAAATCTTGTTCTTCTTCCGAAACAGTACATAAACAGGTACGACACATGTCTCCCACATCACTAATAAAATAGCCGGCCATAGTCGTATCTAAATCAATAACGCATATTGCTTTTCCATGGTCATTAAAAAGCACATTGCTAATTTTAGTATCATGATGCGTAACTCTTTTTTGAACATCCGGATGCTGAATGAAATGTTCGTATTTATCAGTAATGGATTGTTTATTTAATAAAAAAGAAATTGCTTCTTTAGAGGATGCAATACGCTGCGGATTTCCTTGTAATAATGCTGTATTAAATTGCTGAAATCTTAGACTTAAATTATGAAAATCAATCAAGGTATTTTTTAACTCATCCGCCTTAAAATTTCTGAGTTGATGTGTGAATCCTCCAAATTGTTGAGCAGCTTCTTCTACTTGATTGGCATTTTCTAAAACACTTAATGCATAGCCGTTTATTTTATGGAATGCTCGAAAGTAGCTGCCCTCCCACTCTATTAAAGTGTCCCCATTTTTATTAGGCACCAAATGAGTATATAAATAATCAGGGCTATTTAATTTCAAGTAAGCTCCAATTGTATTAATATTTTGATCTATTGCTCTAGGGTCCTTGAAAATTGCATGGTTGATGGTTTGTAAAATATAATCTCCATGTGCCGTTTCCACCACATAGGTCTTATTAATCAAACCCTGATGCAAAGGCGTGCATTGAGTAACTTCCCATTGATATTGATCAAAAATTTCTTGCATAAAAATTTATAAATAAAAGTACTACAAAATAGAATCAATGTTCGTAACTTGACAATGATATTCTGCCACTTTATCATGAAATCAATTGTGATAACTGAATCTTTAAAATAATCAGGATTATGGATCGCCGAAAATTTATTAATTTAAGCAGTTTAGGAGCTGCAGGTTTTACGCTTCAAGGTTTTATACCCACTTCTCTGAATGGATTATCTACTACTATATCACCTATTGTAGTAGCCACCTGGGATGCTGGTCTTGCAGCTAACAAAGCCGCTTGGGCAGTTTTAGGGTCAGGTGGTAATGCATTAGATGCGGTAGAAAAAGGCGTGATGGTGACTGAGGATGAAATGAATTGCTGTGTAGGTTTAAATGGTAATCCAGACCGAGATGGTTTTGTGACTTTAGATGCTTCTATTATGGATCATGAATTTAATTGTGGAAGCGTAGCATTTTTAGAAAGAATTAAACACCCTATTTCGGTGGCACGTAAAGTGATGGAAAAAACACCACACGTAATGTTAGTGGGACAAGGAGCACAACAATTTGCAATAGAACAAGGGTTTAAATTAGAAAATGGAGAACTATCAAAAGATGCTAAAAATTCTTACCAAAATTGGTTAAAACATTCTGAGTATAAACCGGTCATAAACATTGAACGTAAAAATGCGACCACTCCATTAGAAGACTCTAAAATGGCACCGCATCGTTTAAGTAATGGTGAATGGAATCATGATACCATTGGAATGATTGCTATGGATAGTATGGGAAACTTAAGTGGTAGTTGTACTACTAGTGGTGCTGGTTTTAAAATGCGTGGCCGTGTGGGAGATTCACCCGTCATTGGTGCCGGATTATATGTGGACAATGAAGTGGGTGCAGTAGTAGCCACAGGACAAGGAGAAGATGTGATTAGAGTGGCAGGATCTAGTGCTGTGGTAGAACAAATGCGTCAAGGTAAAACGCCTACTGAGGCTTGTAAAATAGTGATAGAACATATAAGACGAATCAAAAAAGAAAAAGCAAAAGACATACAAGTATGTTTTATTGCCATTAACAAAAAAGGGGAATATGGAGGTTATTCATTGCATAAAGGATTTAATTATGCAGTGCATACACCACAAGGAAATACTTTGCATGAAGCCACATTTTTAGATTAAAAATTTAATAATAAAAAATTCAAGATTAAATTTCCTTTATGATTTCATTAGAAATTGCTGCATTTTCGGTGGAAGCCGCTATTCAAGCTATAGAAGCTGGTGCTAATCGCATAGAACTTTGTGAAAATCCACATGAAGGTGGTACCACTCCTTCTTACGGAGCTTTAGTGTTGAGTGCAAAAATAAAAGACGCTCCTATCTACCCCATTATTCGTCCAAGAGGGGGTGATTTTTTATATAGTCATTCCGAATTTGAAATCATGAAAAATGATGTAGTTATGGCAAAGGAATTAGGATTCCCTGGAATCGTTATTGGATTATTACATGCAGATGGCAACATTGATATGGAAAGAACTTCCGAATTAGTTGCTTTAGCAGAAAATATGCAAGTCACTTTTCATCGTGCTTTTGATAGATGCCAAGATCCCGTAAAAGGTTTAGAGGATATTATTCAAACAGGTTGTAAAAGAATTTTAACAAGTGGTCAGGTTCCTAATGTTCAAAATGCCCTACCCTTAGTAAAACAATTAGTAAAATTAGCGAATGATCGAATTGTCATTATGCCTGGAAGTGGTGTCCGTGCCCATAATATAAAAAATATTCTAGAAAGCACAGGCGTTATGGAAGTGCACAGTTCTGCTCGTAAAATGTTTCCTTCTAATATGCAATTTCAAAAAGAATCTATGCAAGAAAAAATGCAATATACAGGCGTGGATTTGGAAGAAATAAAAGAAATGTTACGTCAATTAACTTTTTAGTTATGATAAAGGGGTTGTTATGAGGTTCATTGATTCATAAGTGGATTGATAAAAAACCTCCAACCTAATTAGTACAACATTCTAACACGAATGGTTTGTTTCACTTCTCTCAATAAATCAATGGCTTGTTTTGATAATTTAGAATCTACATCTAAAACGACATAACCAATTTCTTCATTAGTTTTAAGATACTGTCCTACGATATTAATTTTATTCTTAGACATCACAGTATTAATCGCACTCAAAACACCTGGGACGTTTTTATGTATATGTAAAATACGATGTGCCCCATCTACAGGAGGTAAGCTAATAGCTGGTATGGTGTGAGAACCATTAGACACGCCACGTTCTAAGTATTGATATAATTTAATACTTACATCTTCTCCAATATTTTCTTGCGCTTCTTCGGTAGATCCACCAATATGTGGAGTTAATATCACATTAGATAAACCTTGAAGTGGAGTTTCAAAACGATCTCCATTTTTTTCAGGTTCCCATGGATATACATCTATCGCTGCTCCACTAATTTGTTTATTTTTAATGGCTACACTCAATGCTTCTAAATCAACCACTTCGCCACGTGCATAATTAATTAAAATAGCTCCTGTCTTACATTGCTTGATCACTTCCTTGCTAATTAAATTTTTGGTTTGATGGGTTTCAGGAACATGAATAGAAATGATATCAGAAGTACTTACTAGATCTTTAATTGATTTTACAGGTTGTGCATTTCCTAATGGCAACTTTGTTTCTACATCATAAAACTTTACTTTCATACCCATGGACTCAGCCATAATACTAGTTTGGGTACCAATATTACCATAACCAATTAATCCTAAAGTTTTTCCTCTTAACTCAAAACTTCCTTTAGCTTCTTTATTCCAAAAACCTTCGTGAGCAGCTTTATTTTTATCCATTATTTTTCGAATCAACATAATGGAGGATCCAATAACTAATTCTGCAACACTTCTGGTATTACTATAAGGTGCATTAAATACTGCTACCCCATTTTGTTTGCAAGCTTTTAAATCAACTTGATTAACACCAATACAAAAACAACCGATGGCTTGTAATTTCTTGGCGTGGTCTAATACTTTTTTTGAAATGAATGTTTTTGAACGGATGCCTAAAATATGAACATCCTTAATGACTTTAATGAGTTCTTCTTCACTTAAAGCGCCAGACATTTTTTTTACATCTGTATACCCTTGATCCTTAAAATACTGAACCGCCTTATCACTGATGTTTTCTAAAAACAGTACTTTAATCTTGGACTTTGGATAGCTAGTGGAATCAATATTACTCATGGAACAAAGATAAAAAAATAACTGTTTATGCGTTCATTAACAATAAATTAAGTGATATGATCGTTATATTGCAGTAATAATTGTTCGATACCCCATAAAAGCTAACAGATGATCGTGAGATTGACCCTCATTCTAGGTATATTTTTTTTAAGTTGTTCTGGTGGAACCAGTCAAGGTTCATTACCTATGGAAGTAAATCGACCCTCTAAACCTTCTTTATCTGCAGTGGATAAGGAAAAATTAATGGAAGAAATAAAGGCTAAGTATGAAAAGCTATTAGGCTCAAAAGGTTTTAGTGGTGAAATTGTTGTGGCAAAAAACGGAGAAATTATATTTGAAGATTATAAAGGGTTTTCCAATTATTCTAGCAAAACCCCCATGCAACCTGAAACCCCCATACATTTAGCGTCTATTTCTAAAACATTTACAGGGATGGCGACTTTAAAACTATGGGAGCAAAACAAATTAGACTTAAAAGCACCCGTAACCCAATACCTTCCTAAGTTCCCCTATAGCCAAGTGACTATTGAACAATTATTGTCGCATCGAAGTGGATTACCTGATTATACTTATTTCATGGAAACTAAAAAGTATATTTCAATACGAGCTAAAAATAAAAAAGGAAAATGGGTGAATCGTTTACAATTGGTGAAAAACGAAACTCCATTTAAAAACGGAAATTACAATAATCAGGATGTTTTAGATTTTATGGCTACGCGCAAACCTTTACCTGCAGCTAATCCTGACAAAGTTTTCAAATATTGCAACACTAACTATGTAGTATTAGCTTTGGTGATTGAAAAAATTACAGGAAAGGATTTCCCTACCTATATGAAGGAAACTATTTTCAAGCCGTTGAAAATGGATAATACTTTTATTTTTGATGCTCGCATGATTGATAAATACACCCCTTCTTATAATGCACGAATGGTGCCTTACAAAATTGAAAAGTATGATTGCATTTATGGAGATAAAAATGTTTACAGTACAGCGCGTGATATGTTATTATGGGACAAAGCTTTAAATGAAGGAAAGTTTTTAAATCAAGCAACCTTAACGATGGCTTACGAGCCTCAAAGTCCTATCAATAAATATTACCATAACTATGGGTTAGGATGGAGGGTTTTAGTAAGACCTAATGAAGACCGCCTCATTTATCATAACGGATGGTGGCATGGAAATAACACCGTTTTTACCCGCCTTATCAATCAAGCGGCCACTATTATCATTCTAGGGAATCGTTTCAATAAATCCATCTATAAAGGCAAGGAATTAGCCTCTATTTTCACAGGGAAGGAAGATACTACCTCCTTAGAGGAGTAAAAATGCCTAAATCTTCCCTTTTTTTGGAAATTTCGCCCTATTTTTGCATCCCCTTAATATTAACTAAAGATTAGATACTTTATGAACAGTTTATTGTTTTATGCCGTACCGGCGATGGGTATTGTTGGTTTGTTGTATACTCTATTGAAATTCAATTGGGTAGCTAAACAACCTGCTGGTGGAGATCGTATGAAAGAGATCAGTAATTACATAGCAGAAGGAGCTATGGCATTCTTAAAAGCAGAATGGAAAATCCTAGGATATTTTGTGGTGATTGTAGCGTTATTATTAGGATTTATGGCCTCCAAAAATAGTACAAGTCACTGGAGCATTTCAATTGCATTTGTGATTGGAGCCGTTTTTAGTGCGACTGCAGGATATATTGGAATGAAAGTAGCTACTAAAGCCAATGTGCGAACTGCTGAAGCTGCTAAAACGAGTTTAGCCAAAGCATTGAAAGTGTCCTTTACAGGTGGATCGGTAATGGGATTAGGAGTTTCTGGCTTAGCAGTTTTAGGTTTAGGCGGATTGTTTTTAATTATCAAACATTTCTTCTCTCCAGAGGGAGATGCTGAAGGGATGTTACGTACTATAGAAATTTTAACTGGATTCTCTTTAGGTGCTGAATCTATTGCATTATTTGCGCGTGTAGGTGGAGGTATATATACTAAAGCTGCTGACGTAGGTGCCGATTTAGTAGGTAAAGTAGAAGCGGGTATACCGGAGGATGATCCTCGTAATCCGGCAACGATTGCAGATAACGTAGGTGATAATGTGGGGGACGTAGCAGGAATGGGAGCCGATTTATTTGGATCTTATGTTGCAACCGTATTAGCTACAATGGTTTTAGGTCAAGAAGTAACGGGTCCAAATGGGGCTAAATTAGTGGATGCTTTTGGAGGTTTATCTCCTATTCTTTTACCTATGTTGATTGCAGGTATTGGAATTTTATTATCTATCATCGGAACTTTATTTGTTAGAATAAGTGAGAACGCTGGTTTAAATACAGCAACTGTTCAAAAAGCATTGAACATGGGAAACTATGGTTCTATGGTTTTAACTGCTATAGCTTGTTATTTTTTAGTGTCGTATATCTTACCTGAAACCATGACATTACGTGGTTTAGAATTTACAAGAAACGGTGTGATTGGTGCAATTGCTGTGGGTTTAATCGTGGGTACTTTGATGAGTATCATCACTGAATTTTATACTGCTATGGGGAAGCGCCCAGTATTAAGTATTATCAAACAATCTAGTACAGGTCATGCGACTAATATTATTGGTGGTTTAGCGATAGGTATGGAATCCACCTTCTTTCCTATTTTAGTTTTAGCTGCTGGTATCTATGGATCTTTTGCATGTGCAGGTTTATATGGTGTTGCAATTGCAGCAGCAGGTATGATGGCTACAACAGCAATGCAATTAGCCATTGACGCTTTTGGTCCTATTGCAGATAACGCCGGAGGTATAGCAGAGATGAGTGAATTACCTGCTGAAGTACGTGAAAAAACAGATATTCTAGATGCAGTGGGTAATACAACTGCAGCAAGTGGTAAAGGTTTTGCAATTGCTTCTGCTGCGTTAACTTCATTAGCTTTATTTGCAGCTTTTGTGGGTGTTGCTATGCCACACAATCAACATATTGATATTTATAAAGCAGATGTTTTAGCTGCGTTATTTGTAGGTGGAATGATCCCTTATATATTTTCTTCCTTAGCAATTCGTGCGGTGGGTGAAGCGGCTATGGCAATGGTAGAAGAAGTTCGTCGTCAGTTCCGTACCATACCAGGAATTATGGAAGGTACTGGTAAACCAGAATATGATAAGTGTGTAGCTATTAGTACCGAAGCATCTTTGAAAAAAATGATGTTGCCTGGAGCCATTACAATTATCTCTCCTATCTTAATTGGATTTACTTTAGGTCCAGAAGCTTTAGGTGGATTTTTAGCAGGTGCAACAGTAAGTGGTGTTTTAATGGGTATTTTCCAAAACAATGCGGGTGGAGCTTGGGACAATGCTAAAAAATCCTTTGAAAAAGGTGTTGAAATTAATGGTGAGATGTTCTATAAAAAATCTGAGCCACATAAAGCTTCTGTAACTGGAGATACCGTGGGTGATCCTTTTAAAGATACATCAGGTCCATCAATGAATATTTTGATCAAATTAATGTCTATTGTATCATTAGTGATTGCGCCTACTTTAGCTACTATGCGACCTTCTGAAGCTTCTGCTATAACAAGCAAAACTCAAACAGTTGAATTATCTGTAGTAAGCACTGATACTGCTCATAAAATGATAGGTGGTAATGATACTGCTACTTCAGTAACCATTTCAGCAAATACTAAAACATTAGTGCAAGCTTTACAAGAAGAAGGTATTGCTCCTACCGATAACGTTAAGATCATGATTAAAGATGGTAAAATAACAGTGAATGGTAAAGCCTTAACACCTGAACAAAATGCAAAATTTGCTAGTTATTTAAAATAACCGACAGCAATTTTTAATATTCTTTTAACTAAATCCTTCCTGATAAAACAGGGAGGATTTTTTATATATTCCTAATTTTTCGTAGATTGCTTACGAATATAATCGTATTATTTATGAGCAAGAATTTAAAACCTACCGAAAGTGAATTAGAAATTTTAAGCATTCTTTGGGATAAAGGAACCGCTACCGTTCGTGAAGTGCATGAAGTGGTGAATAAAACCAAGGATGTGGGTTATACTACTACCCTTAAATTAATGCAAATTATGAATGAAAAAGGCTTAGTGACTCGTAACGAAACAGCTAAGACGCATATCTATATTCCAAGTTTACAAAAAGAAAAAGCACAAGAACAATTTGTAGGCAAAATGATACAAACTTTATTTAGTGGTAGTACCTCTCAATTAGTTTTACAGGCTTTAGGAAATCATCAACCTTCGGAACAAGATTTAATAGACATTAAATCAATGATTGAAAAATTGGAACGCAAATAAATTCATTCAATTTTTATTAGTAAACGCATAATCCCAAGTTTATAAAACTTAAAATTAGATGCAGTTTTTATCTCACATACCATTTAATATGATCAATAATATAGGATTTTTATCCTTGATGTTGATGGTATATGAGTGTATCAAATATTGCTACCCACAGCATGCTAAAATGTTATTTAGAATTGGATCTTGGATGCAAATTTTGGGGTTAGTTCAATTTTTAGTGATGTTAGTGTTTCCCCATATTTTTGGTTCTATTTCTTTAGCGGAATGGATGTCTCAAAAATATATCATCATACATGATGCCGGGTTATTTAATTTATTACCTATTATAGGTGTGTTATACTTTTCGGTATTGTTTTTCATGATCATAAAAACAGGGTATCAAATTTATGCTGTTCAAAAAATGAAACAAAATGCGGATTATAGTCAATCCCATTATTATAATCAATTCATTGATCATTCAAAATCAATTGCGATTGGTTTATCAAAGGATGTTAGCTCTCCTATTACTTTTGGATGGTGGACACCCGTAATTTTATTACCATTTTCAATTTGCAATCACTTGACCTTGCAGGAGGTGGAAACCATATTAATGCATGAATTAGCTCATATTTTACGCCATGATTACATCCTGCATATCATATTGACTATTGTTCAAACTATTTTGTTTTTTAATCCTATCATTTATTTATTTAAAAAGGAAACCAACTTACAACGTGAAATAGCATGTGACCAATTTGTCGTGCATCGCAATGTTCACAAATTGGATTATATGAACGCTTTATATAAATTAGCCTTGGTGTCACATTCCGAAAGTATTCCTACCACAATGGGTGCTTTGGGTACTCAAAATGAATTATTGATCAGGATGAAACAGTTGAGTAACGCTGCTAATGTCTCCTTGAAAAGCAAGTTAATTACTATCACCCTATTATCTTTATTTGGAATCATGCTTGGTATTTCTAGTTGGAATTTATCTATCAAAAATAGTTTCAAAAATAGTTTTAATGACAATCACAATTCCAGTATTATTTCAAAAGCTACTTCTAATAAAGTAAATCCTAATTTTTTAGCAGTTTCTTCTAAAAAGACGTCTGGCAATCATTTGTTGGCGATGAAAAATGCTTCACAAAAAGCTATTAAAAATATATCTTCAAAAGCCTCCAATAACCAAATTTTGGCTTCTACAATGAGCCCCCAAAAACATCATGATATTGAAAATGAATCATATTCCATTTTAGTAAAACAAACAATGAAATGGATTCAATCTAGACAAGGCGATAGTTATTTTGCAGGTTTTGATGAATCCGAAGAAGATCTTAATTACACAGTAGCTGAAAAATTATTAATGCGTGCTATTATCTCCAATTATCAACTTAAAAGAGATATTTTAAATAATAAATTATCTAAAGCATTAGATCAACAAGAAGCAATTGATACTTTACTAAATAGTAAGGAGTTTGCTGAAATGAAACAATTTGAAAAGTGGACAAAAGAATTTTTCAAACAACACCCTATCGAAGCTACTGCGCCCATTGTTTACTAATATAAGGGCCTCCCTCACAAAACAGTTTATCCAAAATACATAGATTATTCAAAAAACCTGTTTTATCACCAAATACTTGTTGATAAGGCGCTACTTCTTGATAGGTTGTATAATTTTTAGGGGTATAAGGTGATGTATAGTGAACATAAAGTCCCTTATTTGAATGTTTGGTTTCATCATTATTACATAATATATCATAAATAGGGAAAATTTCCTCCATTTCAGAAACAATTATCCAAGGAGCTTTTATTTGTTGATGCACCCATATGTGACATGCCATCAAAAATTCAATTAATGTATCAGGTTTTTGTTGATATAAATCAATGAGACTTTGTTCGTAATATTCAAAAAAGGGTGCTCTTTTATAGTTAACAATGAGTGCTCTTAAATGCTGTTCTCTCCAAGGTGCATCATACGCTATAAGAATATCTTGGATAGGTATTTTTTGATCACGTCCGCCAATAATTGGGATGCTTAAAGTTAAAGGTCCTTGAGAACTAGCTATTACACATCTATTTTTAAAACTCATTTTAGTAAAAGGTAAATGGGGATTCAAATACACTTTTTGAGTAGTATATAAATGTTGTATAAAACTAATGGTGCCAAAATATTGAAAATCGCTTTGAATCATTTTAAGAAAATCTTATTAAAATAAATGAGTGCCTTACGCAAATATCCAATAATTTTATCCAAAACAAAAAAATGCGACTTTATAAATTATTGTTATTAAGTTTAGTCATATTGACCATATCATGTAGTCAACCTAAACCCTTCGTATTTAAAGGAGTTCAATCTATTAAAATTGAAAAAGCAAGTTGGGGTAAAAATATTTTCAAGGCCGATTTTGTTTATGAGAATCCAAATAACTTTTCGTTAAGCTTGCAAAAGTTAGAAGCAGATATTTTTATAAATGATCAGCTATTTACACATTACAAATTAGATACTACTTTTTCAATACCAGCAGAAGCCACTTTTAAATTACCAGCTACGATGCAAGTGGAATTAACAGCTCTCTTAAAAAATAGTATCGATATCATTTTCAACAGACCTATGAAAATTAATGTCAAAGGGATTTCAACCTTATCTAAAGGAATGTTTACTAGAACAATTCCAATTGAGTTTGAGACAACTCAAAAATTAAATTTAGCGGAAGCACTCAGATAAGCTATAAACTTTTCTATTTTAAAGCTAATACGAAAGCCAATACTATTGCATCCAAGTAGATGGACTATTTCTCCATTGCATTAATAAATCCTGTGTAGAAGCATCTACCTCTCCTTTTTCCACTGCTAATTCTATCAAGCTTTGGTAATTCGTCAAAGATAAATAGGGAACGCCTGCGTTTTTAAATGCTTCTTCGGCGATATTAAAACCATAGTTAAATATGGAAACCATACCTACCACATCTAATCCAGCATTTCTTAAAACATCTACCACTTGCAAACTGCTTTTCCCAGTGGAAATTAAATCTTCAATAACTAATATTTTATGACTTGTTTGGTAAGCTCCTTCAATTTGATTACCTAAACCATGTTCTTTAGGTTTTGGACGAACATAAATATAAGGAAGCTTTAATTGGTCAGCTGCCATGGCACCCCAAGGAATACCTGCAGTAGCTACCCCAGCTAACATATCGGCCCCTTCAAATTTTTCAAATATCAGATTACACATTTCACTTTTGATAAAATCACGAACATAAGGAAACGATAAAACCTTGCGATTGTCACAATAAATAGGACTTTTCCATCCACTAGCCCATGTAAATGGATTATTTGGGCTTAATTTTACAGCACCTACTTGAAGGAGTTTTTCGGCAACGGCTTTTTGATTCGTCATATAATTTGAATAATGTAATGAATTATTGAAGCGAAATTAAAGTCAATTTCCCTAAAACGGCTCAAGAGTTACTAAATACTTTACACATTTTATGTCAACAACTATAATTGCAGCCGGTGGAATTGTCATGAATCCTAAACAAGAGATTTTATGGATTTTTCGACGAGGGTTTTGGGATTTACCCAAAGGGAAATTAGATCCAGGGGAAACCATACCACAATGTGCTTTAAGAGAAGTAGAAGAAGAAACAGGAATAAATGATATTCAACTAAACGAATTGATCACGATCACTTATCATGAATATTTTGACAAATATTTAAATACTCAAGTGACTAAGGAAACACATTGGTATAAAATGAGTATTCAAGATTTACAAAATGGAATCCCTCAAACCGAAGAAGATATAGAAAAAATGGAATGGTTCCCGATAGATGTATTAGAAATACCTATGCAACATACCTATGAAAATATAAAACTAGTTATAGCAGCTTATCTAAAAAGTTGATAGTTCAACCCACTTTTGATGATGAAAATATCGTTTGATGATGATAAAATCATATTCACTATATAAGGAAATACATTTTCACTAGATAAGGAAATTATAGTTTCAACTATTTGTTGTGCGCTAAAGATTTAATAACCACTTCGGGTAAAAAAGGGGATGCGTCTCCCCCATTTCTTAAAATATCTCTTACAATAGTGGAAGCAACTGATGTAAACTTGGGCTCGCCCGTTAAGAATAGCGTTTCAATATGTCGATCCATGGTTCTGTTCGCATCTGCAATTGTTTTCTCATATTCAAAATCACTCACATATCGAATACCTCTTAAAATAAAATGAGCATTGATAGATTGACAAAACTTAACAGTCAATCCGTCATAAACAGCGACTTCTACTTTGGGTTCATTTTTATAAATTTCTTCAAACCAAATTTTACGTTGATCCGCCGAAAACATTGGATTTTTAGATGCATTAATCCCAATACCCACCACCACTTTATCAAAAATAGGTAATGACCTGTCTATGATATCAATATGACCCAAAGTAACTGGATCAAATGTTCCTGGAAAGAGGCAAATTCTTTGCATGTAATAAAAGTAATAAAATATTAGTGAAAACTACGTGGTAGGTTGTGTTCTTCCCGTTAATAGGTATAAACAAGCCATTCTAACCGCTACTCCATTTTCAACCTGGTCTAAAATAATAGAATGTGGGCTATCTGCCACATCACTATCTAATTCTACCCCTCTATTGATAGGGCCTGGGTGCATAATGACTATTTCTTTAGAAAGCTTGTGTAAGCGATTTTTCGTTATACCATAAGCTAGGTTATATTCTCTTAGAGAGGAGAATAAAGGCTGATTTTGACGTTCTAATTGAATTCTAAGCACATTGGCAACATCACACCAAGCTAGTGCTTTGTCAATGTTGTATTCAACTTGTATATCCATCGCTTCCTTCAAATAAGTTGGTATTAAGGTTGGTGGGCCAGAAACCATCACTTCAGCTCCCATTTTTTTAAGCAGATAAATATTACTTAAAGCAACTCGACTGTGCATGATATCGCCTATGATAGCTACTTTTAAACCTTCTAATTTCCCCAGCTTTTCCTTCATCGAAAAAGCATCTAATAAAGCTTGTGTGGGATGTTCATTGATACCGTCTCCGGCATTGATAATTGCAGCATTAATATGTTTTGCAAGATAATGGGGAGCCCCTGAAGCACTATGCCTCATGACCACCATATCCACTTTCATACTTAAAATATTATTAACCGTATCCAATAAGGTTTCTCCTTTGGCGGCAGATGAGTTAGAAACTGTAAAATTAACCACGTCCGCTGAAAGTCTTTTTTCTGCTAATTCAAATGAAATACGAGTTCGGGTAGAATTTTCGTAAAATAAGTTAACAATCGTAACGTCTCTTAAGGTAGGAACCTTTTTAACGGGTCTTTGTAAGACTTCTTTAAACTGAGTTGCGGTAGATAAAATAAGTTGGATATCCTCGGTTGTGAGGTCCTTGATACCAAGAAGATGTTTGGTAGTTAGTGCCATTAAAAAACGAAATTAATATATTTTTTTGAAATGACCAATAGATACTATGCTTCTACTTGTAAAATAACATCGTCTACCCCATCGTTTTCCTGCCATCTTACTTTTACTTTGTAGGGGGTTTCATCCACCATTTCCTTACCTGTAAAGTCCGGCTGAATGGGTAATTCACGGCTAGGTTTACGATCTACAAGGACACATAAACTAACTTTCGAAGGTCTCCCAAAGGATAATAAGGCGTCCAAAGCAGCTCTAATGGTTCTTCCGGTAAATAACACATCGTCTATTAAAATGACCGTTTTCCCTTCAATACTAAAGGGCAAATCGGTTTGTGTCGCTAAATGTAGTTCACGACGGATATCATCACGATAAAATGTAATATCCAGCTTTCCATAAATAACTTGTTCGGCAGGAATTTCCTTTTGCAGAGCAGCTACAATACGATCACTTAAGTAAACCCCTCTTGGCTGCAATCCTACAATCACAGCATTTTTCAAACCAGGATAGGTTTCCAAAATTTGATGCGCTAATCGCTTTACGATACTGGGTAGTTGTTGTTCACTAATTAAGGTCATTCCATAAAATTTTAATAAAATTACAGCTTTTTGTCAAATTTAAAGGGGCATAATGATTCCCTTTGTATTTTGCAGTCATGCTGGAGATAAAGCAACTTTCCTTGGTTCAATTTAGAAATTACGTACAAACCCAATTTGATTTCACTCATCGAATTGTTGGAATTGTAGGTGCCAATGGAATGGGGAAAACCAATATTTTAGATGCTTTGTATTATTTGTCTTTCACGAAAAGCTATTTTAATCGCCCGGATGCTCAAAATGTGCATCATGCCTATCAGGGTATGAAAATTGAAGGGAAATTCATCATTAACCAAAATGAAGTCAATTTTAAATGTATTCTTAGAGAAACTTTAAAAAAGGAATTTTATTTTGATGAAGAATTGATTCCAAAATATTCACAGCATATTGGTAAAATACCTTGTGTGATGATTGCCCCCGACGATGTGCAAATAATAACAGGAAGTAGTGAAGAAAGACGTAAATTAATGGACAGTTTATTGTCTCAAATTTACCCTGACTATTTAAAGACACTTATTCAGTACAATAAAGTTTTATTACAAAGGAATAGTTTATTAAAGATAGCTGCTGAAACTGGTCAGCTTGACACTTTGTTATTAGAAACGCTAAATGAACAACTTATTCAAAATGGAAATCCCATTCATCAATATAGAAAGGAATTATTGAAAGAATGGTTGCCCCTCATATTAAATTTATACGAACATATTGCTGGACAATTGGATCAAATAGATATTCAATATCAATCTGCATTACATCAGGAAAGTTTTGAAAATTTATTACATCAGTCCTTACCCAAAGATAAAATTTTACAAAGAACAAAATTGGGTATTCATAAAGATGATTTGTTGATTACGATACAGCAACAGTCTTTTAAACAAGAAGCTTCCCAAGGGCAAAGAAAAAGCTTATTGTTTGCGATTCGTTTAGCCGAATGGATACTCATTAAAAAATATAAAGGCTATGCTCCTATTTTATTAATGGATGATATTTTTGAAAAGCTAGATGAAAAAAGGATGATTCAATTATTAGATTGGGTCAGTCAATCCACAGATGGCCAAGTTTTTATCACAGATACACATAAGGACAGATTAACGTCATTACTGGGAAAACATTTAACCTCTTATCAATTAATTGAATTATAAAAAGTGTAAATTGCTGCCATGGGATTATTTAAATTGGGCGATGCATTAAAGGACTTCGTTCAAAATAGTAAATTAAAAAATGGCATTAGAGCTGCACAAATTGAAGAAGTTTGGTCAGAAATTATGGGTGTTACTGTAGCAAAATATACAGATAAAATTTACATATTTAATCAGAAACTTTTTATTGAAACAAGTATAGGTCCTTTAAAAAACGAATTAGGTTTTCAAAAAACACAAATCATTCAAAGAGTAAATGAAAAGATGAGTGAAAATGTGATTACCGAAGTAATCATAAAATAATTAAACTGTTTCTGCGTCATTCATCACCTCTCTCATCAAGTCATTCATGGTAAGGACGCCTTTAAATTCCATTTCATCAAATACAGGTAAGTAACGTGTTTTGTAAACATTCATTAATACCATGCAACGTTTTAAATCCTCATCGTAACTCACCACAGGTAAATTATTAGACATAATATCTTTCACAGTGGTAGCATCTGACTTTCTGCCTTCCAATTTAATTTTATGTGTATAGTCGCGCTCCGACATGATTCCTAAAAACTCTTCGTTATTCTTTATCACCACATAACTTAGGTTCTCAGCTTTCATTATCGTTAAAGCTTCAATAACTTTAGTATCAGGAGAAACCACATTAAAATGGGGCCCTTTCTTTAAAATGATCGCTTTAATCTTTGACATAAAACTGTATTTATATCAAAGTTAGTTTAGTTTATTTGTAATCTAAATAACTAATTTTTTGCATGATATTGGATCCATTCATGACCATCACTGTTGGCCAAACTCTGGCTGCTGTTTTGATTAATGTAATGTCAGCAATAAGGATATTTTGATTTTTTAAAATCTCAGAAGCGCCTGATTTATCAGCAGTTACAATATATACAAGGGTATGTTTACTTTTAACTTTAGTAAGTAAGGTTTCCCAAGGAACGGAAGAATCTATTTTTCCGGCAAAGATTAAAACATATGGCAGCGGGTTCGAAAACAGCTGTTGTGTCGTATCCACTCCGTTTAAAGTAGATAAAGTGAAATCTTCTATAGCAGGCTTTAATCCATTCCCTTTTGTAATCACTACTTCTTTCCTGTCTTTATAGACATAGGTAGAATCAAAATTTTCAGGGAAATTACTAGCATCAAAAATATATTTCTTTCCTTCTTTTTCAAATTCCATCATGATAGCCACACTATCTGGAATGGCACCTTGTGGCATTTTCATTTTTTCAACAATATCGTTTCCTTGTTTATAAGGCAAACAATCTATGATTGGTAAATGATCTAACACCTGTTTTTGACCATACCCTACCGCAAAAGTAGAAAGCAATAATATAAATATACCTAATGCCGGATGCATATTTGTTTTTACTTTCTTCTTGTTCAATAATAAAATGATAATGGACAATAAAAGCACAATATCCTTTATAAAAGAAGTTTGAGGGGTCAGAGGAATACAATCTCCAAAGCAACCACAGGTTTTAATTTTTCCAGAGAATAAGGCATACCCTGTTAAGAAAGTAAAGAAAACAATTAGTACCAATAATAACCAAAGTGTTTGTTGATAAGGGTATTTAATTATTAAGGCAATACCTGTAACTATTTCAAGGATATTCATGAACAAAGACAAGGCTAAAGTGTAATCTGAGAAAAAGCCCATTCCCCATACATCAAAAAATTCTTGCATTTTATAACTCAACCCCAGTGGATCGTTGGCTTTTATTAAACCTGAAAAAATAAATAAAATACCTACTGACCAGCGTAAAATTTTTAAGAAGTTTTGCATGGTTATTTTTAAAATGGTAAATGTGAATGAATGTTCTCGAGTATTAATGTTTCCCCTCTTCAATTTGAATGAGTGCAAACACCGAATAGTTTAAAATATCAACAAAGTTCGCATCAATGCCTTCACTAATAATAGTTTTGCCATCATTGGTTAATATTTGTCTTATGCGCATCAACTTCATTAATATTAAATCAGCATAACTTTCTTGACTCATATCTCTCCATGCTTCACCGTAATCATGATTCTTATCTAACATCGTAGATTTTGCGAAATGTACATATTCATCATACATACTTTGAATTTGATCTACAGGTAATTCTTCTACTTTAGGATCACCTAATTTTAATTGAATTAAACCAATTACAGAGTAATTAATGATGCCTTTGAATTCAGAAGCAATATCATCTCCCACTTTTTGAGTACCAATATCCTGTATAGTTCTAATACGAAGTGCCTTGATGAATATTTGATCGACTACCGAAATAATCCTTAATACACGCCATGCGGTACCGTAATCCTTGGTTTTTTTGATAAAAATATCACTACAAGAAGCTATCGCTTGATCAAATTGTGTAGAAGTTTGACTCATGAAAAATGACCTAATTAGTCGGTTAGTTAATATCTTTGAACCCTTGCAAGATAATCAATAACCACTTTATAATAAAACTATGTTCATAAATGCCGCACATCATTTGAAATGGGATCTTTCCTCCCCTCAAGTCATGGGCATTCTGAATGCTACCCCCGATTCTTTTTATGCCCAAAGCTGGGTAGAACAGGAAAATGGAATCCTTCAAAAAGTAACTCAATATATCAATGAAGGAGTCCAAGTGATTGATCTGGGTGGGCAAAGTACTCGACCAGGAGCAGATCGAGTTGATATTGCGACAGAAATAATAAGAGTGGTTCCTGTCATTGAAATGATCCATCATCATTTCCCCCATCAACTCATCTCCATTGACACCTATCAAAGTGCAGTTGCTGAAGCAGCTATTAATGCCGGTGCTCATATTATTAATGATATTAGTGCGGGTAGTTTTGATCCTTCCATTTTAATGGTGGTGAGTCAATATGAAGCAGGTTATATTGGAATGCATTTAACCGGTACTCCCGAATCCATGCATCAAATTGAAAATAGAACAGCATTGATACCTGCCTTGATATCTTATTTTGAAGCAAAAAAGCAACGATTCAAAAAATTAGGAATTGATAACTGGGTCATAGATCCAGGATTTGGATTTGGAAAAACCCTCACAGAAAATTTTGAGATGGTGCAAAAATTAGATCAATTAAAAGAACTGGAATTACCCATCTTATTAGGCGTGTCACGTAAATCGGCCATCTATAAAACCTTAGGCATCAGACCCGAACAAGCCCTTAATGGAACCACCGTATTAAATACCATTGGTTTATTAAAAGGGGCTTCCCTATTAAGAGTACATGATGTGAAAGAGGCAGTGGAACTAATAAAGCTCATCCCCTATTTGAAATAATAGTTTATACAAAAAAATGAGATATTATATTTCATTAAAATATGAATTAACCATTTTCAAATTTTATAGCTATTGAATTTACTTCATAAAAAAAAGCGTCCCGAATCATTGTAGATTTAGGACGCTTTTTTATGTCAACTAAAAATGAAATTATTTTTTAGGTGCTGCGGGAACTTCTGCTGTTCTTTTTGTTACATCTTGAATTTCTAAATCAAAAGCCAAATTTTCATAGGCTTTGATTTGTCCATTAGGTTGAGGGCCATAAGCTAACATAGCTGGAACATAAATAGTTCCTTTTCCGCCTTTACCAAAATATTGTAAACCAATATCCCATCCTTGAATTACGGAATTAGTCAATACTTTCACGTCAAAAGGTTTTGCTGCTGGATCATTAGGTTTGATATTGGTATCGAAAACTTTCCCATCAAAACTATATCCTTTGTAAAACACACTAGCCGTTTTAGTAGAATCAATTTTATTAACTGCATCACCTGCTTCTTTTACAACTACAAATACACCTTCAGGTGATTGTACCGCTTTGATTTTATTCTTATCTAAGAAAGCTTTGATATTATTAATTTCTCTATTTTTTTCTGCTAAAGTTTCTTTTTTATAGTCAGCATCTACTTTAGAAACATCCGCAAATACATCTAAAATTTCAGCTTTACCTAGGATGACATCTTTTGCTTTAAATACTTCGTTGTATTGAACCGCACCCATTTTAACTAAAGTATCAATACTTAAAGAGAAATCAACCTTATCTCCTTTCTTACAATTAATAACAATTTCAGTAAATGTATATTTACCTAATCTTGTAGTGTCAATAGGAAAATATACAGGGATAACACCATAAGTGGTACTTAAAACGGTGTCTTTTGTTTTTAATTTGTACTCAATGTTGATTTTTACAAATTGGCCTTGCTCCAATTTTTTAGCATTACCACTTCCATGAGTGATTTTGTAAAGCATTCCAGAAGGGGCTTTTTCATATTGGTTACAACTTGCAAACAATACAATAGCAGCTACTAACTTTAAAGTTGATTTTATCATTTTATTTTAATTGTGTTAATTGTGTTTTATAATTTTCTATAATGGTTTTAAAATCTTGTAAGGTTTCTTCAACCGATTTTGAAGAACGACCGCCTGCAGCATTCGCATGCCCCCCTCCTTCAAAATGAGTTCTTGCAAATATATTAACATCAAAGTTACCTTTGCTTCTAAAACTCCATTTTCTTTCTTCTTCTCGATCTATTACAATGGCTGCTAATTTGATGCCTTCAATGGATAATAAATAATTTACTAATCCCTCGGTATCTCCCGTTTTAAGTTCGTATTTATAAATATCGGTTTTGGGAATGGCTAAAATGGCGGTATTTAAATCACGTAAAACAGTCATTCTATTTAAAAAAGCATTCCCCATAAATTTCAATCTTCCTTCAGAGGAATTATCATAAATTTTCTCATGTATGATAGAATGTTTAAGTCCCAGTTCTTTCAAATGAGCTACTATTTTATGAACAGAAGCGGTGGTAGAAGGGAATCGGAAGGAACCAGAATCGGTCATCAATCCCGTATATAAACATTGGGCGATGTCCAAATTAATCAAATTACTATACCCAGATTGAACTATAAAGTTATAGACCATCTCGCATGTAGAACTCATCATAACATCGCTAATTCCGTAACCAAATGTTTCAATATCAGGTTGTTGATGATGGTCAATTAAAATTTTAATTGATTTTGATTTTTCAATCACTGGTGCTAAATGCTTGGTTCTATGTAGGATATTGAAATCTAGACAAAATGCATAATCAGCCTGATTGACTATTTCTGTAGCCTGGGTCTTATTAGCCTCAAAATCAATGACTTCATTCACTCCTGGCATCCAATCTAAAAAACTTGCCCAATTAGTGGGAGAGATAACGGTCACATCATGTCCTAACTGCTTTAGAAAATGAGCTAAGGCTAAAGTAGAACCCATTGCATCCCCATCTGGCTTTTGATGGCCTGTAATAATGGCTTTAAAAGGTTGATTTAGAATAGGGTAAAATTGTTCAATTGTTTGCATAAGTGCACAAATTTACAATAAAATGGATGTTTTTCAGTAATTTCCGCCTTCAATTAGAAACATTCAAAAAAATAGATATGACTAACAGAACCTTTACAATGATTAAACCTGATGCAACTGCTAAAGGTTATACAGGTGCCATTTTAGACCAAATGATTCAAGCTGGATTTATTGTGAAAGCTATGAAATGGACAAAATTAACCCCTGCTCAAGCAGGACAATTTTATGAAATACATAAGGAACGCCCTTTCTACCAAGAATTAGTTGACTTTATGAGTAGCGGCCCAATTGTTGCCGCCATTTTAGAGAAAGAAAATGCGGTTGCTGATTTTCGTAAGTTAATAGGCGCAACCAATCCTGCACAAGCTGAAGAAGGAACTATTCGTAAGAAATTTGCTGCCTCTTTAGGTGAAAACGCTGTTCACGGAAGTGATAGTGATGAAAATGCAGCAATTGAAGGCAACTTCTTCTTTTCTAATTTAGAAAGGTTTTAGTTTTAAGATAACTGATTATAAAAAAAGCACCCAAATTTGGGTGCTTTTTTTATGCTTGATATTTATAGTTATTTCTTAGCGCCTCTTGTTTTAGGTTTGCCGTATTTTTTTTGCATCACTTCTTTGTGATTTTTTCTTTTATTGA
>Ga0194037_1000235_pt1 | contig 43661 bp, 43 predicted proteins | sample JunL306m_MetaG_FD_148653 | JGI IMG/M metagenome (GOLD analysis project Ga0194037, IMG submission 148653) | Anoxic zone freshwater microbial communities from boreal shield lake in IISD Experimental Lakes Area, Ontario, Canada - Jun2016-L304-6m | ecosystem: Environmental > Aquatic > Freshwater >... | reverse complement strand
CGAGCCTGCTCTCCTATGTCAAGATGAGGGTAGACAACCGCCGTAACGTCAAGGGACAGTACGTCTTTACCGGATCGCAGCAGTTCGGCTTGATCAAGAACCTGAGCGATTCGCTGGCCGGAAGGATCGCCCTTCTGGAGCTGCTCCCCTTGTCGGTAACTGAAAAACGGCGGCACCTGCCGATTCCGGATGCCGTCGGCCTTTTCAGCCACGCTGCCCTGACCGGTTCCAATCCCGAACTGGTCGTCGATGAGGCTGTTGATATCCCATCGTGGTACGCAGCCTACCTGCAAACATATCTGGAGCGCGACATCCGCACTCTCTACAATATCGGAGATCTCCGGGACTTCCAGCGCTTTGTTCGCCTGCTGGCTGCCCACTCCGGTCAGCAACTGAACATGTCCGTTTACAGTCGTGATCTGGGGATTTCCGTTCCTACGGTAAAAAGCTGGCTCTCCATTCTGGAGGCCAGCCGGGTCGTTTATCTTCTTTCCCCGTTCTATTCAAACCTGGGAAAACGAATCACCAAAGCTCCCAAGGTATATTTTATCGATATCGGCCTTGCCTGTAACCTGGCCGGGGTTCGCGATGCCGGGCACCTGTTCAACGGCCCCATGGCCGGTCACCTGTTCGAGAACTTCTGCGTGCAGGAGACGGTCAAGTTTTTTCTGGGGAAGGGCGTACAACCACCGCTATACTACATCAGGACCAGCAACGGACTGGAGGTAGACCTGCTCATCGAGCCTTCGGCAGGAGTGCTGGTCCCAGTGGAAATAAAACTCACCAAAACTCCCTCACCACAGCAGGCCCGAACCCTCACAGCCTTCCGTGAATCTTTCGCCCAGCTTGCTCCGGCGCCGGGATTGCTTCTCTCGCTTGCCGAACAGAACCGGCCACTGACAAGGGAGATAACCGCTGTTACGCTGGACGATTATCTGCAACGATTGGCTGGGTTTACGTAAAACAGAAAAGAAATCCTTGGGAGACTTTGCATGTAGGGATTTTTCGTAACCACTCAGGAGTCAGCGCCGGGGTCAGGACAAGCCCTTGGAGTCAGGCACAACTTTCTGCCATTCTAATCAACCCTGAAGCCTTTGATCCTAGAAAAAGCATTTGTACATGGATTAACAGGATAAAGGCGGATAAAAACAGGTAGTTACTGCAATACATTTATTCACCCTGTTGGTTCTCCCCTTTTAAAGATTTTGTTGTGTCTTTATCCGTAGTTATCCTGTCTATCCATGTTAAACAGCCGTTTTTAGGTTGATTACAGTCGACTGCTGGAGGAAAATGAGGGCCACTTATGAACAAGCCGGATAATTCAATCATTATTTACCAAAGCCCGGACGGTATTTCCTCCCTCGATGTGCGTCTTGATCAGGAAACTGTCTGGCTGAGTCTCAATCAGATTACAGAACTGTTCAACAGAGACAAGTCGGTAATTTCGAGGCACATTAACAACGTATTCAGTGAAGGAGAACTAGACCGGACTTCAGTTGTTGCAAATTTTGCAACAACTGCTGCTGACGGCAAAATCTATCAGGTAGATTATTACAACCTCGACGTTATCATCTCGGTCGGCTATCGCGTAAAGTCACAGCAGGGTACTCGCTTCCGCCAGTGGGCAACACAGGTGCTGCGTGACCATATCGTCAAAGGTTACACGGTCAATGAGCAGCGCCTGCGGGATGAAAGCGCCAAATTACTGGAGATGCAACAAACCGTGGAGCTTCTGGCCCGTACCCTGGCAAATCAGGAATTGGTAAGCGACACCGGGAAGGACGTACTTAGGGTTATCAGCAATTATGCATATGCTCTGACCCTGCTGGACCGCTATGACCACGGCACTCTTGCTATTGAGGGTACTACCCGCAAGGCGCTGCACATCATTGAATACGATGAGGCTATCGGGATCGTAACCTCCATGAAGGGCGAGTTCGATGGCCTGTTCGGCAACGAAAAGGATGGCGGGTTCAAGAGCGCCCTGGGAGCGATCTACCAGACCTTCGGTGGCGAAGAACTCTATCCCAGCGTTGAAGAGAAAGGGGCGCACCTCCTTTACTTCGTCGTTAAGAATCACGCCTTCAGCGACGGTAACAAACGGATCGCTGCCGCCCTGTTCGTCTATTTTCTAGGCATGAACGGCATACTGTACCGCCCCGATGGTAGCAAGCGTCTGGCCGACAATGCTTTGGTTGCTCTGACCCTGCTGATTGCCGAGAGCCGGCCTGAGGAGAAAGAGACCATCGCCAAGGTGATCGTCAGTCTGATCAATCAAAAGAATTGATATTTGACAGTTGCAAGTCCTTGTGGGGGATGCGTATCGTTTTGTGCCGGACAGTGACCTGGAAAAGTCTCCCGTCATTCAGGTCAAAGAACTGGAAGATTGAGGTAACAGCATGGGGTTCGATTTCAAGAAGTGCCAATATGAGCACAACTGATAATCAGCTTTTCCCGCTGTTCCTGTCGTGATATATAAGAATTTCTCAAATTGTTGATGCGTAAAGAGGAATATCCATGAAAAAAGTAAAGACCATAGACGAACTGCTTTCAGTTCTTAAGGCATGTAGAAAAGGAGTTTCCGACCGGTTCGGTGTCGTGGATCTTGCTGTATTCGGCTCTTATGTCAAAGGAAATCAGACAAGGCGCAGTGATATAGATATCCTCGTCGAACTCGACAAACCACACAAAACCTTCGATAACTACATGGAGTTGAAATTCTTCCTGACTCGTGCGATTGGCGGAAAGGTGGATCTTGTCCTGAAGGATTCACTGCGAGAGGAGCTCAAAGCGAGGGTGTTCAGCGAGGCAATACATGTCTGATCGTGATTGGCGACTATTTTTGCGTGATATTCGGGAGAGTTCTGCCCGGGAGCTTGAATATACTGCTGCCATGACACGCGAGGAGTTTTTTGAAGATCGCAAAACTCTGGATGCAGTGATGCGTAATCTTGCAATATCGGTGAGGCGGCCAAGAAAATACCTTCAGATGTTCGTCGAAAACATCCGGAAATATCCTGGAAAAAGATGGCTGGATTACGTGATATTGTCGTGCATGACTACTTTGGTATTGATGAAGATATAATATGGGATGTAATCGCGGTACGTATACCTGAATTGAAACAGCACCTGGATGCAATCGGCGATACTGAGTCTGCGCCGCCATGTCCCAGATTATCCCTGATGACATAGAACAATTCACCACTGACGGCGAAGAGGTATTCTGTCGCTTCCTGCGCAAGGTCGCCAAACCAGACGACCGATATATTGTCTGGTATTCACCGGACATAAGCGATTCCGAGCCTGATTTCATCCTGTATAATCCTGATGTCGGTCTGATTGTCTTCGAGGTTAAGGATTGGACTATCGACCAGATCTGTGAGGTCAATCCCAAGACGTTTAAAGTCAGGTTCGGTTTCAAAGCGTGATTTGTGGTGGGGATGGTTGGGTGAGTAGGGGATTGGATGGATTATATGGGATTTTTCAAAGAGCTAGAGACGGGCGGAGCAACACAATGGTAAAGAAAAATATGGACGATGTTAAGCGGCTGCTTGAAATCGGCAAGGAAAAGGGCTTCCTTACCTTCGATGAAGTCAATTACATACATACCCCAATTATCGCAACCGAGCGAGTCGATGGTTACGGTGTAACTCAGGAAGCGGCTGCTCTTTCAGGCACTAACTTTTGCATTCAGAATCCGGCTGGGTCTGCAGTTGAGAAAAATCTTCACTTGCCAACGACTGGATTTAACGTTGCGTTGGTTTCTTGGGATTTGATACCTCAAGAGAGCATCCTTGAGCGAACTCCACGAGAATTTTTTAAACTTTCGGCTACGCATGAAAGTCAATTTGTAAGCTGGCTTGAGACTCTTCCCGTAGAAATGCTTTTCGAAAATTCTCCCCCCAACCGCCATGCACTGGAGAGCCTGGATCTTCTGGCCGTATCATCATGCTCGATTGCTTGGTTGCTTTCACATTGCGGAGTTGAGCTTCTTAAGTCGCTGTTTGATGAACTTTTTCGTATTATTGGCGAGTGTTTAGCCCTAGAGCCAAATTGCAGAGATGAGCTTTTGTCGCAAACACCATTTGTCGATGAACAGTTGTTATTTTATCTGCTGGATCGATTTCCTCCATGTACAAACGCCCTGATAATGATCCTGCTCAAGGAGTGCAATAATAATGAACTCCTGACCACGGTCACAGAGTCTTCCGTCTGCGCCAGAAAAGGTTTTTCCGCTGCTACCATGTTGGAACTGGCCCAGTTTTACACCTTATCGCGTGAGTATCAGAAACTATCTTTGGAACTCTTCAAAACTTCGATTCATCCTGACGACTTCAACTCAAGCTCAGAATGTTTGACAACCTGGATCAATAGGCATCTCACGAAAAATGAGTCACAGACTGTACTGCTCTACACAGGATGGGCGGGCACTGCAATGAACAGTGGTGATATTTCCAAGCTGCTCTGTTGTTCACGCCAGAATGTTTATAATCATTTGAATAAGTCTGACGAAAAACTTTCCATCAAGAGTGCTGTAATGGAGTTGCAGGAGCTGACATTTGGTATTTTCAGTGAGGTATGGCGTGCCGGAGGCATTTGTGCCACGGAAGAACTTATTCTGGCTTTAACAACTCGTTTTGGATGGCACGATCGACTTTGCGAAGAAGGATTATCCAAAATACTGGAACGATCAAAAACAAAAGTTGTCGTCATAAAAAATGGATGGGCCATCATTTCAAACCGTTCATGCTTGTCAGAGACTGCAACATCCAAAGAACACTGGACACTCTATGATAATGAAATTTCACCTGCTGCTCTGATTCTCGCGACAACAGTCGTAACACCTGAAAGCGCCCAAGAGCCCGAAGCATCCCCGTGCACAGGAAATGACTCTGAGCCCGACGAGTTGACTCTTCCGGAACCGGGAGAAGAGTTCATACTGCTCCCCGAATGGCTTGACAGCGATGATTTTGTCTGGCGTGCCGCTGGAGCATTGTTGGTGCGTTCAGAACGTCTGAATCTGCATACTTCCGGAAATCCGTGGTCTATTGCCGAGTTGAGGTTCCCTTTCCAGGATTACGAGACACTCCGGAAATGGGGAGGAACAGGGACATTTATATCCCGTAAACTTGATACACGAAAGAGGGCGGGAATTGCCACCTTTTCGGGGCGTGAAGCGCTGGCGCTGCTCTTCATTGTCTATGCCGCCGAAATCGCCAGAAGAGACGCAAATGAAGGTGAATTGTGGCCTGCCGTGTACAAGAGCCTGGGTTCCGGCATAAAGGATCTTCTGATGATGAGTCAGGGGTACGACAATGCATCTCCCCGTCCCTGGCTGAAAACCGAGATGGAAAGGACGTTCAGGGGTTATAACCTCCGCCATGCCTTTGACAGCGCTGGAACTCATGCATACATCAGGAGTATTTCCCTGCAATTCGGATTCACCATGAACGGTCTGCAACGGCTCCCATGGTGGCTCTGTGGACAACAGATTCCTGTTGCGGTTGAAGAACTGGCCGGCAACGGGGCAAACAGATCCAGCTCTTTCATTCAGTTGTGGCAAACCTTTAAAGAGTTTCGTTGGAAGGGGATTCCGCTGGAGGAGTTTCGGAGGAAGCTCTGCGAAAATCCCTGGTTGCCATCTTCAGGAGTAGATGCTGTATCACGAGCTGTCACATCAAAAATAAACCTTTTGCAGCAAGGCGAAGACGCAGACTCCATGGGGATCAGTACATCTGCTTCAATTTTGGGTGAACCACGTCTAGCTCTGGTTGGGGGGAGACCGGCCTTCCATATTCCACTTGGCGATATCTGGCCCGAATCGCTTCAGGAACCTGGATATGTGCTGCAGGTCGATTCCCTTGCCAGGGTTGCCGTTGAGCGTCGGAGTGACGGCAGCTATGCATTTCCTGATGGCGACATCACGATCCATCCACTAAAACCAACTCTTGACGTAAAGCTACTCTCCAGCGGGCAACTGGTTCTGGATGAGCCGATTCGGTATCATCTTTGGAACGAGGAAGAGGAGTTCACCTTTTACAGGACAAACGGGTGGAAAATTCCCGAGGAACGGGTCAAAGCGGACGGGACGCCGATGTTTATGATCTGCTCCACAGATATTGAACTCTCATCACCAGCCGATACGGCGTATTCGTTGTTTGACGATTCTGCCCGTCTACACTACTTCAAACGCGGAATTTCAGGTGGATTTACCCTCAGCCTTGCAAGCGAACCATTTTGGAAGGTTCTCGAGCCATTAGAATCAAAGAAAAAAACGGCTTCTGCTTCCACGACACCCATTCACGCCCTCTGCATACCGCACCCCTGCTCATGGGGAGAGTGGGCAAAGATTCGGCTCAGCGCAATGCCTGCCGGACTGAAACCGAGACGCCTGCTTATCGGAGAAATGCGGCTGCAAATGAGTGGAAATGGCGCGACCCCAGCGGAAAGTGAACGATTTGTCGTGTCGCCGGGGATGATGGCGCTTCCCTCGAAGGGTACTCTGATCGGCCTTGATGGCGACGAATTGCGGCGTTTTCCCGTTTCCATCACCTGCAGATTTTCCGGGGTGGCCATAGAAACTGCGGCAGGCTGGGCTCTGCCTGATAATCGGCGGATGCTGGATAAGGCTGATTTGCAAACCGCTCGTATTCTCGCGGCTCCGGCCGACTCACTCCTCAATGAATGGGCCTATACGGAGGGGGATAAATTTCTGGCTAGGCCATCTCAGTATGGCGATCGAATCGGACAGGAATTGGTGGGCTTGGGAGCCCCGTTATATTTCCGAAAGGGACCATATAACTCCATAGAGGCGCCGATTGAGATATCCCGGTCGGTGCTGGACAGCGGGGTTTTTGGCGCTTCAGAGCCGGTCGAGCAGGGTTGGCGCATTGCATTACGGCATGAACTGGATCTTTCCGATGAATTTGCGGTCCATGCCTGGTATCCGGAAGAACCATTGCCCGTTCTGATTCAGAAATCCTACTGGCGGCATGAGCCGGAAACAAGGTCACTGCTTGTTATGCCGTTACCAGATTATTTTGATGACCCATGCTCCTATTCCCTTTCCTTTACTGGTATAAGTGTCGGACGTACCTGGTGTGGCATGTCTGCCTTACATGACATGGCGGCAATTGTGTCTGATGCGCCTGCATGGAAAGAAACCGCTGCATGGCTGGCGTGGTGGCATGTGCCAGTACTGGCGAAAGAGATTCGGCGTGCTGTGACGGAACGTATCCGCAGTCGGGCAGCAGATACGCTTGTGGCGTGGATGGGATTGGCTCATGGTTCTACAGCGCCACCCAGCATGACAGACAGCACGCTGAAAATGAAAGATGCCATTCGCACCTTCTTCCACAATGATTTGCCGGAGTCCGGGAAATCTGTTGATGTTCTGTTGGCGCTTGAACTGCTGTCAGGTGACTGGGATCTGGATGAGGATGAAGCTTGGGAACGCTACGAGAATCTTCTTGAAATAAGTCCTGTTATATTGGTTCATCTGGCTATAACAGGAACCGCAGCTTTGTATGACGGCCACCCGGACAGGGTGAAAGGGATGTTGCAGTTGCTGCGCCGCAGAATTGCCGGCTTGTCGGAAACCGCCCCGGACTCCGAAATTGCTGTTGTTGAAAGGGCGTATCTGACAAGAGCCTCACGAGTGATGGGGGTAGATGAGCAATTCATCAATCTCTCGATACTTGAAGAAGCCCGTAAACTTCTCAAATCGGAGCGGCCACCTGTGCGTAACCTCGCCTATTGTTTGGATATACAGCCGGTTCGTGACTGGATTGCACTCCGGCTCCTGGCTTAAATTAACCATATTTTTCTCAAAACGGGAGCACCATGTCAATTCAGGAGTCATTTCAGCTCGACGCTTTGCAAACGGAAAAGGAACTTAGGAGAAGGCTGGTTGATTTTGCGGAATCGCGCAGCTTTCTTCGAGATCAGCATCTTATGGCCGCATGTAAAACATTGTGGTCAGGGCCTGAATCAGAAGGGGGGCTTGTCGGCCAACTCTGGATCGAGGGGATTTTCCCGTCTGCAACATCCGGGAAAACTTTGAAGGACTTAGCTCTTTCAGGAACAGTTTCTGAAGCACTGGTTGCGCAACTGGAATCATCCGGCGCTTTCCAGACGGACAGACCCCTGTATGCACATCAGGCCGAAAGCATTATCGCTTCTACGACCAGAGCAAACAATATTCGTCCAGGAATAGTCGTGACAGCAGGTACCGGCGCCGGTAAAACAGAATCATTCCTCCTGCCGCTCTTAAATGATCTTTTCATGGACACCCGACCAAGGAATAACAGCACGAAAGCAATAATACTCTATCCCATGAATGCCCTTGTCAATGATCAGGTCGAGAGGATCTATCGTTGGCTCAAAGGTCAGAAGAAAATCACACTGTTCCATATGACAGGCGAAACACCTGAAGATACCAGACATGCAAACGACATCGGCTATCCAAAGTTTGAACCATGTCGGCTCCGCACTCGCCAGCAAGCCAGGGAAAATCCTCCGGACATACTTGTCACCAACTATTCGATGCTTGAATATATGCTCTGTCGGCCCCAGGATGCCCCCTTCTTTTCACCGGATCTGAGGACGTTTGTACTTGATGAGGCACATCTATATTCAGGCACACTTGCAGCAGAAATTTCTCTGTTACTGAAACGGGTTTTTCTCCGCTGTGGAAGGGAGGCCTCAGAGATTTTGACGTTGGCGACTTCTGCTACCCTTGGCGAAGGGGTGAACGATTTTGCCGCGAAAATATTTTCCAAAGATGTGGGTTCGATATTCCATATCGATGGAGCTGTTGACCGTCGCTCTTTTCCTGAAGCCTCGCCTCCGGTAAGAGAGTCGGTTATTATGCAAGACCATTTGGTCTCCATAGCCGGAAGAAGCTTCACCAATGCCGACGAGCTTGTTAAAGCGCCGGACGTCGTCAGTGAACTTGCGGATATCCTGTCTAGTCTTGTTTCTACCGATGTGATCAGGAGATACTCCGCGATTCCTGAACCGGCTGTATTCCTCTTTCACACACTTGCCCATGCACCGCTGGTTCAGAAGCTCGAAGATGTGCTCTTTGCCGCTCGGGAGCGTGGCGTAGTCGCGTTATCTGCACTTGCTGCCAATGTTTTCGGCGATAGCACTCCAGATTCCTGTTCTGCAATTGTCGCTCTTTTACAGTTGTGCGCCAGGGCAAGAGAGGAATTCTACTCCTATCCCCTCATTCCCCATAAAGCACATGTTCTTGTCCGTGCCTCAGGGACATTGAGTGCATGTTTGAATCCCACCTGCAGATGTACTTCTGATGTTCGCCTGCCTGGTGGCGGCAGACTGGTAGCCGACATCAGAACTGCCTGCCCTGATTGCGGATCAAGAATGCTGACTCTGGTACGCTGTTCAAATTGCGGAGAATGGCTTTTGGCGGGTATTTACAGCGGCAAGGACAACTCTTTTACGCCCCGTTCCCGCTGGCATGCCGCCGACATGCCTCCTAACCTCTCGTACCGTTTTGCCGTTCCGGCATATCGTGGTGGGAATGGTTCTGATTTCAGCTTCGATCTCATGACTGGGCGTTGTGAGGATGAGGGTAACAGTATTGTGCTCAGGAGCATATCTGAATGCATGTCCTGTACTGAACCGATCTCTGGCGTAAAACCCATGGGTATTCCGGATGCTCTGGGGCTGCCGGTTTCTGTTGAAGCCGTTTTTGGGGAGATGCCGGTGTTTCCCGAGGACAAACGTTATTGGCTCCCTGGCAGGGGCCGCCGGCTTCTCATTTTTAGCGACAGCAGGAAGGAAGCTGCACGACTGGGTCCGCTGCTGACTGACCAGCACGAACTGCAGATGACGCGTGCTGTTATTATGGAGACACTTCAGTCCGGCATTTCCGACGAAAGGTCTCGGCAACGTCTGGAACGTGATATTCAGCGGCTTGCAGAAGAGCTGGGTGATGCCTCGCTGAGTGATAATGAACGCCGTGACATTCAGCAGGAGTTGGGAGAAAAGCATCTCAGACACGAAGCGTTGCTTCATGGCGGATCAATGACCGACTGGCTTCAATTGATGAAGGTACATCCGCTATTATCGGAATTTTTCTGTCGCCCGAATGGTGCCAGACACCGGGCTGATTTGTGGAGCCAGAGGGATTGGGATCACAATCGTAATGAGGTTGCCAGAGGTGTAGAAGAGATTCTGGTACGCGAGTTTGTTTCACCAACATGGACGCAGGCGACTCTGGAAACCCTTGGTCTTGCCGAGATCGTCTATCCAGGGCTGGAGGGGACGACTCCCCCTCCTGAGTTGCTTGCAATACTTCCGTCGAGCAGTGTTAGAGCGAGCATATCCAATGCTTGGCCGGTTTTATTGGCAACGATCTGCGACACCATCCGTAACGACGGCGCCATAACCATTGGTGATGCTGAAAAAGACCGCGAATGGCCTTATTTTCCTATTGGCCGCTGGATGAGTTTGTCCGACCGTTTTAGTTCGGGATATTTAGTCCCTTTCAAAGGGACTCTGACGGGAGGGCGAGAATCTCGTAGAAACGGGTACTGTCGAAATGTGCTCATTGCTGCCGGCTGTTCAGCTTCACAATCCGATGGAGTACATGATCAATGTATGGACGCTCTATTCTGGCAGCTGCTCGAATTTGCCGGAAATGACCAAATACCATGGATTGAGAAATCCTCCCGACAACACAAAAATGGACTTGTCGGTGATGCGATAAGACTCAAATTTTTCTCCCTTGCGGTACGCATTCCGTTACAGCTCTACAGATGTTCAATTACCGGCTCCGTTTTCCCACGGTCGGTTCTGGAATGCTCCCTTTTGGCTGGCAGTCCCGGAACGCTTGCTCCTGTCTCCCAGGATGAAATGAGAAAAGACCCTTATTTTGGCCGTGCATGGAAAATGTATATTGACGAAAAAGCGTTCAGAATCGGGATATGGGCAGAAGAGCATTCAGCCCAGCTTGATCATAATGAAACCAGACGCCTGCAAGAGCTGTTTATTGCTGGAGCCCGCAATGTATTGAGCGCAACTACCACCTTGGAGGTAGGTATAGACATTGGGGGGCTTTCGGGAGTTGTATTGGCAAATGTACCTCCCGGCAAGGCAAATTACCAACAGCGCGGTGGTCGTGCCGGCAGACGCTCTGATGGGTCATCCATGGTGATGACTTATTGTCGATCAACCGCTTACGACCAGAGCGTCTTCCACGATTTCACCCATTTTTTTCGGCAACCACTAAGAAAACCAACCGTACTTCTCGAAAGGGAGCGGTTTGCTAAAAGACATTTACATGCATTCCTGCTCGGAGAATTCTATGGGAGGATTCAGCCAAAGGATCTACATGTCGGTGCTATGAATGCTTTTGGTAAAATTGGCGAATTTTGCTCGGCGCCTGTCATTTTGTATATTGATAACAAAACCGTAGTAAGAAATTACGAAATAGAAAAACCGTCATCATTCGCTGAAAAACTTATATGCGTTCACCCCTGGTGGAACCCCGATGGTAAACATCTTGCCGAACAGTTTGTCTCTTTTTTGAAATATCTTGTCCGAGATCCCCAGGAGATAATCGCCAAGGTCAGTATATTGCTGGAGGCGACCCCGGGGGGTGCCTGGATCGACAAATGGCCTGAAACAATCGAATTGGTGATCGCTGATTTTAAGAATGTAATTGGACCATGGATTGAAGACTACACTTCACTTCTTGACGCCTGGCGTACCGAACGCGAACGCCTCAAAGCTGACATCAGAGTTTTAAACGCAATGTTTTTTCAGGCGAAGGCCCTGCGAAATTCTACAGTCATCGAGGAGTTGGGAAGCCGTCGGTTTCTCCCAAGGTATGGTTTCCCCATCGGACTACAGTCACTGATCATACCATCCGGAAAAGGGAAAAAAGATCCCATCTCCCTCCAGAGGGACGGGATCGTGGCCATAAGCGAATATGTGCCGGGCTCATCTATCCTGGTAGGTGGTAAGACATATACATCTCGTGGATTACAAAAATCATGGGGTTTCCAGGAATCGGGAGTCGGGCGACGGGCTTGGATGTATCAATGTCTGAGCGGTCATGTGTTCCATCGCCCTTTGCTTGACAATGGCTTGACTTCTTGTGCTGTAAAGGGGTGTTCGTCTCCCCTCTGCGGGGCTCCAGTCGAGCTGTTGATACCACGCTTCGGATACTCAACTGCATTGTGGGACCCTCCAAAATGGAAATCCAATCCAGACCGTGTAGGCGCTACTTCTTTCTCAACTACGTCGTTTGCTCATCATGTTTCGGAAAACAAAATTATTACCGAGTTCGGGGGTGTCACCGGTGCAACCGCCGAGTTATGTGAAGGCGGTGAATTGCTGGCTTATAATAGCGGCGAATATGGATGCGGTTTTGCAATCTGCACACGTTGCGGCTACAGTGAGAGTGAGCGCTACGAGTCGGGAACGGGTCGTGACAAGCTGCCCAAACGATTCGAAACCCACGCTCCATTATCATCACTATATGAGGATATTCAATGCTGGCACGGAGAGAGTGGAGCACCAGTACTGAGACATCAGCATCTTGCTGCTACACATGTTACCGACCTTGTTCAGATTGATTTTTCAGGAGTGCTGAACGGAGTGCTCAGGAAAAGCGGCAGGCCTGTTATCAATACTATCGGGTATGCTCTTCGGCTTGCCGGAGCAGAGTTGCTGGAGGCTGACCACCGTGAATTGGGGATGATCTGTCTTCCTGTAGGTCCCACTGCGTTTGACGGATTGCAGATTTTTGATAATGCAGCCGGCGGAGCAGGTCATATCGTCGAATTAATGGTGGACTCCAATGCATGGGTGTTACGCGCCATGCAGGTGTTACGCCGGGACGATGATCATCATGCGACCTGCGAGAAAGGCTGTTTACACTGCATCTTGACAACATCCAGCCAGCGGGATTGGGAAACCGGCAACCTAGTCCGCCGTGAGGCGTATGAAGCGCTTGACAACTTGCTTAACGGCAATCCAGAAATTGTTCCGGCTGAAGAGATCCAGATAGGTAATTCTCGCACTCTTGAGTCACGTCTGGCTCGTTTGAGAGGTAAAAACACCATAAAAAGCAGTATAACTAAAACAAACACCTTCACTCCGGATTGGCAAAAGGTAGCTGATGATGTTGCCCAGGAATTTCAGCCATTGTTGCTGACATTGAACGGTATGGGTATCGAGTTGCCGGTCTGTGGCTATGATCTTGTTGATGAGTCGGATATTGTAGTGACCACGGCTGAATTATGCTGGCCTGGCAGCCGCGTTGCCGTTCTATCTGATTCCGAAGCCACACCTAGAATAAGTATTCCTGGCTGGAGCATACTGAAATTTTCTGCGGAGACATCTTTGACTGGTTTTAGCAAAAAGCTTTATAAACTCGTTAAAAAGGACAACCTCGGAAATAGGAGTTTAACGTGACTGATATTCAACAAATTAAAGTTGCAATTTCTGCCGATTTCCTTAAGGCATTTGCTGCAATACCTCGTGACAGACAGAATGCAGTCATGAAATTTGTAAGCAATTTCAGAAAGAACCCTGCATCTCCCGGAAGTAACTACGAAAAGATTCAACAGGCCAATGATCCGAACATGCGATCTGTTCGGATTGATCAGAACTATAGAGGTATAATTCTCAAACCAGATCAAGGTGATGTTTACTGTTTGCTCTGGGTTGATAAGCATGATGATGCATATAACTGGGCCGCTAGGCATAAAGCGGTCATCCATCCAGATCTTGGTAGCATTCAAATTCTGGAAACAACATTACTCACTCAGGAGGCACCAGTACAACGAAGTACTGATGGTGTCCTTGGTCTTTTTTCCTCTTTAAAGGACCGTGAGCTTATACGACTTGGTGTCCCACAAGAGGCTATACCTGTAGTTAGAGATATTGTTGATGAAGTTGCACTTGATCTGCTTCAACCGCGACTGCCTGATGAAGTTTTTGAAGCTCTTTATCTGTTTGCTGCTGGAGAAACATATGAATCATTGCTGAGAATGCAGGTTCAGCCTTCATCCGAAGAAACTGTTGATACGGAAGACTTCTCGAAAGCGTTGGAGCGTGATGTGACCCGTCGTTCCTTCTATGTGGTGACAGATGACGAAGTACTAAATACTCTCTTGAATGCACCACTCGAGCTTTGGCGCATATTCCTGCACCCGTCCCAGCGACGACTCGTAGAGCGCAACTGGAACGGTCCGGTCAGAGTTCTTGGAGGTGCCGGGACAGGTAAAACAGTTGTTGCAATGCACAGGGCCAAATATCTCGCAGCCAGGAATGAGAGCAGAGGACTTAAACCAATTTTGCTCACAACGTTCTCTAAAACACTTGCTGAAGTCATTCGCGAGAATCTAGCAAAAATTTGCTCAACCGACGAAATGGCTGCAATTGTAGTTACCAATCTCGATAAATGGGCTGGCGACTTCTTGCGCAAACACGGGTACCAGTTTCGTATTCTCTATGACGAGAACCAACGGCGAGAACTGTGGAATACAGCAATGGCAAAAAAAACGGCGGATGTTGATTTTCCTGTAGCATTTTTCAGGGCTGAATTCGAGCGAGTTGTTGTCCTGCAGGATTGTGAATCTGTAGAAGATTATCTTCTCGCCAGCAGAGTTGGTCGTGGCGGTCAATTGAGCAGGCCTATCAGGAAGTCAATATGGCCAGTTTTTAAAGAGTACAGATTGTTGTTACGAAGGGCCAATCTGCGGGAGCCGGAAGAAGCATTCCGTGACGCTTCCAAACTCCTCAAAAACCAGAACGTCAGGTTAGGAATCTGTTCCGTAATCGTGGACGAAGCACAAGATTTCAGCCCTGCGGCTCTGCAGTTAATCAGAGCAATGCTGCCTGAAGGCCAGAATGATCTATTTATTGTTGGTGATGCCCACCAACGGATATATCGCAACAAGGCGTCATTATTAAAGGTGGGAATCAATGTTCGCGGCAGAGGGCATCGACTTAACATTAATTATCGAACAACTGATGAGATTCGCCGTTGGGCGGTAGCGCAGTTAGAGGGTTGCTCAATCGATGACCTGGATGATGAAATGGATACCCTACGAGGATACACGTCACTCAGCCATGGTTCTCATCCTGAAGTACTATCTTCAGAGACTGTCTCTGGGGATGAAAAAATCGTCTTGAATTCCATAAACAGACTCACTGATTCTAGGGTTGAGATAAAAAATATTTGTCTCGTAGCAAGGACAAAAACTGAAGTAGATAGATATGTTGACCTGCTTCGGAGGAATGCAGTGCCTACCCTCATACTCGACCATGAAACAAGGGACGATAGACTCAAGGATGGTGTTCGTATATCCACAATGCACCGGGTAAAGGGCCTTGAGTTTGATGCTGTTATAATTGGCGGATATCGCGACCCTTTGTACTATTCTACTATGTTTTCAGATGCCGAAGACGCTGGTGTGTCTCTTAGCAGACTTACTAACGAAAAATCCCTTATGCATGTTGCAGCTACACGGGCAAAGCGATATCTGATAGTTAGCCTTCTATTATCTTAGTCATGAATTAACTCTGCCTTTGTGAATCAATAGTGGGAGTTGCCAGTGATGTTTCGCTTTTTCTTACAAGATCACTGAGAGCTGAAAGAAATGGCACCTGTCATTACCATGCATCAGATAACTCAATCTTATTGCCCCTTCTGCACCCTCAATCTCACGCGTTAAGCAGGCGACCGACCTGATCTTCGCTGCGGTGTACGCTGGATATTCCCTGATAAGGCGGCATACTGGTACAATGGCTGATTTGAAAACTTACATACACCAGTTTGTTCACTTACAGGTGTCCATCCCGGTGGTATCGAAAAATGAATTTACTTCTTTAACTGCCGAGAAAGAAATAATCCTGGAGGCGGCACTCCTTATCGGCAGACAATCACGAGGATGATGCGTATCGGATTGGACCCGTTATATTCTGAAAAAGTCCCTACAAACATCGGTAGTTCTGGCGGCAATTTATAAAAGCAGCAGGAATTTGATGTATTCATTGTGCTTTTATGAGATGCTGAATCGAATGAAGAATGAATTTATGGAAAGGATACGAACGTAATGAAAACTGCAATTATCGGCCTTGCAAATTCTGGCAAGACAACGGTCTTCAATGCACTAACAGGTCTGAATCTTGAGGTCACCTCATATCCGACAATTTCTTCCGAAACCTTTGTGGGAGTTGTTAAAGTGCCTGATGCACGGATAATCCGGCTTACCGAAATATACAAACCCAAAAAGAGCACGCAGGCAACAGTTGAGTACATAGATTATATTGGACTCACAAAAGGGGACATGGATCAGAACAGAAAGGTCTTTGATCTTATAAAGGATGCTGATGCATTAGTTCACGTTGTGCGGGGATTTGAAGATGAAACAGTATCACACCCTATGGGAAGCGTGAACCCGAGAAGAGATGCCGAGACAATTGAGCTGGAGATGATATTCGGCGATCTTGAGCTGGTTGAGAAACGACTTGATCGTATGGATGAGGGTGCAAAAAGAGGTAAGAAGCCCGACGAAATCGAGCATAAGCTCCTGCAAAAATGTAAGAATACATTGGAAAACGAGACTGCACTAAGGGATGTCGATTTTACAGATGAAGAGCAGAAAGCTATGAGAAGCCTTCAGTTCATGTCGATCAAACCACAACTTGTCGTCATTAATGTCTCAGATGAGGAGATCAACTCGGAAAAGACAATAGCGGCAGTTGATAAAATAAATGAATATTTTTCCGGCAGGTTAGTAAAAGTTATCAGCCTGTCTGGAAAGATCGAAATGGAAATCACCCGGCTTTCTACCGAGGAAGCAAAGGCCTTTCTTGAAGATCTGGGAATTGAAGAGCCGGCATTGAACAGGCTGATACATCTTTCTTATGATCTATTGGGTTTAATTTCATTTTTGACTTCCGGTGAAGACGAAGTCAGGGCGTGGACTATCAAAAGGGGGACTGATGCCCAGCATGCGGCAGGAAAGATACATTCCGACATTGAAAGGGGATTTATACGGGCAGAGACCGTCGCATATAACGATTTCATCACTCACGGATCCATGGTCGCCGCAAAAGAAAAAGGGCTTGTTCGCCTTGAAGGTAAAACCTACGAGGTGAAGGATGGAGATATCATCAATTTCAGGTTCAATGTATAGCCGTGGCCCTTCCATCAACAATCTACCGGGTAAACATTCAACTCTCCGACATCGACCATGGAGTGTATGAGACAATCCAGACTACTGCCGCCCAGCACCCTTCCGAAACTGAAGAGCGGCTTGTGGCCAGACTGCTGGCATTAGCCATTTTCTACGAACCGGAGTTGACTTTTACAAAGGGGATATCTGCAACAGACGAACCTGATCTCTGGATAATAGGACCGGACGGCAGGACTAAGTTCTGGGTTGAAGTCGGGTTGCCTGAGTCCGACAGAATCATCAAGGCTTGCCGCCATGCCGAAAAAGCGGCACTCCTGGCGTGTGGCAAAACTCTTTCAAACTGGGATCAACAACATCTGACAAAACTGGCGAAGATCAATAACCTCACCACCGTCTGCGTTGACCAGACATTCATAAACACATTGGCATCCCGGCTGGAACGCTCAATAAACTGGTCAATAACCATAACTGAAGGTGCCTTGTATCTGACTACTGACGATGTAACCTATGAAACCGCAATTCAAATCAAAACCGGTACACTCTGAACACACTTAAAGCCACCACGATTACGGAGGGTTTAGTTATATGAACAGTTCTGTACTCGATCACCCAACCCTTTCGGCTCAATATTTCTACCCATGGCCGAACCATTTCGATAACCCGTTCTTTGTCACAGGAGAAGGCTACCGTCTGGGCTGCCGCTATCTGAAGATTTCCGATAAATTCCCGACTATCATCCATTTTCACGGCAACGGCGAAAGCGTTCAGGATTATCTGGGAGATTTTGAGCAGCGTATAGCCGGACTGGGTGCAAACCTTTTGCTGGCCGAATATCGCGGGTACGGCATGTCGAGCGGTGCACCGGCCTTGGCCGCCATGCTGGAAGATGTCCGTCTGATCGTCGACGCCATTACCATCCCGCCGGAAGAGATCATTTTCTTTGGTCGTTCACTCGGTTCACTGTACGCACTGCATGGCGCTTCACTGTATCCCCAGGCGGCAGGACTCATCATTGAAAGTGGAGTGGCCGACCCCCTGGAACGGATTCTGGTACGCATCGAACCTCGTCAGGTGGGTGCTACCATGGATGAACTCAACAATGAAGTTGAGCGCTGCCTTAACCAGCAGGCAAAAATATCCTCGTTTACCGGCAGGGTGCTGATTATGCACTCCCGTAATGACGATCTGGTGTCCGTCAGCCATGCCGAACGGCTCTACGATTGGTCCACTGAACCGAAGGAACTCGTTGTGTTTGAACGTGGAGACCATAACACCATCCTGCCTGCCAATGAAAAAGAGTACTTTGAGAAAGTCGGGAATCTGGTCCGCCAGATCTCAAAATGAAAATATCCATTGAGGTTGACAGTGATGGCCTATGACAAATCTATTGAAAAACGCATTGATGGCTTGATTGCAGCGAGGCCGAACATGGAAAAGAAAAAGATGTTCGGTGGGGTCTGCTATCTGACGCGAGGCAACATGGTCGCTTCTGAGGGGTGGTCGACAGATTCGGCAATGAGTGAATGGCTAACGATTGGGCGGGAATTTGCCCTGACGCTGCCAGAGAAGTAGACAACAACGCAAAAAGGCCACCTCGAAAGATGGCCTCTTACTCTTTGCATTCCATGTAACTCCCCCCGTTAGTTTGTCTTAGATGATGCTGCTGGTGCCATTTCGTCTTTCGCTACTGAAACAATCCCTTTTACCATTCCAGTCAGCAACAGTACTGCCGGTATTACCTGTCCTACAACTATCATTGCGCAAAATCCCAAGAATACCCACACGAAAATCCCACTGCTGTCTTCACTCAATCCGTTTGCTGCTGCGAATGCCGTCGCTGGGGCGATGGTTCCAATGATGGTGCTGATAAGTGCTCTCATGACATCCTCCTATTTTTATCTGTTTTGGATTTGGCTGCTTTTGTATTTGTTATTGCATTGCTGGTGCCAAGTATTGTTGAATAGAATACATTTAAGTATAACATATTGATATTACTAATACAATATATTATTGGAGAGTGGAGTTGCTGCCAATTTGATAATAATAAAGATGGTTGTTGTATGGTAAAATTATACTAAATACTCGGCTGTGGAATTTAATGGTTGTATTTACAGCAGGTTATGAAAATTTATGAGAATAAGGAGTGTATAAAACTTTTTAGGTGAGGTGTCCTGGGCGATATAATCCCAGATTTCCGCAACGTCCAACTCTGCTAAAGGTGTTATTTCAACCCTGTATGTTGCGGACATATTTGAACTCTTTCAGGAAATCCTGTGCAGAACGGGTTTGACCGGCAGCAACTTCTGCTTCAGCCGGAGCCAGCAGGCAGGCAAGATTGGCGGCTTGAAGATGTTTTTCGTAGACCGCTGCATCCATCAGCACTGAATCAGCCCGACCATTGACGGCAAGTATCACAGCGGGCGGCCTGTTTGATGAACATGGTCAAGTATTTCGCGGGTGTGGCGCTTTAAATCGGTAACAGAGCGGATATCCTCGGCCAGACTTAATGACACGATGTACTCCTTTAGTATGTTTAATTATGCATTCAATATGGTGCTAAAAATAGCACCTTGCGAGCAGTTCGTCAGTGTGTGTGCCGCTATGTGATGATGCGGGGAGAGTGGTGGCAATACAGAGAGTTTCAAATCCCGGTAATCAGAAAGTCAAGAGCCGCGACAATATTGTTACGGTACTCCTTTATTGAACAGACTTTCTTGCCAAGATTTTTGACTGACACACCGGCAATTTCTGCGGTGGACATGAGGAACATGGTTTCACCGATGTTGACTGCCGGGTTCAGGTGTCGCCCCGGTGTCTGCATGGTAGCAGGGGCAACCAGCGGAACAACCACACGGGTTGTGAGGTTATCAAGCAGGTCTGTCTGAACATCCAGCAGATAGGGGATTGACTTTCGTGATGCCGGATTCGGGTTTTCGTACACATCAAATTGTGCCATCAGAAACTCCTCAGTCCGTCGCTGAAAACGCCGTTCTTTTCAATCCTGGCATTATAGTCGTTGATTGCATCGGCATTTTCCAGACGCCAGGTTTCACGTTCCTGCTCCCGTAAAATCTCTGTCAGACGCTCTTCAAGTGTTCTGGAGAGGTTGATTTTGTGTAAACGGGCACGCCGTAACAGGTCACTGTTGATGCTCAGGTTGGTGGATTTTTTTTGAGGGGCTGATTGTAAAGCTGATGATGGCATACGCACTCCTTATGTATGTTATTTATGCGCATATAGTACTTTGCAGAAATATGAATGTAAATAAAAAAACAAGTAGAGAGATCAAGATGAAAACCTAGAGTACGATCAAGGCAATGATCATTTCAGTCGGCGGAACATATGAACCACTGGTGAAGGTAAAGGAAGAACTTGGGGAGTTTGCTCAGAAGATACGTTTTGAAATCGAGATTCTGGACAACGAAAACGACCTTCCTGAATGTCACGAAAAAGGAAACATGGCCGTTCGACGGGTTCAGCAGAAGGGTTAACGCCCCCTTGTGTTTTTTCCTACCTTTGACTCAGTGATCCCATTTAGGCAGGTTATAGGCAGGAATTACATTAAAAAAGCCGCTCATCATTTCTTAATGATTAGCGGCTGGCAGGTAAGATGTCTAGTAGTAATATGCTTAAAATACAATGCTTTTCTTTATCATTCGAAAACCATCATAATGGTTCAAAATAGTCACGTCATGTTCCAGATCAACATTTCCACTATATCTTTCCAGCTTTTTCCGATTTCATTGACGACTGACGGCTCGAAGCCGCAATGCATCATACACTGGGCGCAACGTAGATCCTTTCCTACACCGTATTTCTCCCATTCGGTTTTTTCCATCATCTCTCGGAAGGTCGGGTAATGGGCGTCGGTGATCAGATAACAGGGCGCTTTCCAGCCGCGTGGATTGCGGGTGGGATTGCCCCAGGGTGTGCACTCCAGCTTTTTTTCACCTTTGAGAAAACGAAGGTACATCGGGGTGGAGATGAAGCGGTGCTTTTTGCTCATTTCGTAGACGTCGGCAAATTTTCTCTCAATCTCCCTGCGTTCAAGGAACAGCTTTTCCCCAACCGCCTCATAGCCAAAGCCGGGAGCAACAAGCAGGCCGTCAACACCTATTTCCTCCAGGTGGGTGAAGAGCATTTCAATCTCGACAAGATCGGTCTCTTTGAAGATGGTAGTGTTTGTGCAGATCCGGAACTTCTTTGCCTTAGCCTTTTTTATTGCTTCCATGCCGATCTTGAATGCGCCCTTGCGCTCCAGGATACGGTCATGGGTTTCTTCAAGACCATCCATGTGAACGTTGATGGTAAAATTTGGATGAGGCTCCATATTTTCAAGCGCTTTCTCAAGGAGAATACCGTTGGTGCATAAATATATATGTTTGCCTCTCTGAAGAATTGCGCTCACAAGCTCGTATATGGCAGGATAGAGAAAAGGTTCGCCACCGGTTATAGTGACTACGGGGGCAGGACATTCATCAACCGACTTTAAACACTCTTCCAGGCTCATCATTTCCTGGATGCTGTCGGCATATTCGCGGATACGACCGCAACCTGAACAGGCCAGGTTGCACAAATGGGTAGGTTCCAGCATCAAGACCAGCGGATATTTTTCCACCTTCCTGATGTTGTTGCCGATTATGTATTTTGTAAGATCATAATTGAGACGAAACGGAAACCGCATGTATAAAATCCTTTCGATTGAAGTAGCGTGGTGGAAATAATACGGTGGTGTTTACGAGCAGATTATTCAGAAAGATCGAATCGCATTCGACCGATTTGAGTCAATCATGCCTCAAATTGAATGAATAATCGAGAATAAAACGGTGGAGAAGTTTATTGGGCTAAGCGTCACGCAAACTTGTAATTTTCAAGTAAGGTGGTTTGGACAAGCGAAAGCCTGATAATCGGGTAGTTATAAACTCAAGTCCAAGATGGGAGAATCGCCGATGATCATTACAGAACAAAATCTAAGATGTCTGATCCTCCAAATATTACAGCACAGCGGCAGTGACGAGTATGAATCCCGGCTTGTTGCCGATCATCTGGTTCGGGCCAACCTGAGTGGACATGACAGCCATGGAGTCGGCATGGTTCCCACCTATGTAAAAAACGTGAGGGGAGGTCTGCTGCGACCCGGAACACCAGTCAGCCTGGTGAGCGACAACGGAGTGATACTGGTGTTTGACGGTCATCGGGGCTATGGTCAGCGCGTAGCCACCGAGGCTATGACCGCCGCTATTGAGCGCTGCAGGGAGAAGGGTCTGACGCTCATGGCGCTCCGTAACGCCCACCACATCGGCAGAGTCGGCGATTATGGCGAACAGGCTGCCGCTGCGGGTCTGGTGTCTCTGCACTTCGTAAACGTGATTGATCATCCACCGCTTGTGGCCCCTTTCGGCAGTCGGGTTGCCCGCTATGCAACTAATCCGATCTGCATGACAATGCCTGCCACCGCCACAACACCTGCTGTCATTCTTGACATGGCTACCAGTAAAATCGCTCTCGGCAAGGCACGGGTAGCCATGAACCGGGGAGAACAACTGGCTTCAGGGCTGATTCTGGATTCTGAGGGTGAACCGACAACTGACCCGCGGGTCATGTTCCAGGAACCACGTGGATCATTTCTGCCGTTAGGAGAGCATAAGGGGTATGGCCTGGCATTATTCTGCGAGCTGTTGGCCGGCGTTCTCACGGGTGGGGGTACGATCCAGCCGGAAACACCCCGGATGGGGGGTATCATCAACAACATGCTGACATTTCTGGTCGATCCGCAGCGTCTTGGAGACCATCGCTGGATGGAAGCGGAAATCGACGCTGTTGTTCGCTACATGAAAGAATCCAGGCCGGTGGGCGATGGTGTAATGGTGGCAGGCGACCCGGAGCGGAATAACATCGCTCAACGTAGCGAGGCAGGCATTACCGTGGATAATGCAACATGGCAGGAGTTGCTGCAGGCCGGCGTCGAGGTGGGCTTAAGCCGGGATGAACTGGCAGTGTACCTACGGTAGCAACGTCAGACAAAATCCGGGCAGTCAGATATATCGTCCGCCAGGATTCACTCAATTTTCCAGGAGTTCGGACACAGAAACGGTCTATCCGGGGACAAATCTACGGCTGGTTTATGAATTGCTATCATCACAAATCCGGGAAATCAGGAGTTTTGAGGTTATGTTTCCAACACCGCATTACAAGGCATCTTTCGGACTATCTTTCACTGCAGCATCTTTTTTCTTGATCAGATAGTAACCGATAGAAAGGGCCAGAATGATAGCGGCAATTCCCACCAAAGCCAAGCCTGACAAATCCTTTACATCAAGAATGATCACTTTCCGGGAAATTGCAATAATTGCAACGGCCATAACTATCTGCGCATGATCAGTTGATTCTGACATATAGGTTTTGGCGATGGTATCCAAAAGCTCAATACCGATCAGCACAAGCATGAAGAGACCGAAAATCTCCAGTAATTCGTCAATTTCCAGCAAAAATACAGGCGGAGTTATGATGTCCTTAATGATTATCCAGGCAAGTTCAATGGTGCTGAGAAGCAGAACCACAGCCATCAACGAAACGAGAACCATGACAATTATTTTCTGAAATTTTTTAATAACCGGCATCATACTGTGTCTCCTCTGATCGATTTCATTATCGGAACTTCACCGTCCAACAGGGTTCCGAACCCTATCCTCACCCAACTTCTCCGGTTCCAGCACGAGGTCAAATTTGGCTCTCTTATTCCCTTTTTTGGGATAGTGCTGGGTGATCAAACCTTCGAATCCCTTTGCATCGACCAGTATGTGAATGTGAGACGGCCGGCGTCCATAGGGTGGCGGAGCGCTGGTCTGCAAGCGATAGCGGCCGGCATGGTCGGAAAAGAGTGTTGCCCGGTGGGCATCATCATAGGTACCGTCAGGCCCCACCTGCCAGATTTCAATCCGGACATTGTGCAGCGGCCGGCAATCACGCGCTGATCGAACCGTTCCGCTCAAAAAATAACCCTTTCCTATGCTGGTACGTTCCGGAGCATTCGGACGGTAAAACGGGCCGATTTCACCCCACGGGGTCGGAGTACAGGTCACTGCGCGGGAGTTTTCACTGGTTGAAACGACTAACAGCAGGACAAAAAGTGCGATGACAGAGTGTCTGCAGGTACTGTTTTTTTGACAACCAATCATGTGTGCCACCCTGTCCCAGTCAGAAATCTTCAAAGAAAAGTTAGCCATGAGTTCCAACAGTTTCAAAACCGTTTTCTGATCCATTTATCCAGCGATATCACCGGCAGAACGATAGCGCCCGCTGCCATGATGTCGTGATCGGATGATGAATGCCACTAAATTTCACCAGGCTGGGGCAGGCTCTTGCATCGTACGGCGTCTCCCCTCCGGTTTTCCCGCTAGTGCAGTGCAACAAATCCTGCGATTGTCTGGGCAATCTTTTCCGGATTACTGCGATCATTATTCAATAGAATATCGTACAAATCGGGGTCATGGTCATCGCGATTGAGAAAATCACGGGTGAAATGATCCCTCGCCTTCTGCTGCCTCTTCATAAGGTTCTCAGCCTCCTCAGTCTCAAGATTCAAACGACCGGCGACTCGGTTACTTGAACCCATGGACATACCTCCTTACATTTGTTTGAATATTCCGGACTCCGTAGATGTGGACCGTGTGAGCACCAGCTTCAAATCAAAGGTCTTACCTCAACGACCTTGAACCAGGAGACATGAGTGACGCTCGCTCCGGCTCCCGGGCCGACGATTTCATCGGTGTTCGCCTTGATGGTTGCCAGCAGATCGCCCTCCTCCTCGGTCCTGATCAGCTCCAATCCCAGGCGAACCCCGCTGAAGCCGGGTGAGCTGGTCTTGAACAGGAAGGCTGCGTGCCTGTTACGGGTCAGGTTCTGATAGGTGCGCTTGTCGGTCATACCCCAGACCAGGGTTGTTTCATCAATGACATGCGGCCGGGCGTAGACGGCGCTGTTGACTTTGCCGTCCGAGGAGGATGTGGACATCACCCCCAGACCCGGATGGCTGAATAATTCGGAAAGATTCATGGTTGTAGCTCCTTTTGTGTGTTGTACGTTACTTTATCCACCGCGACACCGGCGAGGTCACGCTTCAGCTTGTCATCGATCGGTTCGCGTCCGAGGGTCAGCCTCCCTTTATTGCGCTACGAACAGCGTCATCGTACGGTTTCAGCTGCAAGGGAATAATGTCACGGATAGCGTTATTGCGGCATATCACTTCGTTCTTCAGGCCTTCTATCAATGGCATGGAAACCGAGGGGGGTACGGGGGTTATGAACCCGACCCAGTAAGATGAGAGCCTGGGCGTAAGCACCGGCACCAGGAAAATATAGAGCTGTTTTCCTTCGATGTCAGCGAAACGTTCCATCATCTCTTTGTAGGTGAGTACCTCCGGTCCGCCGATATCGAAAGTCCGGCCTACCGTACGTTCATCGGCGAGGCAGCCTGCCAGGTAGCTGATTACATCGTCTACCGCGATTGGCTGGCAACGGGTGGTCACCCAACGGGGGGTTATCATAATCGGCAACCTGTTCACCAGTGCCCGCACCATTTCAAAGGAAGCCCCGCCAGCACCGATAATGATGGCAGCTCTGAGAAAGGTGGTGGTGAATGTGCCTTTCTTGAGTATTTCAGCGACTTCGAGACGACTTTTAAGATGTTCGGAAAGGTCGTCGCCTGTTTCACCAAGTCCTCCCAGATAGATCACACGCCGCACCTTTGCCCAGTTGGCCGCAGCAACGAAATTTTCAGCCGCGTCTCGGTCTCGTCGTTCAAAACCAGCGCGGCCGCCGGACATGGAATGGACAAGGTAATAAGCTGTATCTATATCTGCCAGTGCACTTCCCAGTGTTGCAGGCTCAAGCATATCACCCTGAACCGTTTCAGCACCGGCAGTCAATCCAGCAGATGCGTGGCGCACCATGCAACGAACGGAATAACCTTCATCAAGCAGTCGTTGTGTCAAACGCCTGCCTATGAAGCCAGTGGCCCCGGTAATAAGTATTGAACCCTGTGACTTTTCCATGTAGCTTAATTCCTTTTGGTTTTATCGGATTGAATTTACTCCAAACAACCATGATTATCAATCTATTAGCCAGTACATTCGAATAGCTGAATCAAGTCTGCTCCTACGAAACGATGAGGTGCCGATCCTGCAGAAAGTTTACGGTAGCGAAGCAAATATCTGGTTCCAGCGCTGAAGGGTCTTTTTCATGGCATGCGCCGAATTGTTCGGTTATAACAGCGGTAATAAATGGTTCGTCGGGCACTATCTGCTCAGAAAGGTTTCTGGTGATTGCAAATGAAACGAATAAGACTGGTAATAGCTTTAACCTTACTCATGATCATAGGAGCGATACCTGCCATGTCAACAGAAGAAGCCCCATACACGGTTATAAAAGCTGACGATATTTTTGAGCTGCGCGAGTACGCGCCTCAGGTTCTCGCCGAAATCATTGTCGGCGGAGACCTGGAAGGTGCCGGTAACAAGGCTTTTAGACCCCTTTTTCGCTACATCTCCGGTGACAACAAATCACGCGGCAAGATTGCGATGACGGCTCCTGTTTCGCAGGAACAGACGGGAGAGAAAATATCCATGACCGCACCGGTCAGTCAGCAGAGTGTACAGGGGAAGTGGGCTGTAAGCTTTATGATGCCTGCCTCATATACAATGGAAAACCTGCCGAATCCCGATGATCCAAATATCAAGCTGCGGCAGGTTCCTGCCCGCCGGGTGGCAGCTGTTCGCTATTCCGGTTTCTGGAGTGAGGAGAAGTATCTGCTCAACAAAGAAAAACTGGAAAAATGGATTAAAGACAACCTCTATACCGTTACCGGCGAACCGGTCTGGGCCCGTTATAACCCGCCTTTTACTCTGTGGTTCATGCGGCGCAACGAGATCCTTATTCCGGTAGCTGCTGGTGCTAACTGATTCAGCCTGGGAGAATGCTTGTGCAGGGTAAAGCCTTGCCGCTTGAATACCGGGATCATCCACTAAAAGGCGGTTTCAAAGGTTGCCGGGATTGTAATATTGCACTTGACTGGCTTCTGATATACCGCCTGAATGATGAGGCGCTCTATCGGGAACGCACCGGAGCACATGTTTCCTCTGCCTGTTCCGCTCCTTGCAGGGGCTATCGACAGGGAGCGCCGGATTGTCAGCAACAGCATTATAACTACGAAACGCAGAGTGGAGGCCCTTTCAAAATCACTCGGCGTTGATCCTGTGCGTGCAGAGTCGGGCGTCGGTATGTGAGAGTTGAGTCAGTACCGGCAAAGTGAAACGATCCGTGCGCGCTCGTTATGAGGTTCGGGTGAAGCACTAAGGCGATTGAATAGAATGGGGACGCCACCGGTTGTCTCTTCCAACGACCTTCATTTGAGGATCGGCATCGTAAAAGGTTTCATCCCACTCCTTCTGGTTCCACATCGGATTAGCCACGACAACATCAAAATGCTTCAGACTGCTGCCGTCAAGGAACTTGGGGTTCCGCATGGTATCGCCGTTTTCCATATTACCGGCCATGTCATGCAGTATCATGTTCATCTTGGCCATCTCCAGTGCGGTTTCACGGTCGCCAAAATCATCAGCAACGAATCAAGCGTATCTCCTGCGCCCTTCTGAATTGGGCGGAGGAAGAGAAGTTCAGCAAGATTATCACCACCGAGGAGGCGATAAAGAACGATTACAACCTGAGTCCGTCACGCTACGTTGAAACCGCCGAGGCGGAGATTCACCGCTCCATCGGTCATATTCTGTATGATCTGCAGCAGGCGGAGAAGGACGCCAAACGGGTGGATGAGGAGTTGGCGATGATTTTTGAGAAGTTGGGGTTGAAGGCGGAGGCGTATGATGCGTAGGGTTGACTTCACTTTGTATCTGATATAGTATTCATATACGCAATACAAAAAGGAGCGCATATATGATGACAATTTCTTTGAGAATGCCGGATGATTTTCTGCATGATGTCGATCTTTTTGCCGAGGAGCTGCACCTGCCCCGTGCAGCTTACGTGCGTAAGGCACTTGAACGGATGAACGCCTTTGTTGCTGAAGAACGCCGCCGAAAGCGACTTATGGAGGTCAGCCTGAAGGTGCGTACTGAGAGCATGAAGGTAAATGCCGAGTTTAGTGAGATTGAGGATTGCCCGAATGTTTAGGCATGGTGAAATCTGGCTGGCGAATCTCAATCCGGGGCGAGGCACTGAACCGGGCAAGGTGCGTCCTGTATTGCTGATTCAGAACCAGGCTTTGCTGGATGCCGGGCACCCTTCAACTCTGATAATTCCGTTGACCACCAATCTTGTAAACGATGCCGAACCCTTACGTCTGCGTGTTCTGGCGGGGAGTGGACTGGACAAGGATTCTGATCTGCTGGTCGATCAGGTGCGGGCGATTGATAACAAACGCCTGGTTAACGGGCCGTTGCAGCAGCTTGATGAGCAGTTTATGAAGCGTGTCTATCAGGCGGTTGCGGAGGTTTTGGGGATGACAGGCGGAGGCGTATGATGCCTGATTGTTTGCCACAAGCTTGGAGCACGGCTGTTATTAAGGACAAATTCGACTTCACAAAGAAACCACGGGGATTGAGATTTAATGACTACCCGGAGATTCCTTTTGTTCCGATGGATTTAGTTCCGCACACCAAAATTCATGGAAAATGGTGTCAGAGTCATCAGAAATGTAAATCTCAAAGATGGTTTCATCCTCGACACTCCGACGTATTTTGTGACAGATGAGGATTACACTGCAAGAACAAGAAGGGCAACCTTGAGAGAAGATGACGTGATCTTTAGCAGGGAAGCACCTGTTGGCGAAGCTGGGCTTGTCTCAACAGACGCACGATTATGCCTTGGCCAGAGAATGATGCAGTTCCGCACGGACAAGAACCAATTGAACCCCAGGTTTTTAGTATATGCGATTTATTCCGAATCAGTCCGCAAACGATTGTTGTCGCTTGCAAGCGGTGTTACAGCGCAGCATATAAATGTCGCTGACATGCCGAATCATCTGCACACAATATTTTTCATAAACAGGGCCCCTGTAGGGGCTAAGTAGGGTTCTTCTGCTTCGCCCGCCTTTGGTGGTGATGCCGGCAAGGGCGAAGCAGGTGAAGCGTTTGCTTCGCCCCTACGAAAACAAATACCATCTGGAACATATTCTGGTTCGTTGGGTGCGGTTGCACAAAATTTTAAATCGGTTTCAACCCGCAGGATCAACAAAATAAGCAATAATCCCGGTTGTCCGGTCTGGCAACGCAATTTTTACGAACGGGTCATTCGCAGCGAGGCAGAATTGAACGGCATCCGGGAATACATTGTCAATAACCCCATAAATTGGGCGGATGATCAGGAAAATATTTCAATAAAAGTAGCCACCCCCCTCAATGCAATTATGGGAAAATACCCGTTGATGTCGTCGAGTGAAGAGTTTGCTCGAGCCAAACAGGATGAGATTGATCTGGAAGATAGAAAATTCAGAAAATTATCATCGTAGGGGCGAAGCAAGAGCCTCACCTGCTTCGCCCTTGCTTCTCTTCGCCCTTGCCGGGATCGCCATTAAAGTCAAAGTCGGGCGAAGCAGATAAAGCCTTGCTTCGCCCCTACGAAACAACGTCATCATTTTATTGGTGACTCCACCGATGCCCAGCTTCGGTGCTGAAGAATCCTGCGTACAGTATCCTCTTATCTGTTATGTGACCGAATCGGAAATCGGCTGGACGTTTATTTCAAAAGAGGCAGCATTGGAGCGGCGTGGCAGGCAGGAGGGGAGTTTCTTTTATGATTTACTGGGGGATAAACTCCTTGCGCTGAACCGTGGCATTCTGGACAAAGACACCACCGTGCGTACGGTTCCGTACACGGCGGTTCACGTTAAATGTTGAAAGCGGTGAAACTGGTTCCGTAGTGAGATAAGTCCCAGTTTCGTGAAGTATGATGTATCAAAGGCTTGATTCATATGTGAGGCTCCTGAATTCCACCAGGGGCCTCTTTTATTCAGGGCACTTCTCCACGACATCGCCTCGGATATTCCGCGATGCATCAGTTTCTTTACTCTTGTGAAAGGTCGCTTCCACTGCCGCCACAGTATGCACCGCAGTTTACGACGTATCCATTCATCAAGTTCCTCAAAGGGTTTCTTTACTCCAGACAGCTTGAAGTAGTTCGACCATCCGCGAAGTACCATCCCGAACGTATAGCCGTAACAACTATGGTTCCTAAAGTTTGGACGTGACAAATTTACAGAAATACACCCCTATTCGAGCATGAAGCCGCTCGAATCGCAGGCGGGATGCCTACGCTACAGTATATTTGCATCAGCGTCATACATGCCAAGCACAATTATCAATAATATAAATATGTTATAAACACAAATACCGCCAACTCCTGTCCGCAAGCGCCAACTATATTGGCAATCACCCATCAATTTCAGTCTGACTTCAGCGCTACGATTGGATCCAGCAGGGAGGCTTGACGGGCCGGATAATAACCGAAGAAAATACCAACGGCATTGGATACACCTACACCCAAAATGATGGCACCGATGGAGATGGCAAATTGCCAGTGGGCAAAATAGGAGATGACGCGCGACACGCCAACACCGAAGATGATGCCGAAGAAACCGCCGATGAGGGATAGAATGATTGATTCGATCAGAAACTGCCCCCTGATGTCACCCCGTTTGGCGCCAAGCGCCCGGCGGATGCCGATCTCGCGGCGACGCTCGGTAACCGATACAAGCATGACATTCATGACTCCGACTCCGCCGACAATCAGCGAGATACTGCCAATGGCGCCCAAAAGCAGGGTAAACATCTGCATCTGCTTTTCCATCTGGGCGATAACCTCTTCCGGACTGGTCACCCTGACTGACGAACTCTTGGTTTTTGTCCTCAAATAGTCCAGCACCTGATCGCGGGCGGCCATGTTGGTCACGCCGTTGCTTACGCGGGCAATGATGTTTGAAATCTCGGCATCCCTGGAACTGCGGAGGGCTGCGGTAATGTGGACATATATTGATTCGTTGGGCTGAAAGCGGCGCATACCGCCTTCAAGAACTTCTGCGGTGACACCAATAACCGTATACAGGTTTTCTCCCACCCGGATTTTTTGACCGATGACGTTACCGCCGCCCAACTTCTGCATTTCCCCGGAGAGCTTGCTGCCGATGGCGCAAAATTGACCGTTGGAATCCAGATCGGAAATGAAGCGCCCCTGCCGTATCTTCAGTTTGTTGATGTCGAGGAAGGATTCCGTAACCCCGATAAGGCTGGTGTTCTGAATTTTTTTGCCACCATAGCTGGCCTCCCCGTTTCCCCGCATCGAAGGCGCCACGGCGCTTATGCCGGAACATTGAGCCGGAAGAGCGAGTATGTCTGCCAGTTTGAGCCTACCCGGCGGCGCAGATCGTGCGCGCCGCCCACCTCCGGAGGAATCGCCGCCGCCACCGGAATCATTTTCTATGGTAAGGATATCGGTGCCCATCTCTTTGAATTGACGTAACGATTCTTTCTGGACGATCTTGCCGATTGAAACCATGGCGATGACCGATCCGATACCGATGACAATACCGATCAACGCCAGTATGGTGCGCTGTTTGGACGAGAGCAGGCTACGGACCGCTTCTTTAATATTTGCCCCGATTATCATGGTACAATCACACCGTCGCGCATGGCCGCCACCCGCTTGCATTGGCGGGCGATTCCCGGATCGTGGGTAATGATGACCACCGTTATGCCCTCTTCGGAATTGAGCTCTTTGAACAGCCCCATGATTTCACTCCCGACGTTGGTGTCCAGGGCGCCGGTCGGTTCGTCCGCCAGAATCAGGGCCGGGCTGCCGATCAGAGCGCGGGCAATGGCTACACGCTGCTGTTGCCCGCCGGAAAGCTCGCTTGGCCTGTGACCGGCGCGATCCGCCATGCCGACCCGGCGCAACAGCTCCATGCTCCGCTCATGGGTGATGCCATGTGCATCGCCCCGGTACATCAACGGCAGCTTGACGTTTTCAATGGCGGAAAGTTTTGAAAGTAGGAAATATTGCTGGAATACAAAACCGATGCTCCGGTTCCTTATGTCCGAGAGGACATCGTCATTGGTGTAGAGCACCTCCGAACCATTGAGTACGAAACTGCCGGAGGTCGGCCTGTCCAGAAGGCCTATGATGTTCATAAGGGTGGATTTGCCGCAACCGGACGGCCCCATAATGGAGATCAGCTCGCCCGTGCCCACATCCAGGGAGACCCCCTTCAATACGTCCACTTCGGTGGGGCCGATACGGTAGGATTTCTTTATTTCGCGCAGTCTGAGCATATTATGGCTTACCGCTCGTGCCACTATCAGGTGGAGCGCCTCTCCCGGCCATTCCGTCGACTTCTATGACATCGCCCGCTTTCAGACCCTTGAGGATCTCCACCGCGTCCTGGGTGGTGTAGCCGGTAGTTACTTCAACTTTGCTGCTGTTGCCGCCATTTTTCCTGATAACAAAGCGTTTGCCCTGCTCTTCCTTGACAGCGGATAACGGTACCATCAGAGCATTCGGATTTTCGTAGATAAGAATATCGAGGTTGGCGGTCATGCCGGGCATGATCCGTTTTTTCAGTTCGGGAGGAACCGTGTCTATGGTCACCCTGATGCCGAAGGATGGGCCGGAACGACCTCCTTCACCCTCTTCAGCCTGAGGGGAGATGCTCTGGATGACTCCGGTCAGTTGTTCTCCCGGAAAGGCATCGCCTGTTACCCGCACCTTCTGGCCAAGTTTGACTTTGGTGACATCAACTTCGTCTACCTTGCAGCTGACTGAAAAACCGGACAGATCGCCGATGGCAAACAGTACCTCACCCTGCTGGAATGAACCGCCACGCTCCACTGCTCTCCCCTCTTTGGACTGTCCGCTGGCCTGCGGTTTCATGACAATGCCCGATACCGGCGCCAGCACTACGGCTGATTCAATGTCATGCTCCAACTGTTTCATGCGTGTTTCAGCGTTCTCCATCTCATAGCGCGCAACCTTCCGGTTTTCCGGATTCCCCTTGTCTATCGCCGCTTTGAGCTCTTCCTCGGCACTCTGGTAATCCATTTGCTGATTGGTGTACTGCATTCGTGCGGATTCATTTTCGCTGGCCGGAATGATACCCTTTTTGAAGAGCCGCTCCGATTCATCCAGCGTTTTCTTCTGGTTTTCGAGGGAGAGCTTCGCCTTTGCCAGAGAACGGTTGGCTCGCGCGACTTCTGTGCCGACATCCCATTTATCCAGTTGGTTGAAGTTGGCAACCGCCTTGATGTAGGCCGACTTTGCCTCGCGATACTTCACCTGTGCCTCGGCTGTATCCATCGAGACCAGTGGCTGTCCCGCATTCACCACTTCCCCGTAGCGGACTCTGACCTGTTCCACCTTGCCAGATAATGGACTGTTACTATTGACCATCTGCAGTGGTTGCAGTTTACCGATCAGCGATATGCCGGTCGAGATTGATTGCGGCGCAACGGTTGTGGTCGCAAGCGTGCCGCTCTGGGCTGTTGTTTGAGGTTGGGAAGACGAGGTAAAGCTGATTGGTTTCCGATTCCAGACAAACAGGCCGATTCCCAGAAACAGAATAATAGTGAAGGCTGTCGCAGTAATCCTGATGACCTGCACCTTTTTCAGGGCCGCCTGCAGCTGCTGGTTGCCCTGCTCGGTTTTCAGGTAGGCGTCCTGCAGTTCGCGATGCCTTGCTTTAAGCTCCTCGGCATGCTGAATCTCGGCCTCCTTTAGTTTCTGCAGTTCAGTAATGTCTTCGAATACTGCTATCACACCGATCTTCTGACCTGTACCATCATCAGCCTTGAGAAATGTCGTGGTCAGGGTCAGCACGGAACGTTTTCCGTCACAGCTGTACGGAACAGTCCGATTATGGTTGGTGGTGGATTCGTAGACCGCATCCAGGATCGTTTGACAGAACTCGTCCGCCCCCTCCCGCTCCAGAAACACTTCTCCGAACCGGCGGGAGGCGGCCTCTTCACCCCTGATTCCCAAAATATGGGAAGCTGCTGCGTTAAACGTGGTGATCCGTCCATTGAGATCGACCACCATGACCCCGTCGGTCATATCGTTCAGTATTCTGTCAGCAATTAGAGAGTTCTGTTCCATAGTGATCCTGTCACTGCTTTCGTTCTGCAAGCGATACACCCCACCTGTCCAAAGTTATTCCCAGTGTCCTGTCAAGGGCGGTAAGGGCATTCAGATAGGTGATGATTGCACCCAGTTCACTGTTGCGGGCATTCACCAGATCATTCTGAAAGCTGACCAGTTGGAAGTTGGTGGAGCGCCCGGCTTTCAGCTTGTCGGTTTCGATCTCGACCTTCTTTTCCGTCAACACCCGTGACAGAGTGGCAAGCTTGATCTGACGAAGGTTCATCTCGGCGCTGCGCAGGGCGTCCTGCACTTCGATTTCGATGTTTTCCCGCTGCCTAGCCATATCATGTTCCAATTTTTTCAAGGCGATTTCAGACGCGATCAACCCTTGGCGAATCGACAGATCTCCGATCGGCACGGTCAGTTTCAAACCGGCATTCCAGGCGCCGGAGAAGGATTCACTCCCCGGTGCGCCCTCACGGGTATAGCTGTTACCATACCCCCCAGCGAAGGATAGATCCCATAGTGTGTTATTCCTTGCTGTAACCAGTTGAATTTTTGCGTTTTCATAGCTCAACAGTGAACTCAGGTAATCAGGCCTGTTCTCAAAAGCCAGCTTCTTCCCCTGTTCAAGGTTATACGGCACCGGGGGAATCTCTGTCTCTTCAATGAGGGTTATTCTGCTGTTCTTGTCGATGTCAATGGCTTTGGTCAATGCAAGACGCGCCGCATCCACGGCGTTTTCAGAGGAAAGCAGGCTGAATTCCCTGCCTGCCACATCCGCCTCGGACTGCACGATCTCAATAGCAGCCATCCGGCCGGCAGCAATCAATTCCCGGTTGGTATCTATCAGTTCCTTGCTGCGTTCCAGTGACTGCCTGCTGATATCCAGCGCCTTGATGGTCTGGATATAGCTGCGATAGGCTGTCACCACCGAAGTCAGGGTGTCCGTGATCGTTGACTTGAGTGAGAGTATGTTGTTCTGCTCGCTCAATCGGGCAGCGGTAACCGATGCCGTGTTAACGTCGAACCCCGCCCCTTTCAGGAGCGGCTGAGTCAGACTGACATTCCATCCGTAGGCACGGCCGGGGCGCACGTTATCCGTGCTGCTGATATCATGTTTTGCATTAAGGTTGATGGCGGCGCCGGTGGGGAGCAGTTCGTAAACCATACCGGACAGATCAGCTATGGCAGTGGTCGCGGTAGTACCGCTGCCACCACTGGCCTGCACCGAGGGGGAGAGCAGCAGCTTGGGAGTGAACTTGTCTTGCTATCCGCAGATCATATTTCTGAACTATCCGGTCGAGGTAGGCATTTTTTATGGTCCGGTTTTCCCGCAGGGCGGTTGCAATGCAGTCAGCCAGCGTCATTGGAGTTTCAGCGGCCGATGACTTTGCAATGGCACTGACGAGGAGAAATAATAAGAGAAGCAGCGCACAGGCTGTTCGATGTATGGTCATGAATAAGTGTCCCGTGTGCGATTAATAACCCTTCTGTATTTCGGGTCGGTTCGCCGTTCTACATACTCTCCAGGAATTACTTTGACGGAGTCCGTTAATGAGAAGTGTTCCTGTTTATATTCCAATTCCTGGCGAATGGTCAACAACTCCTTCAGCAAACGTTCCTCGTTTAGCACCATGCTCCGGATTTACCAATACAATGAACAAATGCTATCGACAGTAAGTATGTTTCTATTTACGTCAGTAACAAGAGTAATTGCCTGATCTGTATCCCTTGTTGGCAGTTCCGTTTGCAACTGGCTGATATAATAGATATTGATTTTTTCATGGATACTGATATACAGCTACCGGGAAGTTCAATTTTTAAATCAGTAGCGAGGAGAGTAAAACTATGAAAACAGCACACATCAGGGAAATCACTGTCATTACTGCAGCAATGATCTTTATCGGGATTTCGGCGGGAAAGGCGTCAGCTTTCATTGTCACTGATGTTGTAAGGCTTAAAGCGACGAAAGTTTGCACGAAACCATGTGACCTGAGTGGTGCGGATCTAAGTAAACTGGCATTATCAAGCGCGAATGTAAGTGGTGCAAATATGTCTAATCAAACAAATTTGTCCGGAACAGTTCTTCAAAATGCAAATATGACCACCACAAATTTGAAAGGTGCGATCATAAGCTCAACAACTGATTTTACAGGAGCGGACTTGTCAGGAGCCATATGGACTGACGGATCTGTATTATTGCCCGTTCAAAAGGGAATAAAAACCTTAAACCCCAACAACCACCTCACTAAGCTCCGGCTGACACCAACAGCGCAAAAAATCCGTTATCTTATGGGATAGTAGTTTTCATTTAACTTTCGATGTATGATCTGCCATTATCACGACAATCAATTTAAATGGTAGCTTGAACTCTGTCTTTTTCGGTTTGGCGTTTTTCTCCTTTTTGGCGGTATCCGGTTTGTGTTTTGGAGTCATGTTGCTTTGAGTTATGGAGTCATGCCCCTACAAACGACTCCATAACTACCGGAAGTAAGCATACCCAAACGGATTATAACGGACAACACAATAAGAAAAGCCCCTGATTTCTCAAGGGCTTTTGGATTTGTCCGGATGGTGCCGGACTGCTAAATGGTGGAGGCGGTGGGAAAGTAAGACGTGACTTCCCGACCACCATACCACCTCCTATCATATTGAGTCTATTACTTTTTTTGCGTTCGTGTCCTAAACTCTTGAAAACCAAAAGTACCGGGTTTTATACCAGACAAAGTGCCAGTTATTGTGCCGCTGTTCGATTCCTGTTTTGGGAGCCAATTCGATTCCACAGTTGTATGGAGTGTTTGGGAATAGAACTGCTACAGCAACCCCCGCGTTCTTTTTTCATCGACGATCACGCCAGATGATATTCATTCCAGCAAGGGAACTGGCAATCTCATTCCATTCTATCACCGCTATTTTCGAGCGTGATGAGATGATGGAGCGTTTCCCAGCATCGTTACAAAGTTGAACATGCAAAAATACTCGGTCTTCATTAGCAGTTGAGACAGATTTGGCAAAGATAACTTTTTCAGCTTTACTGCCAGAAACAATTATAGCTTGCGGCAGTAATACCGTCTCACAGCAATACCCATCAAGTTTGAGGCGGTCTCTAAGAACAGCTGAGCCTTCCGTTGATAGTGGCTTATCCGTTTCAACCTTTGGTTGTTCAGGATGACGCCTGGACTCCCAGGCAGCAACAGCGGCGGCATGTTCCGGCGTTTCTTTGTTGTCAGGGTGGAGGTGGAAACCTTCAACCGGGTTTGTTGCCGCTGGATGGCCGGTGCATACACTGTGACCAGCAAGTTTTTCAAGCACCGGCTTAGAACTGTACTCAAATCCGCCACAAAAACAACACACTGCCTTCCAGACAACCCGTTTTGATGAGTCGCGCTTTTCAGTCGGCTCGATGATTTTTAACGTGCCTGTGATAAGTCCTGCCAGATTTTGCATTTCTTTTGCCATGGTATTTCTCCTTTTTGTTTGGTGTTGGTTGGTTTGGCGCAGGCAGAGGAAAGCAACTCAAAACATTGCGCGTTTCCTCGGCCAGCGCCGGTTTCAGTATCAGTCTTCGGTTGGCATCATTATTGTTAGGCACGGCGTCGGATCGTCAAAACCGACAGGGCCGGAAACCATTTTCAACTTCTTTTTCGGAGTGTCAAGCGGCAGGCAGACTTTGAAGTACAGTTCCGGGTGACCGGAATCGCGGAGGGCAGCAATTGCCAGGTGGGACATATAACAAACGTCCCAGACGTAGACGGCAACTTCTGTGGAGTCGCATTCTGCGGCGCGTTCGATCAATGACCAGACAGAATCAGTGCAGCAGACGTTCCAGCGATACATTCTAGTCTCGTTTGGGAACGAGGAAGTGAGGTCAATGAGTACGCCGTCAGAAATCGCTTGAGCACGTGTATATGTATGCGCAATTTGGAAACCTGCCCAAGGGCCGTCTTTCAGAACTTCATTCATGGTTATATCTCCTAATATCAAGTAGTTACCAGGAAACAGTATATTAGATACTGCAAATGATGTACAACGTTATTTGCACTTTATTTGCAATAATATTCAATATTTACGCGATTTATCGCTGTTATGACATTTGTGATTAAGCAAGCCGAAGCACAGCTACCAAAATAAAGTAGATAGAAGGCTATAATTCATAGTGTTATAGTTTGCTTAAGGGGATGGGTTGATGTGCAGATATGAAATTACGATGAATTACTTTCAGAGGAAATGAACGATGACAACAAAAGAAAATAAAACCAGCCCATTGACACAAGCACTGCTTGAAACTGCCAATGACATGCACGGCATCGGAATTCTGGAAAATGATGCTTACGAAAAAATCACCATGCGACACTTTGGAACAAAGAAACTGGAAATTGAGCCGTTGTCGGCGGAAGAAATCTGCAAGATACGCGAACAAACACACATGAGCCAGTCAGTATTTGCGCACTGCCTCAATGTGACGGTTGGATACATATCGCAATTGGAACGTGGAGCAAAACGCCCGACAGGGGCAGCGCTTATGTTGTTGAATGTTATTCAACGCAAGGGGATTGAAGCGATTCTGTAACATTCACACTTACAAACTGTTTATAGCGTCCACCCGTTTCTTCGCTGATTTGATGAAGCGGTTATAAACAGAAGCCATACAAAGTCCGCACATTACAAACCGGTCTATGGTTGAAAGGTGGCATTCGCAACAGTTGTAGAGGCTCTGTGCTCTGTGCTCTCAGATTTAGTGTACTGTGAAATAAAAAGCCCACTGGTTCAAAGATTTATCATTGCAAACACCAATAATAACGATATACTTGCGCCTGAAAATTCTGCACAGGAGTTCACAAAGTGGCAATAATATTGCGCAGACAGACAGACAGACAGACAGACAGACAGACAGACAGAAAAACTCCTCCTGACAAATACTGTTGTCAACAATTATTCTGATTGATCCCGTTATAAGCCGGCGTTGCAGTGTTTTCCGTGCGCCGGTTTTTTGTATAAATGTGGCGACTCAGGTTTTAGTAAAGGACCGTCATGAAACAAGCGACACTGATAAGAATATTGGCGGTTGATGATGAACCTTCTGTACTGAATTCGTTGCGCAGGATTTTTGTTGAGGCGGACTGCGTCTTGGCAGCACGTTTGATGTAATCATTTCCGATTACCGAATGCCAGGCATGAATGGCTTAGACTTTCTGACATCAGCAGGTGAGCTGCAACCACAAACACTACGCATACTCTTGACCGGACAGGCTCCAGGGAAGGACGTTGTCGCCTCACTTAAGTCAGGAGTTGTTACCACATACATTCCAAAACCTTGGGATAATGAACAATTGCTTACATTGGTTAAAAACTGGATAGCCGATAATATAGGAGGATAGCAAATGTCAACAAACGCACTGGTAAAGTTGGATGATGTCGCAAAAAGCAACGAACTGATCCAGTTGGTCAGCTTCATGCTGGCTGAAGAAGAATACGGCGTCGAAGTGTTGAAAGTGCGTGAGATTATCCGTATGCCGACAATCACCAAAATGCCGAACGTCCCGCAGCACGTCGAGGGGATCATCAACCTGCGTGGCAAGGTCATTCCGATCATCTCCATGCGCAGACGCTTCAACCTGATGGAGAGTGAAGACAGCAGCCAGACCCGCATCATCATCATGGATGTCTGCGGCAGTCTAACCGGTTTCATCGTCGATTCCGTTTCAGAGGTCATCCGCATCCATAGCAGTGAAATCCAGCCGCCGCCATCAATGGTGTTGTCTGGCGGCATTGGTCAGGAATTTATCACCGGCGTATTCAACCACGCCGAACGATTGCTGATTATCATGGATATTGACCGGATGTTTTCGGATGCCGAACGGGATAGTTTTAGTGAGATATAGCAATAAATGACCTGCAATGTCAGATAAATACAAAAAGGAGGAGAACAGGGATTATGAGTATCAAAATCAAGCTAATGATTATTTTACTGGTAGGATGCGTATCGGTTATCGTAGCAGGTGTGCTTGGGTTAGTCGGCATGAAATCTGCGAATGGTGCAATCGAAGAACTGTACAAAGAAAACCTGACAAACGTCACGCAGATCAGCCAGATTATGGGGCTCATGCGTGACAACCGGATTCAGCTTCTGCTTGCCCTGCAACATAATCCGGACAATCCTGACATAGTTAAGCTGCATGACCATGCCACGGAACAGCATCTCAGCTCCGTAGAAAAGAATATTGAAGAGATCACAACAATCTGGAAAGAATATACCAGCGGTGCATTAAGTGCAGAGGAGAAACGCATGGCAGATGATTTCGCTGAAAAGCGGGGTAAGTTTGTCAAGGAGGGTCTGTTACCGGCGCGAGATCTTATTAAGGCCGGAAAATATCATGACGCCACGGAACACACCATAAAAGTAATTAACCCGCTCTTCAAGGCTGCCAATGAGCCTGCGCAGAAACTTTTCGATAATGAAAAAAATCAGGCAAAAAAAGCCCACGAAGATGCTGTTAAAAAATATCACACCACCCTTTCTCTGGTTCTCAGTGCCATCGTCGGTTCCATACTGGTGTCACTGGTACTTGGTTTCATGATTATTCGCTCCATCTCATCGGCTGCAGGAGCTCTCATAAATGTCAGTGGTGCCATGGCCAATGGTGATTTGTCCCAACGGGTGCGCCTGACAACTACAGACGAACTGGGCACAATCGGCCGATCATTTGACACCATGGCAGACGCCTTCAGTCAGGCACTGGGGAAAGTTACCGATAGTGCTACACAGGTGTCAGCAGCCGCAAATCAGGTGCAGTCTACCGCAGAAAGAATTGCAACCGGTTCTGAAGAAGTGGCAGCTCAATCCACAACAGTCGCTACAGCCGGAGAGGAAATGGCTGCGACATCCGGCGACATCGCCCAGAATTGCCAACTTGCAGTAGAGGCCGCCAACTTGGCGACACAGACGGCAAAAAAAGGATTCGATGTTGTGCAGCATACGATAGACGGCATCAAGTTCCGTGGGGCGAAGACCAAAGAGAATGCCGTGATTGTTGAGTCCCTCGGAGCACGATCCGATCAGATTGGCGAAATTGTGGCAACGATCGAGGATATTGCCGATCAGACCAATCTGCTAGCCTTGAACGCGGCAATTGAAGCGGCCCGTGCCGGAGAACAGGGGCGCGGTTTCGCGGTAGTTGCTGATGAAGTAAGGGCGCTTGCAGAGAGAACCACGAAAGCGACCAAAGAGATTAGCGGCATGATCAAGGCGATTCAGACCGAAACAAGGCAGGCTATCATCTCAATGGAAGATGGAGTAAAGGGAACCGAACGCGGAGCGGCTGAGGCAGCGCAATTGGAGACATCACTAAACGAAATACTTGAACAGATCAGTTCGGTAGCCATGCAGGTTAGCCAGATTGCGACAGCCGCCGAAGAACAGACCGCCACAACCAGCGAAATTTCCAGCAACATGATGCAGATTACCGAAGTGGTGCAGCAGACGTCGCAGGGAGCACATGAATCAGCTACAGCTGCGGCACAATTGAGCGGCAATGCCGAAGAGTTGCAACGGTTGGTGAGGCAGTTCAAGTTGTAATAACTTGTAATGTGCGCCATACGCACCTATAAGGAGTTCGTTTGTTGCAAATTACTAAAATTACGATACAATCAGACAGCTTTATTCTGTATCAAAAAGAGGTAGCAAGTGGCGACACTATTGCACAGACAGACAGACAGACAGACAGACAGACAGAAAAACTCCTCCTGACAAATACTGTTGTCAACAATTATTCTGATTGATCCCGTTATAAGCCGGCGTTGCGGTGTTTTCCGTGCGCCGGTTTTATTGTATAAATTGAGGACACCGTGACAACCAGAAAAGCAAAACAGATCGTCAGCCTGGAAAGATCACAGCCACTATTCCAGATAGTCGGCATCGGCACCTCTGCCGGCGGTCTGGAAGCGCTGGAACTGTTTCTCAGTCATGTGCCTGTCGATTGCGGCATGGCCTTTGTCATCGTTCAGCACCTCTCCCCTGATCACACCGGCAACCTCCCCGAGTTGCTGCAGCGCTCCACCACCATGAACGTCCAACAGGTCAATGCCACGGCCACGGTTCTGCCCGACCATGTCTACGTCATCCCCCCCAATAAAGATCTGACCATCAGCAATCGGACGCTGCATCTTCAGGTGTCGGATGTAAAGCATGGTCTGCGGCTGCCAATCGATACCTTTCTCCGCTCGCTGGCCGCCGATTGCGCCGAACAGAGTATCGGCGTGGTCCTCTCCGGTATGGGATCAGACGGTACCCTGGGGATGTGTACCATCAAGGAACAGGGTGGCCTGACACTGGTACAGGAGCCTGCCTCGGCCAAGTTCGACAGCATGCCCAGAAGCGTCATCGATTCAGGCTATGCCGACATCGTTGCCCCGGCCGAGGAACTGCCGGTCCGGATTATGGACTTTTTCGGCTGCGCCGCCCCTCGCTGGAAGACCGAGCAGAACCAACGGGATAAAGAGCAGAGCAACCTTGAAAAGATTGCCGTCATCCTCAAGACCAAGACCCGGCATGACTTCTCGCTCTACAAGTCGAACTCGGTCTATCGCCGTATCGAACGGCGCATGGCGATCCACAAGATAGATTCCATCGCCGAATACGCCCGTTTCCTGCAGAAGAACGCCCAAGAGGCCGATCTACTGTTCAAGGAACTGCTGATCGGCGTCACCAGCTTCTTCCGTGATTCTGCCATGTGGGAGGAGCTCAAGGCCGATGCCCTGCCGAAAATACTGACGGACTATCCCGAAGGAGGCACCCTGCGGGCCTGGTCGTGTGGTTGTTCAACTGGAGAGGAAGCCTACACTCTGGCAATGATATTTTCGGAGGCGCTGGATCAGGTGCAGCAACCGGACAACTATCACCTGCAGATCTTCGCCACAGACTTGAGTGCCGATTCTATTGAAAAGGCCCGCAGAGGCATTTATCCCGCTACAATCGAGGCCGATGTCTCGCCGGATCGGCTGGCGCGTTTTTTCGTCAAAGAGGACAACCGCTACAGGATATGTAAAGAGATCCGTGAGAAAGTCACCTTCGCCCAGCAGAACGCCATCATGGATCCTCCCTTTACCAAGCTGGATATTCTTATCTGCCGTAATCTGCTTATCTATCTCTCCAGCGACTTGCAGAAACAACTGCTGCCGCTGTTTCACTACTCCCTGAAGCCGGGTGGCCTGCTTTTTCTCGGTAGCGCCGAGACGATTGGTTCGCAGATGGAGCTGTTCACAGCCGCTAATGTCAAATCAAAGCTCTTCTGGCGCGCCGCAAACCATTACCGCAACGGAACGACAAACTTCCCGACAT
>Ga0194037_1000234_pt1 | contig 43725 bp, 30 predicted proteins | sample JunL306m_MetaG_FD_148653 | JGI IMG/M metagenome (GOLD analysis project Ga0194037, IMG submission 148653) | Anoxic zone freshwater microbial communities from boreal shield lake in IISD Experimental Lakes Area, Ontario, Canada - Jun2016-L304-6m | ecosystem: Environmental > Aquatic > Freshwater >... | reverse complement strand
TGCACTCCTGTCGAATACACTATGTTCAAATGTGGGTGCCATTACGATAGCATCTGAAGGGCAGGCCACGATACATAGATTGCACATGGTACAAAGTTCGAGATGATACACCAGTTTGTCAATGGCTTTTTTCTTTTTTCCTTCAGGGGTAATATCGAATTTGGTCACCACTTTAATGGTACCATTCGGACAAGCCAGTTCACAAGCGGTACATCCGGTACAGCGGTGTTCATTTTTTTCATCATGCGGCATTACCACTTCTCCTTTGAACCGGTCGGCTAGTTTCAGGGTATCGCGATTATCGGGATACTGTTCGGTAATGATCTCCTTATGATGCGTAAAATAATAACCCGTAAGGCGCATGCCCACGAGGAGTGACCTGATGGCTCCAAAAACTTCTTTTATATATTTTATCAAAAACATTGTTCAGTTTTAAAAATGCCAGCCCAGAATAGCAATGGCTGTTGCCAGCAATATGTTGAACATACTGATGGGTAATAAATATTTCCATTCCAGATTAAGTAACTGGTCGATGCGCAAGCGGGGAAATGTCCACCTGAACCACATGATCAGAAAAATCAGGAAAAAAGTTTTACCAAAGAACCAGATACTGGAGGGCACATAATCCATTACATGATTAAATGCTTCCCAATGACCGATATGGAACGGCATCCATCCGCCTAAGAATAAGATGGCACCCAGTGCACACACGATAAATACATTAATATACTCGGCCAGGAAGAACAGCGCGAATTTCATCCCTGAATATTCGGTGTGAAACCCTGCGGTGAGTTCTGATTCGGCCTCAGCCAGATCGAATGGTGCACGGTTTGTTTCGGCAGTAACGGCAATGATAAAGATCACGAAAGATATCCATACAGGAAGATGTCCTTTAAATATCCACCATCCGTCAGCTTGTGAATTGATGATATCCGTAACATTCAGACTTCCTGAAAAAACTACGATGGTGAGCACCGATAATCCGGCCGACAATTCATAGCTCACTATCTGAGCGCCACTGCGCATGGCCCCCATCAGGGAATATTTATTATTACTGGCCCATCCTGCCATCAGGATGCTAATGACCATGATCGAGGATATGGCTGAAATATAAAGCACCCCGATGTTGAGGTCCCACAACTGGAAATTTTTTGCAAAAGCTATTGGTGCCATCAGCAACATGGCTACCATCATGGCGATATAAGGTGCAAAGTTGAACAGGAATTTATCGGCACCGCTGGGTGTCATCCCTTCTTTCACCAATAATTTTAAGGTGTCGGCCAGGGATTGAAGCAATCCAAACGGACCAACACGATTGGGTCCAAGACGAATCTGAATCCAGGCAGCTACCCTTCTTTCCATCAACACCAATACCAAACCGAGTGCAGCAAATAATCCGATCACCGCTACTCCTGCGATCAGCATTTCAATCACCAGTACCCAGGTACTGCTGAAGGTTTGATTCAGCCATTGATCCAAGCGACCTGTTATGTCAGTTAAACTCCACATAGTATTTATTCAGCAGCAGTTTTCGCTGTTGCGGTTAATTTATTATCGGTCAATATCCGGTATTACCAAGTCCAGTGTTCCCATCATCGCCACCAGATCACCGAGTTTACTTCCTCTGGCCATGCTATCCAATGCAGAAAGATTGGAGAAGCCGGGTGAACGGAATTTAATTCGATAAGGTGTGGTGGCACCTTCACTTACAATGTATACCCCCAGTTCTCCTCGGGCAGTTTCTACACGTGTATAAAATTCACCTTTGGGCAATTTCAATACGGCCTTTGTTTTGGCCTGAAAATCTCCTTCGGGGATCTGATCGATCAATTGTTCAATGATCCGGATGGATTGTTTCATTTCTCTGATCCGCACCATATAACGTGCAAAGGAATCGCAACCGGTTTCCAGTATCTCCTCAAATTCCACTTTACCATACACCGCATAAGGATATAATTTCCGGATATCGCTGCTTAAGCCACTACCCCTTGCCGTTGGTCCTGTACAACCATAAGAAACTGCATCTTCTTTCGATAAGATGCCCACGCCTTTCATCCTGTTCTGAAAAATGATATTGCCGGTAACCAGCTGATCATATTCATCTATCCTTTGTTTGAACTGTATAATAAACTCCTTCACCTTTTTTTGGAAGTCGGGATGCAGGTCGGCCATCAATCCGCCGGGCACATAATAATTCATGGTCAATCTGGCTCCGCAGGTTTCTTCCATGATCTCATTGATCTTTTCTCTTTCCCTGAAAGAATGGAAGAACGGAGTAAATGCACCGATATCCATGGCCATTGCGCCCCACCATAATTCGTGAGAAGCAATACGGGTAAGCTCATCCATGATCACCCTGATCACCTGTGCTCTTTCAGGCACTTCGATCTGCATACCTTTTTCTACGCAGAGTGCGCAGGCATGGTTATTCATGTGGGCCGATAAATAATCCATCCGGCTGGTAACATAAATGAACTGCCGATAGGTAAGGCTCTCACACATTTTTTCAATGGAGCGATGTATGTATCCGAGATGCGGCTCTACTTTTTTAATGGTTTCTCCATTCAACGTGAGCACCAGGTGCAATACACCATGTGTGGCAGGATGCTGAGGTCCTACATTAATTTGCAGATCGCCGTTGGATGTTGTGCCTATCTCTTCAAACATAATTCAGATCGATGAACAGACCATGATTTACATGGCCGTTCGGTTTTACAATTTTATCATATTGATCGGGTCCTCATAATTCTTTCTCATCGGATTTTTCCCTTCCCAGCCATCAGGCAGGATGAGTAATCGCAGATCGGGGTGATTCAAAAAATTCACGCCGAACATTTCATATACTTCGCGTTCAAGCAATTCGGCCGTTTTCCAGATATCGCATACTGTATTGATCTGGGGCTGATCGGCACTCAAAGTAGATTTCACTACGATATTGTGCCGGTAACGGGTAGAACTCAGGTGGTATACCATACTGAGGTTGGTTTTCCAGTCGATACAGGTAAGGCAAAAAAGATAATCAAACTGCAGCGACTCATGATTGCGGAGCTGAACAGCAAAAGCCGGCCAACTGGCTGGTTCCACTACTATATTGAGCCATTCCCCGCTTTCATCATAGGTGGCTGCGGGAAGCAGTTCGGTGATCAATATTTTTAAATCTTCGTTGCCCATATATTATTATATACCCGATTTGATCTGTTCTCTGGTTAATCCCATTTTAATTTTTTCCTGCAAGGATATCAGTGCATGCAGTAAGGCTTCCGGCCTGGGCGGACAACCCGCTACATATACATCTACCGGAATAACATGGTCGGCCCCTTTCACCACTGAATACGTATTATAAAAGAAGGGTCCGCCACTGATGGCACAAGCACCCATGGCAATAACATATTTGGGATCGCCCATTTGATCATAAAGCCTTTTCAATACAGGACCCATTTTATTTACAATGGTTCCGGCAATGATGATCACATCGGCCTGCCTTGGTGAGGCACGCGCCACTTCGAATCCGAATCTTGAAAAGTCGTATTTGGCGGCCGCCACTGACATCATTTCAATGCCGCAGCAGCTGGTGGCAAAAGTAAGTGGCCATAAAGAATTGGAGCGCGCCCAGTTGATCACATCATCCAGCTTGCTGAGCACAATGCCGCCTCCCGGTGTTTCATGCACCTGGCCGGGAAAACTTTTTTGCAGGTTGGTTTGTTTTACATCCATTTTAGTGCGCCTTTTTTATGTGCATATAAGAAACCCATAAAAAGTATAAAGAAGAAAATAACGATCTCAATAAATGCCAGCCATCCTACTTGTTTGGCGGCAACAGCCCATGGGTAAAGAAAAATGATCTCTACATCAAAAATCAAAAATATCAGGGCAAATAAATAATAACCCACATTTAATTGTATCCAGGTTTTTCCGGTGGTGGGAATTCCGCACTCGTAAGGTTGGCCTTTTTGTGGATTGGTAGTGGTTTTGGTAAGAATTTTGGCTATCAGTATGGCAATAGAAGAAAAGGCCAGTGCCGCAAGGATCAGAACAATCATGGAGGATGCACCCATAGCAAAATTCAGTTAGCCGTTATTAAAGTTTTGAGCCTACAAGATAGTGAAAAAATGAGTATCGATATCCTGCCCCAACCCTATGAATTTATCATTATGAAGGATGATATTTATCATTGTTTTGTATAGCCCATGGACTGAAATATTTTTTTCAGCCATATATTTCCGTGTGGATGAATTTTTTCTCATAGCCCATGGCCTCGATCCGTTGAGTAGCCTCGTCGATCATGCCGCGCCAGCCACAGAGATAGAACACTGCAGGTTGTTTATTGGCACATAATGATTCATAGACCTCATGTACATATCCGATATGCCCCTCCCATTCTTCACGGGAAAGCGTTGGAATATAATGGAAACCGGGCATACTGGCTTCTAACTCGGTCATTTCTTTCCTGTACAAGAGGGTATCGCTTGTTCGACAGCCAAAGATGAGGTAGAGCTCCTTATGCGCCAGCTTTTCTGTGCGAATAAATTGCAACATACTTCTGAAAGGAGCAATACCGGTTCCGGTACAGATGAAGAAAACAGGAAGATCCAACGGAGTTTTCAGTGCGAACATACCTTGTGGACCCCTGAATTTTACTTCCGACCCTATCTGTAAGGTTTCAAAAATATATTTGGTGCCTACGCCCTGCTTATCGCGCACGATCACCAGTTCTAACACATTGCTGCCATCGGGTGCCGAGGCAATGGAATAACTGCGTAATCGTTTATTGGGTTTTTCGTCAATGGGAAGGTCGAGTGTAACAAACTGGCCGGGTTTGAAATCAAAAGATGCAAGTTCGGGAACCGATATCCAGTAACGTTTGGTAAGGGCTGTTTCATCTTCAATACGGATGATCTTTCCGGTAAGCCAGGGTAATAAGGCCATGTTGATTTTTGCGGAAAGTTACAAAGAATTCAACTGCCCTTCAGCAGCAAAGCTGCTTTGAATAGGATCGAACAGGCAATGCCGATTACTGCAACAGTATTTTTTTTGTGGAAACAGATTGATCGGTCTGCAATTTTAACTGATAGATGCCCTTTGATAAGCCATGCAGATTAAGTACATTATTCCTGCCTTGCAAAACAAAATATTTCACCTGACTGCCGGTGGCATCATATAAGGTTGCAGACCGGCTGTCTGATCCCGTTACCACAAATAATTTCCCTTCTGAAACTGGGTTGGGATAAATACTAATGGAGGATGCTGATGATGAAAAAATGACCTGCCTTACCAAAGAGTATTGTTGCGTTCCATCTTTTTGCTGAATGGCTAAGCGGTAATAATTAATGCCATCGTTCGGACTGATATCCGGATATGCATAATTATTGATGCCGGCACCATTGGTGGCCACGCGATAACCGATGGTTGAAAAATGTATACCATCTGCACTTCTTTCCACATTGAAACCCTTCATATCGGTTTCATTATCGGTGCGCCATTGCAACAGTACCCGGGCCGGTTGCTTCACTGCATCAAAAGAGATCAGGTATAACGGTAAGGGGTAGATGCCGCCAACGCCACCATTGTTCAGCCAGAATTCGCTGAAGCCATTGACACTGTATGCGGCATAATAACCATTGTTATAAGGGATGATATCGGTATTGGCTGCCGTGATGAATCCATAGTTACCGGTATGATTATCGCTGAGGGTACCGTTCTCTTCTATCACAGGACCGCTATACTGCGTAACCCCCAGCTCATAAGGATCGCCGGGTTTTGAACATCCGGCACAACCTGTTGCGGCGATCAAGTTCTTGGCCTCAGTATCGGTAAAATAAAATCTCACTGATACCGGTGCTGCTGGAGCATTGGAGGGATGGATAACAATATTCCTGTCGAGGTAATACTGCTGGTTCGCAAACCTCACCGCTCCGATATTCGTGTATACGTCAACGGTAGTACTGCCCAGATTTTGTCCGTTGGGATTTACCGAAACGATCCTTGCGCCGCCCGGCGAATTGAAATCGATCCAGCTGCTGCCATTCAATGTTTGGGTGGTATTCAGCAATGGTGTGCCGGTATACACCAGGGCTTTATCAAACACATGAATATCATCAATACCCACCCCTTCTGTATTGTATCCGGCATCACTCGACATGGCTATTCGGAAACGTACACTGCTGCTATGCGAGGGCACTTCAGTACTGGCCACATGCCAGGTATTGAATGAATTGCGCCATTGCACCAATCCGGTTGGATCATTATACCAGTTGGTGCCCGAACCGATAGCACCCAGTCGGTTCCAGGTAACGCCTCCATCATCAGAATAATCTACCCAGGTATAATCACAGGGACAACCATCTTCAATTTGAAAGATCATGCTGAACGACAATACCGGTTGAACCAATCCACTCAGGTTGAAACAGGGTGAATAGATATACGATAATTCATTGTTATTATAATTACCCGTTAGGTTGGTCACCCAGGCCTTGGTTCCATTGGCTGCTTTATTGATCAGTGTTTTAGTTGGTGATCCCCATTGCCAGCTGCTGTTACTGCCCTTCGTGTACCAGCTACCGTCATTGCCCTCAAACCCTTCCAAGTAGGGGTAACTGCTGATGAGGGGACTGGTATGAAAATTATATTGTATGACGCTATCGTTGCTCTGGTAAGTATCGCCAGGTGCAGCCAGCCAGAAATTAAAACTGTAATCTGAATTATTAGACAACGTTGCCGTGCTGGCAAAATTATATACCACAGAAGCATTCGCAGCAATGGATGGAATGAGTTCATCTACCGCTGCGCCGCCATTAATGCTATAATGTACCGGCACATTGGTAAAACTTACGGCGCTGTAATTTTTTATTTGCAAAGAAATGGTTTGCGTTCCGCTACCGGCACATCCGGTTATGGCAGGTGATAATACAGCGGTAATGGCCACATCATTCACTGCCTCAGCAAGTTTCAGGTCATCAAATGTATATCCGTCATCCTGATCAAGTTCTGGGAAAGGAACATTGGCCGAAGTATTTCCCTGTTCCCCAAATTTTACCTGAAAGCTGGTACCTACTGTTTGGGTAGGAGCCGCCGCATTCAGCAGATCATTGATATTGATGCTGGCGTGTTTCCAGCTTCCGAGTCCTGCCTGATTGGCTACCAGATCATAGGCCAGCACCCATGGATCGGTATCCTTTCCCCTGATCCAGCATTTGTTATCGGGGTTATTGGCCTGCCCATGATTCTTATAATTAAAATCGAAGCGCAGTTGATTTCCGGTATGATAGGCATCAATATTATAGGTCATGAGTAAACTATCCGTTGACAAGCTTCCATAAGGAAACTGGTCGAGCGTGATGGCCCGGTTTCCCTGCAGGGCAAAGCCGGTATTGACAAAGCTGCGGGCCCTTCCCCTGGCAGAATTTGTTTTAAAATCAATGCGGTCATCGCCCTCCAGTCCGAGGGTATTGCTAATATATTCCTGTGCCGGCATCGATTCAAATCCATCACTAACGGGAAGGGTTAGTGGAGGATTGGCCAGATGCTTTACGGTAACGGTAACGGTATCATCCAATGGTTGTGTATCGCCGGCTCTTTTTACCCAGGCCCTTATCAGATAAGTACCGGGGGCCGACAGATCTGCGGTTTGTACAAAACTATATTGCAAACTACCCAGCGCCGGGATCACAGTGGCAATGCTTTCCATCACCGGCGTAGCGGCATTGATCTGATAATACAGATCGTAGCTGCCCGAGGAAGCCGTATTGTCGAGATTTTTTATGCTAAGCTTTACGGGTTCGGTGGCGGTTAGCACCAGCGAAGTGAATTGTCTGCCCGATACAGGAGCATCAATAGAAGCGGCTTTAAAATTATTGTTGAAGCCAGCTAAACTACAGGTACCCGTAGCCGGTATGGCCGACACGGATAGAGATCTGCGGCCGCTTACCCCGGTATTTTTTGCGGCCACCCCAAACCAATAAGTGGTACTGCTGTTCAGTCCGCTGATGAGATAGGTTAATCCGGCAGTATTCCCAATCACCGACATCGTATCGCCTTTCAATTGCAGGATATCGTAACCATCGGCTCCCGTGATGGCCGGCCAGTCGAGCTGCGCATATCCTTCACAAGGCACAGTGGCCGTAACAACAGGCATCCCCAAAATAGTAAATGGATAATCACTCTGATCGGTGTACGCAGAAGCATTCCTGCTTACCCTGATCTTTGCTGTATTGGTTAAAGTAGCAGGTACTGTCCAGCTTAATGAACGGGCACTGGCCGCCACATTGTTTGCGATCAGCGTCCAGCTGCTACCGTTATCCGTTGAATATTCTACTGTGAAGGTATTGGACTCATCGCCGTAGGCTGTCCACCGGATCACTTCAGATTCGCCGGGCACTAATTTCTCGCCACCAAAAGGATATTCTACGGTAACCCCATTCATTTCCAGCGCATAGGTGAGGATATATTCCTGCGGCCCCTGGGGAACCGAAAAAGCATTCACCTGCAGGGAATAATTTCCTGCGGCAGGATTATTGATCACTGCCTGTTCAATATTGTTTCGGTGATCTACACCGCTGGTAGCCGTAGCCGTTACATTTGATGGATCCAGCACGAGTGGCAGATAGGTGTTACTTAGTGCATCCGTAACCGTTAGATCAAGGTCATTCACCAGTGTACTGGCCGCATTGGGCAAGGCTGCCGGATCGGGCCAATACAACATCACCTTCAACCGACGAACCCCTGATGGGATACTAATGGGAGTTACCGAAGGCGTAGTATTGCTGATGATGAACTGATTGGCTTCCATCGCTTCTACGGCTTTGCGTGCATTGAGCATGCCGAAACCAAAAGTATAATCGGGACCCGGATTGCCAAGGTCTTCGGCATTATTACACATCAGGGCTTTCAATAAGGAAGCCCTTGGTGTACTGCCATTCAACTGCCGGTATCGTTCATTTAAAATAGCGGTTGCACCGGCCACCATGGGGCCCGACATGCTGGTACCACTATTGTATTCATAAAAATTTAAGTGACGGGTAGAGTATACATTCACCCCACTGGCCACAATCTCGGGTTTAAGCCTTCCATCCTGTACCGGGCCCCTGCTGCTAAAACTAGCAATGCTATAATCTGTTTGATTCATGGCCCCTACCGTAAGTACATCTTTGGCCGTTTGCCATCCTGATTTTACGGTTCCATAAGAAGCAGGAAAGGGTGAACAGGTATATCCTCCGTCATTACCGGCAGAAAAAACATGCAATACCGTAGGATAATTGTTCATCTGCGCATCGGCATAATTGCTCAACACATCATACACGCCATTACCCGGACAACCATCATCGGCTGATGTATAAGAATTATTGGTGGCGATCATATTGTAATCGGCCACATAATAAGGAGTATTACTGATCACATCACTGAACCACTGGCTTACGATATTGGCCCGGGGCGCCATTCCATGATGCCGGATATCCAGTATACCACCTCCTGCCACTGTTCCGGAGGTATGAATTCCATGAAAACTAGGGGTGCTATACACCCGGTTGATCAGCCTTCCGGTAAAATCTATATGCGTAGAGATTTCTGCATTATCACCCACTCCAACCGTGATATTCTTCCCGCTCAGGTTCCTTCCTGCAGCAGAAAATAAGGACGACATCCCATGCATGGCTGTACTCTTGTAATTAAGCGGCTTATCATTGAATGATTGTAAATGGAGATAACTCACGAAGGGCAGGTTGGCAATATTATTGATCAACGAAGGGTTGTATTGCAACAACACAAAATCACGAAATGGAAATTTGGAGGGAACGATCTGTGCACCCAATAGTTTTAATGAACCTTCCACCTCGCTGCTATTGATGCCCGGGAAAAACCCAATAGCCATCAATGAGGCTTCTTTCGCCAAGACCGCGCTTTTATATGAATACAAATTGGGATCGATCTTATACGCGGCCGGTATTGCATTCACTGATCGCACACCCAATGCCTTGAGTGTAGAAAAATCAAACCCCTCCTTGATCGTGGCGAGATATGCCTGGCCGGGCAGATAAGCGCCCAATTCAACACCAGAATGCTTTAAAATTCCCCTGGTACCAACACTGGGAAGCAATGAAAACTCTATCAGCACATAATACTGATGAGCAAATTTCGATTGCTGTATACCCGCTACTGTAAATTGGTCATTGCTGATATTGTTGCCCCCATAAAATTCTCCTTTTGAAAAATGAACGGCCCCTGGCTGCTGAGCAAACACAGACATGCTCATTAAGAAAAAAACCATGAGTAGGAAAAAAGGGTAACATTTTTTCATCGTGTTCAATTGCCGATCAGGCGGGTGATTTCTGTTTTCAAATTTACAATTTAATTCAGCGGAAACCTCTTACCAATAACGTTTATCTGCCCTTCTTATTGCCGCCCTCAACAACTGGCAGGCTTTCTTTCTGCATGCCTTATCTTTGCCAAACGGATGAACCTGGAATTGTTGCTGAACGAATACCTGAATGACCCCCGTTGTAAACGCATAACGGAGCAGATCACTGCACCCCTACCCCAAAAAATTCAACTTTCCGGATTACAGGGAAGTGCAGCCCCATTCATTGTTTCGGCTGTTTTCAATGACCCCGCTAACCGCTCCCTCAACCACCTGATCGTATTGCGCGATGCCGAGGAAGCCGCCTATTTTCACAACACACTCGAAAATATTACCGGTGCCCTCGACCTGTTCTATTTCCCGTCTTCCTTCAAGAATAAAAAGAATTTCCGCCTGCTCAATACCAGCCATGTGATGCTGAGAACAGAAGCCCTCACCAAGGTCGCCGGCGGTGGCAATAAAAAAATACTGGTCACCTATGCCGATGCACTCTTCGAAAAAGTAGTGCTCCCCGGCACCCTGTTTGCCAATATCATCTCGATCAAACAAAGCGATACGATAGATGTAGTGGCCATCCTGGGCAAACTGACCGATCACGGATTTGAACGCACCGACTTTGTTTACCAGCCCGGCCAGTTTGCTATACGGGGAGGCATACTCGATATTTATTCTTTTGGCAATGAAAAACCCTATCGCGTAGAACTGTTTAGCAATGAGGTAGACAGCATCCGCATCTTCGACCCCGAAACCCAGCTCAGCGAAAGAAAATTATTGCAGGTCAATATCATTCCCAATGTGGAAACACAATTCGAAACCGGAGACAAAGTATCCCTGCTTGATTTTTTACCGGAGAACACGGTGATCTGGACCGAAGACTGGGCCTATATCAAAGAAAAGATCGCAGAACAGGAAGAAGACTTAGCAGTATTCCTTGATTGGCAAAAACAAATGCAACCTTCCCCAGCAGATGGGATGCATGATGAAGAACAACTCAACGAAAAAACAACCGTAACAGAAAAAGATTTTATATCCGTTGCCGGAATTGAAGCAACCTTGTTACACCGTCATGTGATTGCCCTGGGCAATAAATCCTATTTCGGTAAAGCCTTGGAAATCGATTTTCATACCAAGGAACAACCCGCATTCAACAGGCAATTCGACCTGCTCATAAAAAATCTGAAGTCATACGAACAACAACAATACAATATCTTCCTGTTCGCCGATAATCCCAAGCAGCTGGAAAGATTGCATGTGATCTTCACCGATCTGAAGGCCGACCTGAATATAGTTCCCATCCCCACATCTATTCATGAAGGATTTATTGATGATGACCTGAAACTGGTTTGCTATACCGATCACCAGATATTTCAACGCTACCACAAATACCGGGTGAAACAAGCCTTCAGCAAGAACAAAGCGCTCACGTTAAAAACACTGCGCGAATTACAACCCGGCGATTATGTTACGCATATTGACCATGGTGTAGGCGTATACAGCGGCTTACAGAAAATAGAAGCCAACGGCAGATTACAGGAAGCGGTGCGCATCCAATACAAAGACGGCGATCTTTTGTATGTGAATATTTCCTCACTGCACAAGATCAGCAAGTATAGCGGTAAAGAAGGCACCGTACCCAAAATGAATAAGCTGGGCAGTGATGTATGGAACCGGCTGAAAGACAAGACCAAGAAACAGGTGAAGGATATTGCCACCGACCTGATCAGATTATATGCACAACGCAAAAGTCAGCTGGGATTTGCGCATAGTCCCGACAATTATCTCCAAACCGAACTGGAAGCCAGTTTTATTTATGAAGACACGCCCGACCAGGCCAAGGCTACAGAAGATGTGAAAAGAGATATGGAGAAACCTTCTCCTATGGACAGACTGGTATGCGGCGATGTGGGTTTTGGAAAAACAGAGATCGCCATCCGTGCTGCTTTCAAAACTTGTTGCGAAGGGAAACAGGCTGCTGTACTGGTTCCTACCACCATCCTGGCCTATCAGCATTTTAAAACATTTGGGGAGCGACTGAAAGATTTTCCGGTAACCGTAGATTTCATCAACCGGTTCAAATCAAGCAAAGAGAAAAAAGAAACCCTGCAAAAACTGGCCGAAGGAAAAATAGACATCATCATTGGTACCCATGCCCTGCTGGGAAAAGATGTGATCTTTAAAGACCTGGGCGTGATGATCATTGATGAAGAACAGAAATTTGGGGTGGCCGCCAAAGAAAAACTAAAACAGATCAGGGCCACCGTAGATTCACTGACACTAACGGCTACGCCTATACCCAGAACCCTGCAGTTCAGCTTGATGGGCGCCCGCGACCTCAGCATCATCAATACCCCGCCGCCAAACCGGCAACCCATACAAACCGAGGTGATGGTGTTTAATGAAGATGCCATCCGGGATATTATTTATTATGAGACCGAAAGAGGCGGGCAAGTGTTCTTCATCCACAACCGGGTGAACGGACTAGCCGAAATGAAAGGACTGATCCAGGGGCTTTGTCCGGATATCAGCATCGCCTATGCGCACGGCCAAATGGAAGGAGATGAACTGGAAAATACCATCCTCGACTTCATGGATAAAAAATATGATGTACTGGTTTGTACCAATATTGTGGAAAGCGGTGTAGACATCCCCAATGTGAATACCATCATTGTGAATAGTGCACATCAGTTCGGACTAAGCGATCTGCACCAGTTGCGCGGACGCGTTGGCCGCAGCAATAAAAAAGCATTCTGTTATCTGCTGGCACCGCCCATGAGCACCCTGCCTGCCGATAGCCGGAAACGCCTGCAAACACTGGAACAATATAGCGACCTGGGCAGTGGATTCCAGATCGCCATGCGCGATCTCGATATCCGTGGTGCCGGTAATTTACTGGGCGGCGAACAAAGTGGATTTATTGCCGAGATCGGATTTGAAATGTACCAGAAGATCCTGGATGAAGCCATCCGCGAATTAAAACGAAGTGAATTCAAAGCGCTTTTCGCTGAAGAGATTCAACAACAGGATGATTTTGTAAAAGACTGCAGCATCGATACCGACCTGGAAATTTTGATACCGGATAGTTATGTGGAAAGCATCACCGAACGACTCAGCCTGTATTCCCGACTGGATAATTGTGAGAACGAAAAAGACCTGCTTGATTTTCATGCCGAGCTCTCCGATCGCTTTGGCCCCATCCCCGCTGCAGTGGAAGATCTGTTCAGTACTGTACGATGCAGGAAAATGGCCGTGACCCTTGGCTTTGAAAAAATGTTCCTGAAGCAAGAAACCCTGAAATGCTTTTTCGTGAGCAACCCCGAATCACCCTATTTTCAAAGTGAGGTATTCAATGGTATCCTAAAGTTCTTACAAACGGGAACCAATAAAGGCAAATTGAAACAGGTGGGTAAAAATGGCATCCTGGTGGTAGATAAAATAAAGAATATGCAGGAACTGGAATCTTTTATGCAGGCCATGCTGAACAGCCTTCCGGCAACTAGCGTATAAGCATTACCGTTGCTTTCTTATTGATGGGATTACCCCTGAAATCAATACCCGATGCGATCACTACATATACCCCGTTATCCTGCTTTTGTCCTTTCCATTTTCCATCCCAGCCCTTGTGATAATCGGTGGTAGAAAATATTTCCTGACCATAGCGGTTGAAGATGCGCAGCCAGTTGAATTGTTGTAATCCTACGGGAATGCCCCTCAGCAGATCATTGAGTCCGTCGTCATTGGGGGTAAACGCATTGGGCAAGTAAATATCCGGGCCCTTATAAATCTTTACGATCACGGTATCATAACTATCACAACCCTCAGGGGTAAACGCTTTTAAACGAAAGCTTTGGGTAGCTGATAAGATCGCAATAGGATTAGCAATTCCGGCATCATTCAAATATCCGCCAGGCGACCACAGATAACTTAATCCCCCAGAAGCATGCAACTGAACCGGTTGCCCGGCGGCCGCGATCGTGTCTTGGCCTGCGTAAGCATTGGTACCATAGATGATAATATTTTTGATCAGCAGATTGGAACTGCATCCCGCTGCTGAGTTAGCCTGTAAAGAAACAGGGAAACTGCCGTTTTGGATATAGACATGCTGTGTACTGATGCCCGTACCTGAAGCGCCATCACCAAAACTCCAGTTCCAGTTCACAATGCCCGTAGTGGTTATTTCTGCAGCAGAAAAATTAACCAAACTATTCTTACAGGCATTGGTAAAACTCATGCTGATCAATGGTTTGGTATTGATGGTAAAGGTCTTGAATACCGTATCCGACAAACATCCTGATAAACTTTCGGCGATTAATCCAACCTGGTGGGTTCCTACCGTAAAGGCAAGCAATGGATTTTGCAGATTGCTGAACACTGCACCATTATAGAGCCAGTACCAGTTTGAAATAGTACCACCCGAAACAAAAGAAGAATCATTGAATTGCACCGGATCAACACTGCATAGCTGACTAAGATATCCGAATTTGGCCACCGGCTTAGCTTGTACATTGATTGTTTGACTGATAGTATCGGATAGGCATCCCCGTGAGTTTGCCACTGCGTGCCGGATAATTACCGGGCCAGCAGTAGTATAAGTGGTGACCGGGTTCTGTTGTGTGGAGAACTGGCCGTTACCAAGATCCCACCACCACTGACTGATGGCGAGCCCGTCGGTTGTATAAGAAGAATCTTTTAAACTAACCGTGGCAGCCTGACAAATAGCATTAACCGTAAAATATGCTTTAGGCTTATCCACCACAAACACATTTTTTTGAATGAGGCCGAGACAACCAGTGCTGCCATTGCTTGTTGCCGATAAGGTAACCGAGTGAGCGCCCGGCGTGGTGAATAAATAATTTACATTTTGTGTGGTATAATTATTTCCATCAATACTCCAGTACCAGTTGGTTATGGGTCCATCGCTGGAAACAACGACCCCTGTAAATGAAGTAGCCGAACCCAGGCATGCTGAATCGGAAAAATTAAAATCAAGCACAGGTTTCGAAAAAATATGGATGGTCCTGAAGAGCGTATCTGATTCGCAGCCCTCAACTGATTTTACTGCCAACTTTATTAATTTATTTCCGGATGCTGGATAAGTTATTGATGTGTTTTGGCTAACGGATGTATTTCCATTACCAAGATCCCAGAACCAATTATTGATAGGCCCTACTGTTGCAGTTGACATATCTGAGAAGCTGATGGTATTGGATACACAACTATCCGAATAATTAAATAAGGCAATGGGTTTACTGCCGATCCTTACCGTTTGCGTATTGGTTGCCTCGCATCCATCTGCACCAATCACTCTTTGAATAACGGTGTAATCACCGGCTACTGAATAAGTATGTACCGGATTAAGATGGATGGAATCGACGGGGCTACCATCTCCAAAATTCCAGTAAAATTTAGCGAGGCTGGTAAATGAAATGGTGGAATCAAAAAAGCTGATGGGTTCATTTACACAGCGTTTTTGTGTGGGCCCGAAATGAAAGGCCGGATTCAAAGCTGTTCTAAAGCGTTGCCAGTTTTTTGCCCCGCCGGTACTTCCGGTAAAGCCCCAGTATACCATTGGGTTTCCGCTGAATATATCTGTTACAAAATCTTTCACGGCAGATACACGCAACACACCATCAACCAATACCGTTAAAGTTTTTGTGGGTACATCCCAAATAATATGAAGGGAATGCCAGTTGCCATCTTCTATATTGTCGTTGCCACTGATGGCTGTTACCGGACCGGCAATATTGTTGGAACTGGAGTGACCGATATCTCCGTTAAGCTGTATGGCAATATGATCATACACAGGATCATTGTTATTGCCATTTTGCCAGGTATCAACGGTTACGCCTACTGCAGGAAATATGCCTTCATAACCCAGTCCGCCCCCGGTGGTACCCACACTGGTACTGATCGGTTGCAAAACAAACACGAGCCCATCGGCACCATCGGAATCATGATTACCTAAATTGATATCAAAATTAAAATCAAAGGAGACGCTGAGGTTGATCTTATTGTTATTCCAAACAGAACCGCTACGAGTAAAGTCATCGGGTGTAAGCGTATAGGCATTGCAGGCATCCTGGGTGGCACTGCCATTCAGGGTATACTGTGCCCAAAGCAATTGGCCAGAAAGGATCAATCCCAATAATAAAATACCTGTTTTCATTTCAATACTGATATCAATATAAAATTAATGCTATTTGACCTTTAGGGACCAGATAAAAAAAAGGCCATCTGCATGAACAGATGACCTCAATAATTTGATCAGGATAAATTACCAGGCTTTCTTTGCCACCCCGTTCTTAACCGCTTCCAAGGCAGTAGCCTCACTAAGCATGGTGGTCATTTTATTGCCTTTTCCGTCGTTGCCCTGGGCCATATAGCCACCGCGGGCAGTTTTGGTTATCACCGCATCCTGCATGGGAACATTTTTTTCTTTTGTTTTCATGCAATAAGCTGTTAACATTTTTGACATTTTCTTGAATTTATGGTTAGTAAATATGGGCTGAAGCAGTAAACTTCAGGATACAAGCTACTAAAATTATCGGGTTCCGCAAAAAAATGGGCAGCCGTTAAGCTACCCATATAAACATTATAAATTTAATATCTGTATATTTATTTGATTACAAGATAAATACAAGACTATACGTCGATCTTTGCGTACTTGGCATGAGATTCAATAAACTCTCTGCGTGGGGGAACTTCATCGCCCATCAGCATACTGAACACCCGATCAGCTTCAGCAGCACTTTCAATAGTAACCTGCTTCAGGGTGCGAGTAGCCGGGTTCATAGTGGTTTCCCATAATTGCTCGGCATTCATTTCTCCCAAACCTTTATATCGCTGTATACCTACGCTATCGTCTTTTCCTTGCCCGAATTTTGCCACCAGCGCTTTACGCTCCACATCATTCCAAGCGTATTCCTGTTCCTTGCCTTTTTTAACCAGGTAAAGTGGAGGTTGCGCAATAAACACATATCCCTGTTCTACCATTTCCTTCATATACCTGAAAATAAAAGTAAGTATCAGGGTAGCGATATGGCTTCCATCCACATCGGCATCGGTCATGATGATCAGTTTATGATAGCGGAGCTTCGACAGGTCGAGCGCCTTAGGGTCATCGGGAGTTCCGATCTTAACGCCCAGGGCGGTGAACATATTACGGATCTCCTCATTGTCGTAGATCTTATGCTCCATAGCTTTTTCCACATTGAGGATCTTTCCCCTCAATGGCAGGATGGCCTGAAAACTTCTGTCGCGCCCTTGCTTCGCCGTACCACCGGCCGAGTCTCCTTCCACCAGGTACAGTTCGCAACGGTTTGGATCTTTATCACTGCAATCGGCCAGTTTACCGGGCAATCCACCTCCGGTCAATACACTTTTCCGCTGAACCATTTCACGGGCCTTACGGGCAGCTGCACGGGCCTGTGCGGCCAAGATTACTTTTTGAATGATGATCTTAGCATCTTTGGGATTCTCTTCCAGATAAGCCACCAGTACACGGCTGAGGGTACTGTCTACCACGCCCATCACTTCACTGTTCCCCAATTTTGTTTTTGTTTGACCCTCAAACTGAGGCTCGGGCACTTTCACAGAAATGATAGCGCTTAGTCCTTCCCGGAAGTCATCGCCCTCAATTTCCACTTTGGCTTTTTCAAACATGCCTTCTTTTTCGCCATAACTTTTAAATACACGGGTAATGGAACGGCGGAAGCCGGCCACATGGGTACCGCCTTCAATGGTATTGATATTGTTCACATAACTGAACAAGTGTTCCTGGTATCCGGTATTGTAGATCATCGCTACTTCTACGGTTACATTGCTGGCTTCATCGCGCCCGTCGCAATAAATAACGGTGGGGAGTAGTGGCTGACGGCTGGCATTCTTGTCGAGCATTTCCACAAACTCCACAATGCCGCCTTCGCTGTAAAATGTTTTGACATAGAAATTTCCATCCTCATCCTTTTCACGTTGGTCGGTGATGTGAATGGTGATCTTTCTGTTCAGAAAAGACAGCTCACGCAAACGGCTTTCCAGTATTTCACGATTATAAATTCCGGAAGTAAAAATGGTGAGGTCGGGCCAGAACTGTACCTTGGTACCATGTTCAGATGATATCCCGATTTCTCTTACGGCATATTTGGGAGCACCCCGTTCATATTCCTGTTCAAAAGATTTTCCATCTCGGTTCACCCGAACATGTAGTTTTTCGCTCAGGGCATTTACACAACTCACCCCCACACCATGCAAACCACCGGATACTTTATAGGAATCCTTATCGAATTTTCCACCCGCATGCAACACGGTCATCACCACTTCCAATGCACTCCGGTTCTCTTTGGTATGTAATCCGGTAGGTATACCCCTTCCATCATCTTCCACCGTAATGGAATTATCTTCATTGATGATTACACTGATGTTCTTACAATGACCGGCCAAGGCCTCGTCAATGGAGTTGTCGACCACTTCATATACCAGGTGGTGCAAACCCTTAACCCCCACATCTCCGATATACATGGCGGGCCTTTTCCTAACCGCTTCCAATCCTTCTAAAACCTGGATGCTATCGGCGCCATAGCCGTTGCTGGCGGGGGTTGTTACTGCTGCTGTTTCTGTACTCATAATTCGTTCAAAATCTTGTTAGAAAGTTCAAATTTCACATTCGGGCAAATGTACGGAAAATCAGGGGTTTCAGCCAATTTTTATGCGGCTTATTTGCCTGTTTCAGGGGAAAAGATTTCCACAGTTTTTAAGGTCAAAAAACGGGCATTGCGCCCCCTTTTTTTGCCGCAGATGGCTCTCCCCTCAATAAACCAATTTTATGACTGCGTAAGCCCTTAAAAAATAGCGGTTAAACATCAATTTTAACATGGCTAGCCTCCCCATCCCTGAATTTCTGCCTATCTTTGTATTGAAATTTTTCAATGTATCAAACAGCCGACATATTAACCGTTGCACGCAATCAACCGCTGATGCAGGAAGAACTGGATATTTTACTCCAGGCCGAACGCATAGTGCCGGGATCGGTTCAGTATAGCATTAAACGTTATCGTAAACAGCCGCAATGGAGTATTAACGATACCGGATTAATGATATATCATGTTGAAAAAAATGCCCCTAAAGAGAACCGCCTCGAACTGAAATTCTGCGTTAGCGGCAATATTTATTGCCGGGAAAAACAAATAGAATGTAATTTCTGCAAATTCAACAGCTCGGGCAGCTGTGTTGAAAAAATTGAAAGTATTGATGTGCTCAGTTTCAGTTTTAAACCTGGCTACCTGTTGCAATTCACCAAGAACAATAGCCATACCGGTTTGTCTGACGAAGTATTATCCTTCACACATCCCGAGTCTTTTTCAAAACAATTACCCCTTTGCGCAAAAACCCGCACAGCTATTGAGGCCCTGTTGAATCACAACTATACCGATTCACTAGAAAATATATTCATCAATGCCCAAACCCAGATCCTGCTCCTATACAGCATGGATTGTATGCTGGAAGAAAAAGAAACCGGATTTGCCTGCAAGTTCCTCAGCAATGTTGATGACCGTGAAAAGATCATCAAGGCCCGTGAAGTGTTGCTCCATCATATTGGCGAACCCATCACCATCAAGGCGCTGAGCCGCAAAGTGGCCATCAATGAATGTTACCTGAAAAAAGGATTCAAAGAAATATTCGGTACCACCATCTTCGACTTTTATCAAAGTCAAAGGATGGAACATGCCAAATACCTGTTGTACGACAAAGGACTCAGCGTGACCGAAGTATCCATGCTGCTGGGGTACTCTTCTATTTCGCATTTCTCTACTGCCTTCAAAAAACATACTGGCATCAAGCCTTGCGCCCTCTTGTTCGGAAAAAATTGATCCTTCTTTTTTATCGCCTTGTAATTTTCCTGAATTTTAATTTCCTCAGTCCGAAATCAATTTCGTTCCTCTTTTTTTTCAATTAACCATGACCGTTATCATTGCCATTTATGATTTACCAAAATGAGTTGTCATGAAATGGTAAAACAAACCCCTTTCCTGATTTGATGACAATTCTGTGATAAAACTGCTGAACTCAGGCTTCAATTTTGTATGGTAAATAGCATCACATGCAAAAAAATAACCGCCTTTTCATTATTACTGTCTTGCTGAGTCTTGCGCAATTGAATGCGGTTGCACAAAAAAGATTCAACGATACCACTACCATCAAAGAAGTGGTAGTAACTGCTACCCGCACTGAAAAAAGTATCGGCGATATACCGGTTCCCGTTCAAGTGATCTCCAAAAAATTCATCCAACAAACAGGCTCACAGAAACTGATCGATATCCTTCAACAGCAAACCGGACTTGTTCTGGCAGATAATCCACTGGGCACAGCCCTGATCGGATATCCCAACCCGTTTGGTTCTGGTATCCAGTTACAAGGCCTCGATCCGGCCTATACCCTGATCCTGCTCGATGGCGAACCGTTGACTGGAAGAAATGCCGGCATCCTGAACCTGGGAAGGGTTGCCGTGGGAAATATTCAGCAAATTGAAATTGTGAAAGGTCCGGCCACCAGCCTCTATGGTTCAGACGCACTGGCTGGCGTGATCAATATCATTACCGACAAACCAAAAACCGGAGCCGCAGGCATTCAGATACACCGGGCCAGCAACAATACCTGGGGATTTACCGCCAACAGTACCATTAAAACAAAAAGAACTGCCCTGCAGCTTTTTGCCAACCGGTACAGCAGCAGCGGATACGATCTCGATAAAACCATCTATGGCAACACAGCCGATCCTTATCGCAACTATTCCTTCGCCGCTAAATTTATTTTTGATATCAATGCCCGTACACAATGGCAAACATCTGCCAGATATTTTACCCAAAAACAATTCAACAATTATCTCGTATACACCAGTGCCACTCCTGAAATCGTTGACGGAAGCACCGTGGAAACAGACTGGAGTTTCAGGAACCAGCTGCAACATCGCTTCTCAGCAAAAACCAATCTGATCGCCCGTTTATATGCAACCGGATATACCGACAACGCAGATGTATTCATGCAAAAAGATGGCAGCTTGTACGACCACTCCTTCCTTCATCAGTCATTGCTGAAACCAGAGGTACAGGTGGAGATCGGATCAAAACCCAACAAACAACTCATTGCAGGCATCGGGTATAATAATGAAACAATCAATTCCAGCAGATACGCCTCAGAAAAAAAATTAAATGCCTATTATGTATATGCTCAAAAAGAATGGCTGCCCTTACAAAATCTGAACATCACACTAGGTGCCCGATTCGATAAACAAAATTTATATACAGCCCAGTTCAATCCAAAACTGGCCATGGCCTGGAAACCAACACATGACCTAACGCTTATCGGTTCTATTGGCACCGGATTTAAAACACCCGATTTCAGACAACAATTCCTCAGCTTCTCCAATTCATTGATCGGATATACCTTGCTGGGAGCAAATGAACTCAATAACGGACTCATTAAATTACAACAGCAAGGGCAGATCGATCCTTCTATCAACTTGGCTCCATACCTGATTGACCATACCCTATCACCCGAAAAATCGGTAGGTACCAATATCGGATTCAGGTATCATGTTGGAAACAATACAGAGATCAGTTCCAGTGTTTTCAGAAATGATATCAATAACCTGATCGATCGTTATAACCTTCCGTTTACCAAGATCAACAACCAAGCTATTTACAGCTATGTAAATGTGAACAGGGTATACACGCAAGGATTGGATTTCAGCATTACACAAAAATTTGCCCAACAGTTTACCGTACATGCCGGATACCAATACCTGGATGCAAAAGATAAAGACGTAATGGAAAACCTGAAGTCTGGTAAGATCGTAAAAAGAGATCCCGTTACTTTCCAAAGCAGTTATGTTACGCGCAAAGATTATGGCGGACTCTTCAACAGAAGTAAACATACCGCCAACCTGCAATTGTCGTACAGCAACAAACAGCATTGGTTCAACAGCAGCATCCGTGCCGTATACCGTGGCCGCTTCGGATACAGCGATATCAATGGAGATAATATTTTAGACGACAATCGCGAATACGCTGATGGATTCGTACTGCTGAATGCCAGTGCCGGTATCAATTTCAGAAATGGGATCGGCATCCAAACCGGAAGCGAGAATATCTTAAACCATATCGATAAAGTAAAGTTGCCCAACCTGAGTGGCAGAACCTATTTTATAAACTTAACTATTGACCTCAAACAATTAAAACAAAAAAATCATGAAAAAAGCAATCCTTAGCAGCATCTGCATCGCAACCGGTGCCATGCTATTTTTTAGTGCGTGTACAAAATCTAATCCAACGCCTGTAGTAACCATTATTCAGAAAACTGATTCTATTAAAGTAAATTTCAGCCCGGTGGCTCCTTATACTTTTTTCAGCTTCAAAAATGATGCGCTGGTGGCCAACAGTGATAGTGCTAGTACCAAATGGGATTTTGGTCTGCGCTTTACAACCTTTATTCTGAACAGCCATAACTACGGACCCGGAAATGCAGGCGCCATTTTGCAAAACACGATCTATAGTACAGCAACCGCTGCACCTGCTACCGGTTATGCATATGATACCGCTTCATCACAAAAAGCGATCAAGGATGGCAGCTGGTATGATTATAATATTGCCACCCATGCATTTGTTCCTAAAGCAGGACAAACCTTCTTCTTCCGTACAGCAGATAATTTTTATGTGAAAATGGAATTATTAGCCGTGGATTATGAAGCCTTTGTAGGCCCAACACCAACCCGACTGATCTATCGATTCAGGTACACCTATCAAACTGATGGATCACTGAGCTTCTAAAAATTAGCCTTATAAAAAAAACCGTCTAGCCTTGGGCTAGACGGTTTTTTTATGCCAAAACAAAACACAAAGGAATAAAATCAGATAGCAATAAAAAATTTAAAAGCAGGACTCAGTATGTTGTAAAACCTAATTAAAAAAATGAGACGGGAATAAGAATAATCCCGTCTCTTACCCTAATAAAACCCTAAACCAGCAAAATCTTCATCATATTTAACGATATATGGTATATTTTTTTTATAGCTGTTACCTGATACATAATCCCAATACTGTGCCAAAGAATTGAAAATTGAAATTAATCCAAAAAAAAAAATTGTGCTAGAGTGGTTTCCCCCGATTTTTTTTGAATGAAATTACCGTAATGCAGAAGTCTGTATCGTAGATATGCTGCCCATTTTACGAATTTCCCCGCCTGAAATTCCGGCTCCAGGATGAATAAAACGAAGGAAGGAATTCAATAATCAATCCGGCGACAGCCGTGGCGAAACATATTAAATGCCTCCAAGAATGGCTATTTTATTACCTTTGCACACTTGTTGAAAAGCCCTTTGGGTTTGGATAACAGGAAAATTTTCAGTCCTTACAAGAATTGATATGAGTGCCAACTATAAAGAATACGGTCAATTGAATTTACCAGGCATCGGAGAAGAGATCCTTGCCCAATGGGAAAAGAATGGAGCTTTTATAAAAAGCATTGAAGGCCGGGATGGCCGGCAACCCTTTGTGTTTTATGAAGGTCCGCCCAGCGCCAACGGCATGCCCGGTATCCATCACGTGATCTCAAGAACCCTTAAGGATCTGGTTTGCAGGTACAAGACCATGCAGGGATTTCAGGTGCAGCGCAAGGGTGGCTGGGATACCCACGGACTTCCGGTAGAGTTGGGCGTGGAAAAAGAACTGGGAATTACCAAAGAAGATATTGGCAAAAAAATTTCGGTAGAAGACTACAATAAAAAATGCCGTGAAGTGGTGATGCGCTTCAAAGACCAATGGGATGATATCACCATGAAGATGGGATACTGGGTCGACCTCAAAAATCCCTACATCACATTCGAAAATAATTATATTGAAACGCTTTGGTGGTGCCTGAGCGAGCTGCATAAAAAAGGACTGCTCTATGAAAGCGTGAGCATCCAGCCATACTCTCCTGCAGCAGGCACCGGACTATCCTCACATGAACTGAATCAGCCAGGCACCTATAAAGATGTGAAAGACACCAGTTGTGTAGCCATGTTCCGCATCAGCAGGAATGAGGCTCAGCAATCGGGTTCATCTACCGCAGCTGAAAAAATATTTGCGGCCGTTGACGCTAATTCAAAAGGCGGAATGGAAGCATTTTTCATGGCCTGGACCACCACCCCATGGACACTTCCTTCCAACCTGGGTTTAACCGTTGGACCCCAGATCGATTATGTGCTGGTGAAAACATTTAACCCCTACACCTATCTTCCCGTAGCGGTAGTATTGGCCAAAGCCCTTACCGGTAAATACTTTAAGGCCGAGGCATTGGATCTCTCTTTTGACGATTATAAAGAAGCAGATAAACTGATCCCCTGGACGATCATTGCCGAATTCAAAGGAAAAGAACTGGAAGGGATGGTTTACGACCAGCTTTTGCCTGTTGAAGCCAATACCCTGGAAATGATCAGAGAGATCACTCCGGGCGCTAACCCCTTCCGCGTGATCAGCGGAGACTTTGTAACCACCGAAGATGGTACCGGAATTGTACATACGGCACCGGCATTTGGTGCGGATGATTTCAGGGTTGGACAAAAAAACAATCTGGGCATACTTACGCTGGTTGACAAACAAGGAAAATTTGTTGACGGTGTGGGTGAATTCAGTGGCCGTTATGTAAAAGATTATAAAGATGAGAAAGGATATGTGGATGTGAATATCGATATCGCGGTAAAACTTAAAAAAGAGAACCGTGCATTTAAAGTAGAAAAATACGAACACAATTATCCGCATTGCTGGAGAACAGACAAACCCATCATCTATTATCCGCTCGACGCCTGGTTCATCAGAACAACGGCTGCCAAAGACCGCATGGTAGAATTGAATAAGACCATTAACTGGAAGCCAGCGGCTACTGGTACTGGTAGATTTGGTAACTGGTTGGAAAATATGGTAGACTGGAACCTGAGTCGCAGCCGCTATTGGGGAACCCCACTGCCGATCTGGAAAACAGAGGACGGAGAAGAAGAAAAATGCATTGGCTCCATCGCTTCGCTGAATGAAGAAATTAAAAAAGCTGCAGAACAATTGGGAGGAGAAACCAACAAGCATTACTTACATGAAGGCATACTCGATCTGCACAAACCTTATGTAGATGATATCGTGCTGGTGAGTGATTCGGGAAAACCCATGAAAAGGGTTGCCGATCTTATCGATGTTTGGTTCGACAGTGGCGCCATGCCTTATGCACAATGGCATTTCCCTTTTGAAAATAAAGAGACCTTTAAAAAAAGCTTTCCCGCAGATTTTATAGCGGAAGGCGTAGACCAAACCCGTGGTTGGTTCTATACCCTGCATGCACTCGGTGTACTGTTGTTCGACTCGGTGGCTTACAAAACTGTAGTGAGCAATGGACTGGTATTGGATAAGGACGGTAACAAAATGAGCAAGCGGCTGGGTAATGTGGTGAACCCTTTTGAAACCATTGAAAAATATGGAGCAGATGCCACCCGCTGGTACCTGATCACGAACGCATCTCCCTGGGATAACCTGAAATTTGATGCAGAAGGCATCAAGGAAGTGCAACGCAAATTCTTTGGAACACTGTATAATACTTATCAGTTCTTTGCCCTCTATGCCAATGTGGATTCGTTTTCTTTCAAAGAAAAATATATTCCGTTACAAGACAGGCCTGAAATAGACCAGTGGATCCTTTCTTCATTGAACAGTTTGATTAAAACGGTTACCCGCAATTTTGATGAATATGAACCTACCCAGGCAGGAAGGGCCATTGAAGATTTTGTTGATGCGCACCTGAGCAACTGGTATGTGCGCCTTTGCCGCCGCCGCTTCTGGAAAGGAGAATATGAACACGATAAGATCTGTGCGTATCAGACCCTTTATGAATGCGTGGAAACCCTTTGCCGTTTGATGGCACCTATCTCGCCATTTTTTGCCGACTGGTTATTTAATAATCTGAATTCGATATCAAATCGTTTTGAAGCCATTTCGGTACACCATACTGATTTCCCGATAGCAGACGAAACCGCTATCGACATCGACCTGGAAAAAAGAATGCAGTTGGCCCAGGATGCCTCATCATTGATCTTATCCCTGCGGAAAAAGGTTAATCTGAAAGTGCGTCAGCCCCTGCAAAAAGTATTTATTCCTGCACTGGATGCCGGTATGGCCACCAGAATAAAGCAGGTGGAAGATATCATCAAAGCCGAAACCAATATCAAGGAAGTGGATGTATTGGGCGCCGAAAACGATTTCATTAAGAAGAAAGCAAAGGCCAATTTTAAAACCCTGGGCAAGAAACTTGGAAGCCGGATGAAATGGGCGGCTGAGCAAATTGCAGGTTTCAGCAATGCTACTATTGATCAGGTTCAGGAAAGCGATTACCTGCTTAACCCCGGGTTTGAAGCAGCCGGAGAAGAGCCTGTATATATCTCTGCAGAGGATCTGGAAGTAACCACCGATGAGATCCCCGGTTATGAAGTAGCGGTAAAAGGACCACTTACGGTGTCTTTAGATATTACCCTTACCGAAGACCTGAAAAAAGAAGGCTATGCCAGGGAGTTCGTGAACCGGATCCAGAACATAAGGAAAGACAGCGGATTTAATCTGTCGGACCGCATCCTGGTTACCGTATCCGAAAATGAAATCATACAATCTGCGCTAATTCAATATAAAGAGTATATTTGCGCCGAAATTCTGGCAGATTCGCTTGCTTTTTTAACCGCTGTAAACAACGGAATTGAGATAGAAGTGAATGATGCTATATTACAAGTGAACGTACTAAAAAAAGGAGAATAGTATGGCTACAAAGAAACATGCCCCGGCTAAGTCGGGCAAAACGGCTAAAAAGCCAGCCAGCCCTAAGGGCAAGGCTGTGAAACCTGTTAAAAAAGCAGCTCCTAAAAAAGCAGCGAAACCGGCACCTAAAAAGCATGCCGCTCCTGTTGCAAAGAAGCCAGTAGCAAAAAAACCTGTGGCAAAGCCAGCTCCTAAGAAAGCGGCCAAACCTGCTCCGAAAAAAATTATTCAAGTAAAAAAAACGGCCCCGAAAGCTGCAAAACCGGTTAAACCGGTAGCTAAACCGGCCCCAAAAAAATCCGTGGTGGTTAAAAAACCAGCACAACAACCTATGACAAAAAAGATTGAAGTAAAGAAACCTGTGGCAAAAGCAGTACCTGTAAAAAAAGCGGAACCTTTAAAAGCTGTTGGATTGGTAAAGGCAAAAGATATTAAAGTTGCAGCCCCTAAACCGGTTGTATTGCCTAAGATCCACACTAAAACATCGCGCAAATACCAACCCGAATTTACCAAATCAGTACTTGATCAGCCGGCACATGATCTGGGTGCACCGATCGTTCGTTATAGTGATACTGACCTCGCCGAATTCAGAGACCTGATCAATAGGAAACTGGAATCTGCAAAAAAAGAATTGGCTTATTTGCAAGGACTCATCACCCGCAAGGATGAAATGGGTGGCGATAATGATGATGCCCGCTATATGACCATGGAAGATGGCAGCATGAGCATGGAACGTGAACAGCTGAGCCAGATGGCCAGTCGCCAGATCACCTTCATTGATCATCTTGAGAAAGCGATCATGCGCATCGAAAATAAAACTTATGGTATTTGCAGGGTAACCGGAAGGCTGATCGATAAAGCCCGTTTACGTGCCGTACCACACGCTACCCTTAGCATTGAAGCTAAGATGGGCGCCAAATAATAAAGACCATATAAATGATCATAAAGGAATAAGCAAAAACTTATTCCTTTTTTTATGCCTGATAGTGCACTGAAAATTTTAAAGAAATTGCAATGTATTATTTCACCTCCTGCATTTCCACCAATCGTTTATAAAAACCATTTTGGTTGATCAATGAGTCGTGTGTTCCTCTTTCCACGATCTCACCTTTTTGCAACACGATGATCTCATCGGCGTGGCGGATGGTAGAGAGTCGGTGCGCTATGACAATAGACGTACGCTTGCTCATTAAATTATTGATGGCGTCCTGAACCAGTCGCTCGCTTTCAGTATCCAGTGAAGAAGTGGCTTCATCCAGAATGAGTATGGGCGGGTTTTTCAACACGGCCCGGGCAATGGTAACCCTTTGTCTTTCGCCACCACTTAATTTGCTGCCCCTGTCGCCGATATTGGTTTCGTATCCGGCTTCTTTATGCATGATGAACTGATGGGCATTGGCTACTTTGGCGGCCTGTTCTATTTCGTCGTGACTTGCATTATCCATTCCCAGTGCGATATTATGGGCAATGCTGTCATTGAATAAAATGGGTTCCTGTGTTACAATGCTCATCAACCCGCGTAAAGAATGCAGCGAATAATCTCTGATATTGATACCATCTACCAGTATCTCGCCACTGCTGGCATCGTGGAATCTGGGCACCAGATCGGCCAGGGTTGATTTTCCTGCGCCACTGCTTCCTACCAGCGCAAGGGTTTTTCCTTTTTCTACTTTCAGGTTTATATTTTTCAGGATCACCGCGTCATCATACATGAATCCTACATTTTTAAACTCAATGCAGGAATTAAAGGATTCAATTTTTTTACCATTCGGATTATCATCCACCATCACCGGAGCATTCAATATTTCTTCTATCCTACTAATAGCCGCAGCTCCCTTTTGCATATTGCTGAATGCAGTAGAGATGGATTTAGCCGGATCAATGATATTGTAGAACAGTCCCATATATGTAAGAAACAATGCACCGGTCAATCCCAGTTCCTGTTTCAACACCAGCTGACCGCCAAACCAAAGGATCACGGCAAATATGGTAACGCCCATCATCTCACTCATGGGTGAGGCCAGATCGCGCCGAAAGCCGATACTGTTTTTTGCCTGCAGCAAAGAACTGTTGATGCCTAAAAATTTATTGCGCAGTAAGCCTTCAATATTAAATGCCTTGATCACCCGCAATCCGCCCAGGGTTTCTTCAATGATGGAAATACTATCACCGTTCTTCTGTGCCACCACACCCGATTGTTTTTTCAGTGAACGGCTTAATCGACCAATCACCAATCCCATAAAAGGAATACAGATTAAAATAAATAAGGTAAGCTTAGGACTGATGATAAACAGAACAACTAGGTTGATGATGATGGCAAGCGGGTCGCGTACCCATCCTTCCAGCGTGCCTACTACCGAACCTTCCACTTCTCCCACATCATTGGTGATCCTGCTCATCAGGTCGCCTTTTCTTTTTTCCGTAAAATATCCGATCGGCAACTGAAGGATCTTATTGTATAATTCTATTCGAAAGCGATTTACAATACCGTTCTTGATGGGCCCCATGGCACGGTATGATAAATAGAGGAACATATTCTTGAGAAAGATGAAAACGATGATCATGATACATACCACCCCAAGATCGTGCAGCTTATCGCCGCTATACAGCATACTATTCAGGTGTTCATTCACCCAGACCATCATAGGATTAGTGGAGGGCTTGGGGATGCCTCCCTGGTTCACATTAAATATCAATTGCATAAAGGGGAGCAGCATCCCGATGGAAACAATGGAAAAAATAATGGAAAGCAGGATGTTTAAAAAATACCTGGCAATGGAAGTTTTATACGCTTTCAGGTAGTTAAAAACTCTGGAATATCTTTTCATTGTAATAAATCTGTATAGAAACGGCAAAGTAACTAATTTTACAGCGATTAAAGCTAAACATCATGTTAGAAGGCAAAAGACAGAAACAGGTGGCAGGAATGCTCAATAAGGAACTCAGTGATATTTTCCAGCGGTTGGGCATTTCCATGATGGATGGGGGAATGATCTCCATATCGGGGGTTAAAATCACGCCCGACCTGTATGAAGCCAGGATATACCTGAGTTTTTTCCAAGTAGCCGATAGTTTTGCCGCATTAAAAAAAATTGAAGAGCGTAGCTGGGAGATCAAAAAAGAGCTTACCGCCAGGGTGCGGCATCAGCTCAGAAGTATGCCTTTACTGACCTTTTATATCGACGATTCACTTGATTATGTAGAAAAGATCGAGCAATTGTTCAAGGAGATCAAAAAAGACAACCCACAATAGACCAAGGTCCCTGGTTGCGGAACCCTTAGCCCATGTATTTCACCTTTGCCTGGAGATATTTTAAAGCAAAAAAAACCACCAATGCCATCAATATCATTGCATGGGTAACCATCAGCGTGATCGCATTTGCAACCTGCTGCCAGGTGTTGGTGTTGAGTGTATTCAATGGATTTGAAGACCTGGTGAAATCACTCTATTCTTCTTTTTATACAGACTGTAAAATTGTTCCTGCCAGTGGCAAAACCTTTGTGCTAACTGCAAATCAGATTGCCAACTTGAAACAGGATCCGGCAGTTGAAAATTTTTCATTGATAGCCGAAGAGAAGGCATTGCTTAAAAACCACGATGCACAAACAGTGATCTACCTCAAAGGTGTTGATGATCAGTATTCGAAAGTAAGTGGCGTAGCAGCCAGTACCAAATATGGCGATTTCAAGACGGGCAATATCGACTCGCCCATGATCGTGGTGGGGGCCGGCATACAAAATGCCGTAGGGGTGAATGTGGATCCAGCCTTACCGGGAGGCGAACTAACGGTGATACTACCACGAAAAACCCTAACGGGCTCTGATCCCCTTGAATCGATCAGTGAAGGCAATGTGAAGGCCAGTGGCGTTTTCAGTATCCAGCAGGAATTTGATGAAACCTATGCCATCACCAATATCGGCTTTGTAAAGCAGCAGATGAAGTTTGATGCTGATGAGTATAGTTCGGTAGAAATAAAGCTGAAGGATAAAGCTGATATCATTCAGGCACAACGATCCATCACCGCCTTGTTGGGCAAAGGGTATACGGTAAAAACAAAGTATGAACAGAACGCTACTTTATACAATACCATGAGGATGGAAAAATGGGTGATCTATGCTGTACTTACCCTGATCCTGATCATTGTAAGCTGTACCATTGTAAGTGCGCTTACCATGTTGGTGTTGGAAAAACGAAAAGACATCAATGTATTGCAGAGTATGGGTGCGGGCAAACACCTGATCCAGAAAATATTTTTAAGTGAGGGATTATTGCTGGGATTGCTGGGCACGTTGGTCGGCATCAGCATGGCGGTCATCATTTGCCTGATCCAGATCAAATTCAAACTGATAAAAATAGAAGGAGGTTCTTTCCTGATCGATTATTTTCCGGTAAAATTCATGGCCACCGATTTCTTACTGGTAGCAGCCACGGCCGCCAGTATTGCATTTCTTGCCGCCTGGTTCCCGGCTCGTACAGCGGGTAATCAGTATTTTGAATTGCGGTAAGTTATTCTACCCAAATTAATAATCACCGAGGGTTTCGGGCAACTGGTCCAGGGCTTTTTTCAACTGTTCATCATTGGGTGCAATGCCATGCCATTCGTGACTACCCTCCATAAAATCAACACCTTTACCCATGGAGGTCTTCATCAATATCACTACCGGCTTACCCTTACCCATAAACGATTTTGCCTGGTTTAGTCCGGCCACTACAGCATCCATATCATTCCCCTCCATTTCCAGTACCTGCCAGTTAAAGGCTTCAAATTTTGCCCTTAAACTATCGAGTCCCATCACCTCTTTGGTAGGCCCGTCGATCTGTTGTCCGTTCCAGTCAATCGTTGCGATCAGGTTGTCTACTTTTTTATGCGCAGCCAGCATGATGGCTTCCCAGTTTTGGCCTTCATCCAGTTCGCCATCTCCCAGTAAGGCATATACGATGCAAGTATCCTGATTCAGTTTCTTAGCCAGTGCTGCTCCTACGGCTACGCTGAGACCCTGCCCGAGTGAACCACTGGCAACCCTAACTCCTGGCAGATGTTCATGTGTGGTAGGGTGACCTTGTAAGCGGGTATTCAATTTTCTGAAAGTAGCGAGTTCGGCCACCGGGAAATAACCACTGCGGGCCAGGGCACTGTAAAATAACGGGGAAATATGTCCATTGCTCAAAAAGAACAGGTCCTCTTCCTTGCCATCCATGGAAAAATTTGGATTGTGTTTCATCACATCAAAATAGAGTGCGGTCATATAATCAGCACAGCCCAATGAGCCACCGGGGTGTCCGCTTTGAACAGCATGAACCATACGAACAATATCTCTGCGAAGCTGTGTAGCAATATCTTTAAGGTTAGCCATATTTAAATTTGCTTTGGAATTGATGAGATTATATTATCATTTTCTGTAACTTGATGAAAATAATTACAGTTTGCATTCGTAGATGCAAACCTACTTCAAATAGGCTTAGAGGCAAAGTAAAATAGCGGTCATATAACTAAAAGTTGATAATAAGTTTATAAATAATTCGTCAATTGCACTTAGAAAATATGCTTTTGAACAATTGATTAGACAACAATATTTTTTACAGGCAACTCTTTTTCAAAAACTTAGGTCTAATAAACGTATGCTTTAGGATTAAACCTGAAACATATTATTTACTTTTGCATTAGAGAGATAAAGCTTTAAACCACCAGCATGGATAATCCCCAATATATTGTGTTAAGTGCAGTATTGGCTTTCATGATCACCTTTTTCGCAATCCCTGTCATCATTCAGGTAGCCAAGGACAAGAAATTATTCGACGAGCCCGACGACCGGAAAGTACATAAAGGTATTATTCCGACCTTGGGTGGCTTGGGTATTTTCGCCGGCTTTATCATTGCTTTATTATTAGGCGTTCCCAAGAATATGGCTTCAGAACTTCAGTATTTTGCGGCAGCCGTAACTGTTATATTTTTCCTGGGTATCAAAGACGATATCCTGATCCTTTCGGCCAGCAAAAAATTCATCGGCCAGTTGATCGCTGCAGGTATCATCATCAAATTTGGAGATGTGAGACTCACGAATATGTGTGGATTCCTTGGCTTTCACGAGATACCATATACTACCAGTGTTATTTTAACGCTTTTCACAGTAATCGTGATCACCAATTCTTTTAACCTGATCGATGGAGTGGATGGATTGGCGGGCAGTTTGGGCATTATGACCACCTTGGTTTTCGGGGTTTACTTCTTTTTTGCCGGACCAGCCACCCTACCTTTTTCGGTGATGGCCTTTGCCCTTACCGGTGCAACAACAGCCTTCCTGATCTATAACTATTCGCCTGCAAAGATATTCATGGGAGACACGGGCTCCTTACTATTAGGCATGGTGAACTCGATCCTCGTGATCAAATTCATCACAGTAGCCAGTAACCCGGTATCTAATTTTCCTGTTGCATCAGCGCCTGCAGTAGGTGTAGCCATATTAATGATCCCATTGTTCGACACCATGCGTGTATTCGGATTGCGTATACTGAGCAGACGTTCACCCTTCAGTCCCGACCGTACACATATCCACCATTTTTTACTCGACCTTGGCTTAAGCCATCGGATGGTTACCCTCACCTGTGTTTCTGCCAATATTGGTTTTATCCTGCTTGCCTATTCGCTGCGCGATATGGGCACAACCAGTTTGATCGGCATCCTGGTACTAACCGCATTTGTTTTTATTGGAGCCATTTATTTCAGCAGGCCCAAACAAAAACTTGCTGAACAGAAAACGATCAGGAATACAGAAATTGCAAAACCCCGCAAAATACTTAGCCTTACTCCCAAAACTGTTGAAGTAGAATAATCGCTGATCATTCGTATCAGATTAAAAACAGATCCGTCTTTTATATAATTTCCTGTTTTGCCCACCGGTAATGACGGTAGTTTTTTATAGCTTTACAGTCTAATCACAACTATATGTCTGAAGATTTAAGTAAAATACAATTGGATACAGAATCCTCTATGACCAAGGCCATGAATCATCTGGAAGCAGAATTGATCAAGATCCGGGCCGGCAAAGCCAATCCTACCATGCTGGATGGCATCATGGCCGATTATTATGGTAACCCCACCGCCCTGAACCAGATCGCCAATATTTCGGTGCTGGATGCCCGAACCATTTCTGTTCAGCCCTGGGAAAAAAATATGCTGCAACCCATTGAGCGGGCCATCATCATGGCGAATATTGGTATCAATCCACAAAACGATGGAAATGTCATCCGTTTATTTTTACCTCCACTTACTGAAGAAAGAAGAAAGGAACTGGTAAAACGTTGTAACAATGAAGGTGAACATGCCAAGGTAGCGGTAAGAAATATACGCAGAGAGGCCATTGAATCCATAAAAAAATTACAAAAGGATGGGCTCAGTGAAGACCTGTGTAAAGATGCTGAAAAAGAGATCCAGGATACTACTGACAAATATATCGGAATGGTAGAAAAGCACCTGGTAGCCAAAGACAAGGAGATCATGTCGGTATAAACTACTTTGCAGAAAGCACGTATTATTAACAGCAGATCAACACCCCAAATCTTTTTTTATGGACTATACCCGGGAAACCTGGTTCCTGCTGTGTTCTATTCCGTTTTACAGCATCCTGATCGGCACTGAAATATTGTTAAGCAACTGGAAGCACAGAAATTTCTATACCCTTAGGGATACTTTTCAAAATGTTTATCTCACGTTGATCAATGCAGGACTGGATCTTTTTTTACGCTGGGCATTTTATGTGAGTGTATTGGCCTGGACCTACCAGCAACATTTTTTCAAAATTGAAAATCTGTTCTTGTATTGGTTTGCTTTGTTCATCCTGGAAGACCTGGCATTTTATATACAGCATCGCATCGATCATTATTGCCGGTTATTCTGGGCGGTACATGTTACCCATCATTCATCCGAGCATTTCAACCTTACCACCGGATTCCGGTCTTCCGTTTTTCAACCCGTTTACCGCTTTATTTATTTTTTACCCCTCGCATTTTTAGGCTTTCATCCATTCGATATCGTGTTCATGTATTCCATTACCCAAACCTATGGCATACTGGTACATACCCGTTATATCAACAGGATGCCTGGCTGGTTTGAAGCAGTATTCGTAAGTCCGAGCCACCACCGTGTACACCATGCCAGCAATGTGCCGTATCTCGACAAGAATATGGGCATGTGCCTGATTATCTGGGATAGGATGTTCGGGAGTTTTCAGGATGAGTTGACAGAAGAGCCCGTAAAATTTGGATTGGTAAAACCCATCAACAACCCCGATCATCCAGGAAAGATCATCTTTCACGAATGGCAACAGATCGGTGCAGATCTACAAAAGCCGGTTTCATTCAGTAATAAATTGAAATATATATTCATGCCACCAGGATGGAGTCACGACGGCAGTACCCTAACTGCCAAACAAATGCGGGACGCACAAAAGCATTAGTTTATCATCACTAAATTAATTTTATGTTTGAACAAGCCATTGAAAATATTTTAGCCTTCACCAGGCCGCTGCATACCATTACCAGAACTTATGGTGGTTTGGTATTACCCGGCACATCCACTTTCTTTTTTGTGAATGATCGAGGGGTGGCCGTTACCTGTAAACATGTGCTTAACCTGATTCCGGCGGCAGACCAGATCAATCAAACCTATCATCAGTTTAAAGCAGAACGCGATCGTATTCCAAAAGATGGTCGGTACAAAAAATCATTACTCGGACTGGAATTGAAATATAAATATTATCCGGAAACCACGGTGCAGCTGAAAAATAATTTTCTAAACTGCTTTGATAAAATAGATGAGATCGTTTGTCATGCGCACCCAACACTTGATCTGGCCATTTTAGAATTCAAGGGATTCAATAAAATATTTTATTCGGGCCATGCCCAGTTTATAAAAGACAGTAAGATCATCAAACAGGGAAAATCATTATGCCGCATCGGTTTTCCTTTCCCTGAATTCAGTAATTTCAGGCATAACCCCGATATTGATGATATTGAATGGACACAGCAAGGCAACCCCAATTCACCTTCCTTTCCCATCGATGGTATTGTAACCCGTTTTGTTGCCGATGCACAGCTTAATCAGGTAACGGGCATTGAAATGAGTACGGCAGGATTAAAAGGGCAAAGTGGTGGACCGCTTTTTGATGCGGAAGGAAAAGTATATGGCATGCAGTTCGCCACCAACCATTTGCATCTTGGGTTTGATATGAAAGACAAGGAAATCATACAGGATGGTAAAAAAGGGAAAGTGTCGAATTATCCTTTCTTACATGTAGGACTCTGTGTGCACGTTGACCCCATCAAAGATTTTTTACGGGAGCATCAGGTATCCTTTACAGAAGTTTAGTCGGCCTTTTTATTCCGGTTGGCCACAAATACGCCAGCCAGAATGATGAGCAAACATAGGATCTGCTTCCACCCTACTTCTTCTCCATACAGCAATCCCCAACCATTGGCAACCATGGGTATGCCATAGGTAACCATGGAAGAAAATACAGCACCCGCGCGCTTAATGAGCACATAAAATAGAATGGAGGCCAGGGCCGTTCCAAATATACCTAACACTGCAGCACTGCCGGTGGCATACAAGATATTACTATCAGCAAGGGGTAGACTAAAATACCCGGTGAACACCAATACGATCAATGCCGGGATGGCATTAAGTGATAAGGCCACTGCCGCTATTGGTAAGGACCCGATATGGTGCAGGTGGCGATGTACCATATTTACATTGATCCCATAAAAAATGGTGGCCAGCACCACATAAGAAATATATAACAGGTTTTTACTTTCCTGCATATGCCCTTTGCTCAGCAACAACAGAAAGCTACCCATGAAGGCAATGACGATTCCGGCAATTTTATTGAAAGAGGTCTTACTATTGAAAAATAATGCGCCCACCATGATGACAAATATTGGGGTAAGCGAATTGAGGGTGCCGGCCAATGCACTATCAATGCCTTCTTCGGCAATACAAAACAGGAATGCAGGAAAGAGACTGCCCAATACCCCCGATAAAAAAATGATCCCGAGTTTATTCCTGGGTATCAGGGGCAGGTATTTAATAGCCCAGGGTAATAATATTAGTCCTGCAAATACGATGCGCAGTGCGGCCACCTGATAGGCCGACAAATGCAATAAGCCCTCCTTCATCAAAATAAAACTACTTCCCCAGATCAGAGAGAGCAGGATGAAGATCAGCCAGTTTAAAAATCCTTGTTTCAATAGTGTGTTAAATTGCGGCAAAGTTGCTTTAAAAAACAATATTAAATCATATACGTTAAAATATCATGTGTTAACGACCAATTGGGAATGCGAAACTGATTTTTGTTTAATTTTGCCGAATGAAAATTCAATTGTTTACTGTACTCATCACAGCAACGATTGCGATCCGTGTTCAGGCACAAGATGCCACTGTTAGGGAATTTCAGACCATGGCATTAAAAGACCTTAAACCATTGGATAAGGATGGCTGGAAAAAAACCGGAACCTTTGTAGTAACAGTGAATCAGGGCGCTTTGCGTAACTGGGCCGCAGGTGGTGAAAAAAACACTTTGGGTATTACCACCATTCTGAATTATAATATCAACCACCGCAAAGGAAGATACACCTGGAACAATTATTTTGACCTCTCCTTCGGATTTCAAAATGCCAGCAGCTTTGGACGTTTCAGAAAAATAGATGACCAGGTGGATGTAACGAGTAAATATGGGTATCAGTTTTCGCCCCATTGGTTTACCGCTGTGCTTACCAATATCAATACCCAGGTAATGCCTGGTTATTATTATACTGATTCGGCCAATAATAAAATCTCTAATTTTCTCACCCCGGGAAAGGTATTGTTATCGGTAGGCTTTGATTACCGGCCTGATAAACATTTTTCGCTTTTCATATCCCCCATCACCACCCGATGGATCCTTAAAATTGATAAGGACTTCCTGCAGGTCAATAAATTTGGCGTTCCGCCCAACAAGAAACAATACAGTGAACTGGGTGCATTTGCTACCGCCAAATACACCAAATCTTTTGCCCCCTGGGTTACCTATACCGGCAGGCTCGATCTGTTCAGCAATTTCAAACGGAAGCCCCAGAATGTTGATGTGTATTGCACCAATTTCCTTAACCTCAAGATCAATAAATGGATGAGCACCACGGTAAGCGTGGATCTGTTGTACGACGATGATGTGCTGAAAGAGACCCAACTTAAAGAGATACTGGGTATTGGATTGGCTATAAAACTATGACCTGGCTGGACTAATGGACCATTCTTGCTGTTTATTTCCCTTTTGTCCACATATCACTGTCTTCCCCCAACCAACCACGCATCTTTTACAAGGAATTGATACATTTGCATCCCGACACATTGATGATCTAAATATTACAATTCAAGAATAAGTGAATAATACATCCTACCAGATCAAACTGGAACAATTTGAAGGTCCGTTCGACCTCTTGCTTTTTTTTATTGAAAGAGATGAACTGGATATTTACAATATTCCCATTACCCGCATCACCAATGACTTCCTTGATTTCATACACCGGTCGGAGAAACTGAATATTGAATTGAGCAGTGAGTTCATTCTATTCATCAGTACCCTGATGCGCATCAAAGCCAAGATGTTGTTGCCCAGAAAAGAACTGGATGCAGCAGGCAATGAAATAGATCCACGACAGGAACTGATCAATAAGATCCTTGAATATAAAAGATTCAAAGAGGCTGCAACAAAGATGGCCGATATGGAAGCCATCCGTATGCTGCTGGTAAAACGCGGAAACCTGCAAAAAGAGATCTCCCAGATCGGTGAAGAAGCAGGAGAAGGAACAGAGATACAAGCGGTGACCTTGTTCAAACTGATGAAAGCCTTTGAAAAGGTGATCCACCGTTTGCACGACCGGAATAATAAACCCGTGCACACGGTGGTTCAATACAATTATACCATGGAGCAAAGCCGTGAGTATATGCTGGGTACCTGCCGCACAGAAAAGAATGTTTCTTTTGAAAGGATTTTTGATGTGTGCGAAAACCGCATCCATGCCATCTTCTTATTCCTCTCCTTACTGGAACTGGTGCAACAACGATATATGACGCTGCTCAGTGGAGAAGGCAGGAACAATTTCATCATTGAATGGAATGAAAACCGTGAAGAGGATATCGTTGGCTTGCTGCCCGGAGAAGAAAAGCCTTCATTGAATTAATCATTCATTTTTTAATTCCCTCTACAAGTTGACTTTCTGTCAGCTTTATGCGTTGGTATATTATTTGATGTTTAAACATTAAATTTACGAATATGAACATGACCTTATACAAAGCTGCTGATCGGGGTACGGCCGACTATGGCTGGTTGAAACCTAATTACTATTTCAGCTTCGCCCAATACTACGATCCAAAAAAAATACATTTTGGCGCACTCCGCGTGTTGAATGATGATTTTATAGACGGAGGCGGCGGATTTCCAACCCACCCGCATGATAATATGGAGATTGTTACCATCCCGTTCACCGGAGCACTGCAACATAAGGACAGTACCGGCGGACAAGGGGTCATCAAGGCCGGCGATATACAGATCATGAGTGCTGGAACAGGCGTACAACATTCGGAGGCCAATGCTTCCTCAACTGAACCGGTTACACTTTTCCAGATCTGGGTATTCCCTAAAAACAGGAATATTACTCCACGCTACGATCAAAAAACATTTGACATAGAAGAAAGGAAAAACAAATGGCAAACAGTTGTATCTCCTATCGAAGCCGATCAGGCATTATGGATCAATCAGGATGCTGTGTTTTCATTAACCAACCTGAAGGCCGGTTCTACAATAAATTATACCAATCGCTTCAGTGGTAATGGTGTTTTTCTGGTGCTGATCAATGGCAATGCTGAAGTAGGCGGACAAATACTGAACAAACGAGATGCAATAGGGATAGAAGGAACTGATCAATTCGAGATTACTGCCAGTTCAGATGCTGAATTACTGGCCATTGAAATTCCCATGCAGTTGCCTCAGTAATAGATCCAAAGCAAGATGGGTTCTTCTGACCGGTCGATATAGTTTTTCAATGTTTGTAAAAAATCCGGCGCCACCATCGGACAGCCAAGGCTTTCACAAATGGGTATTGGGTACACCTCCTGGCTGGGTATACATGAATGGGCATGCAATACCACGGCCCGGTTGAAGGCGGCACTATTGGTTTCGTCCAACCCGAATAATTTATATGCCAATCCAAACCGGCCATAATACGAACCGCCGATCCGGTATCTACCTAAAGAAGTACATCCACTATTAATGGTATTGGAAAAACGCAATTCCCCATCACCCTGATCGGACCCACTTCCATGTGCCACCAGTCCTGCTTTTTCAATAGAATCCCTGACCAGGTTATACACAAAAAATCTGGCCTTGCCGGATGACACCCGCATGTCTGCCAAAAAACAACGGGTGCTATTAAAATGGCCGGCACGAATATATTCGGCTGCCGCTGCTGCTTTTTGTTTTATCCGTATTATGAACTCGTGTTTATCATCTTCCCTTACTGCATGAGCAACAGAACGCTTTGTATGAACAGGTTCATGCCAAATAAAATAAGCGAAGGTGGAACTGGCTGCGATCAGCAAGCAGGCGGAAGCAAAAATTTTCATGATCATGTTGATGGTGTTCTTCAATATTGATTCCAAACGAACATGTTTCCATAAAAATTTTTCTGTCTACTGTTAAATAAAATAAAAAAAGGAATGATCGCTCATTCCTTATATTCTAAAATATTTTTTAAAGTTACTGTTGGGTAAGTTGTGGTACAGATACGATGGCCATCTGTCGCAAGGCAATGGCGAGATGATTGGCATCGATACCGATCTCCTCATACAATTGTTTGGGAGAACCATGCTCCACCAGCCTGTCGGGGATACCCATGATCTTCACCTCAGCCTGGTATCCATGTTCGTTCATGAATTCCAGTATGGCAGAACCAAATCCACCCACTACTGTTCCGTCTTCTACAGTGATGATCTTTTGATAGTGGGTAAAAACTTCGTGCAACATGACTTCATCCAATGGTTTTACAAAGCGCATATCATAATGTGCCGGATTGATCCCTTCCGATTTCACGTCGCGTATAGCGGCCGCAGCAAAATTTCCGGGATGACCAAAAGAGAGTATGGCAATATCTTTCCCATCTTTCAATTTCCTTCCGGTACCGATGGTAATTTCAGTCATTTCTGTTTTCCATTCCGGCATTACGCCTTCACCGCGGGGATAACGGATCACGATAGGACTGGATGTTGAATCTAACTGTGCCGTATACATGAGATTACGAAGTTCTTTTTCATTCATCGGTGCACTGATGATCATATTGGGAATGCAGCGCATGAAAGCAATATCATAACAACCATGGTGGGTTGGACCATCTTCACCTACCAGACCAGCCCTGTCGAGACAAAATATCACCGGCAGGTTCTGAATGGCTACATCATGTACCACCATATCATAGGCACGTTGCATGAACGATGAATAGATATTGCAGAACACTTTCATTCCCTGAGTAGCCATACCGGCACTCAAAGTAACCGCGTGTTGCTCACAGATGCCTACATCGAAAGCACGATCGGGCATTTGCTCCATCATGTATTTCAAACTGGATCCACTGGGCATGGCCGGTGTGATACCGAAGATCTTAGGATTCTTTTCAGCCAGTTCAATGATTGTATATCCAAATACATCCTGATATTTAGGAGCCTGTGGCAGGTCAAATTTTTTCTTCTGGATCTCCCCGGTCATTTTATCAAATAGTCCGGGTGCATGCCATTTGGTTTGATCTTGTTCTGCCAGTTCATACCCCTTCCCTTTTACCGTTTTGATATGCAATATTTTTGGACCAGGAATATCTTTAAGGTCTTTCAAAGTATCGACGAGCTTAGTGATATTATGTCCATCGATTGGACCGAAATACCTTAACTGCAAGGCTTCAAATAAATTACTACTCTTACTAACCATGCCTTTCAGCGCAGCTTCCATTTTAGAAGCCATCGCCCTGCTGAAAGATTTTCCCATCGGCAATTTTCCCAGCGCATTCCAGAATTCATCCCGCACTTTATTGTAGGTCTGAGAAGTGGTGATATCCGTCAGATATTCTTTTAAAGCTCCCACATTGGGATCAATGCTCATGCAATTATCGTTCAGAATGATGAGCACATTGCTCTTTTCGATCCCCGCATGATTCATCGCTTCAAAAGCAAGGCCTGCTGTCATAGCCCCATCCCCAATGATGGCCACATGCTGCCGGTCAGTTTCTCCTTTGTAATGAGATGCCATGGCCATCCCTAATGCAGCTGAAATAGACGTAGATGAATGGCCTACACCAAAACTATCATATTCACTTTCTGTACGTTTTGGAAATCCACTGAGCCCATGGTATTTTCTGTTGGTGGAAAACAGGTCCCTTCTTCCTGTCAATATTTTGTGCCCATAAGCCTGATGCCCTACATCCCATACCAACTGATCATAAGGTGTATTAAAAACATAATGAAGGGCTACAGAAAGTTCAATCACACCCAAACTGGCCGCAAAATGACCTCCATGAACACTTACCACATCAATGATATACTGGCGCAATTCATCACATACTTGGTGTAGCTGTTCCCGTTCCAACTTTTTAAGGTCGGCGGGACTATTTATTTCGGCCAATAATGTTCCGGCTTTAATTTCCATGCTGAATGTGATCAGAGTAATTTATAAACGATAATCAAGTGCAATATAAAGGGTAAAATTACATTTTTACCCGCTATGAACAGGTATATTAAACAATTTTTAACGGCTTTGGTTCAGTTGCCTACCCGGCGTGCCTGATCATATTCAAGATGAGGTCAGGATCAGGGCAATTGGATAAGTAACTCTCCCGCTCTGATGCTGCACAAACCCCCGGATAATCACCCTTTCTGATCCGCATATCGCTGATCACCTGGAAATGAAGATGAGGGGGCCAGTTACCATTTTCTTCAGGCTGTCCGAACTGCCCCAGTAATTCACCGCGACTGATATATTTCCCCTCTTTAAGATGTAATAAATTGGCATGACTGAGGTGGCCATATAGCGTATAAAATATGATGGCATCCAATTGATGTTGTAAGATGATGGTAGCCCCATAATCGCCGAAAGAGTTGTTGTAGGCGAAACTATGTACGGAACCTCCCAGTGGCGTGTAGACGCTGGTGCCTGCTGCACCCCATATATCAACTCCCAGGTGTATCGTTCTGGGCTCATCGCCATTAAAAAGTTCACTTCTACGGTATAAGGTTCGAGATTCATTGTATCCCCCGATACCAAATTTAGCTCCGCTGGTTTGTAATTTATGATTGATATAATTACTGAATGTAGCAGTATCCTTAAAGATTGCTTCATCAATTTCCTGTTTGGCAGTTGTGAAATCGAAGCGGCATAGTTTATCCTTTGCAGGATTAAAATCAACTACCTGCTTAAACTCAGACTGATGCAATTCCAAAACCTGATTTAGTGTAACCATAAAAAAAGCCCCCCGGTTAAGGAGGGCTT
>Ga0194037_1000233_pt1 | contig 43762 bp, 36 predicted proteins | sample JunL306m_MetaG_FD_148653 | JGI IMG/M metagenome (GOLD analysis project Ga0194037, IMG submission 148653) | Anoxic zone freshwater microbial communities from boreal shield lake in IISD Experimental Lakes Area, Ontario, Canada - Jun2016-L304-6m | ecosystem: Environmental > Aquatic > Freshwater >... | reverse complement strand
AACCAAAGGAGATGCTGAACGTGGAAACCATTCGTAAAGTCCGTCAGGCTTATTTCAGAGACGGCAAGGCAATTCGTGAGATAACTCGTGATTTCAACCTTTCCCGCAATACCGTCAGAAACATCATCAGAAGTGGTATCACTGACCAGAAGTACGAGCGGATTGATCAACCGTATCCCAAGCTTGGTTCCTTTATTGAGCGGTTGTCTGATCTGCTGAAGGAAGACTCAGGAAAACCGGTTCGTCATCGCAAGAGCGCCCAGATCCTGTTTGAGCAGTTGCAGCGGGAAGGATACGAAGGTGGCTATGACGCCGTCCGTCGGTATGTGGGAACGCTAAAGAGAGAAGACGGTACGGCTTCCGTTAAAGCCTTTGTTCCGCTTGCTTATGATGCCGGTGACGCCTTTCAGTTCGACTGGAGTTATGAACAGGTTGAATTGGGCGGCGTTCCGGTTCAAGTAAAGATTGCCCAGTTCCGTCTGTGCCACAGTCGCAAACCGTTCTGCATTGCCTACACCCGTGAGACACTGGAAATGGTTCTTGATGCCCATATCCGGGCTTTTGAGTTTTTCGGTGGTGTCTGCAGACGGGGTATTTACGACAACCTGAAAGCGGTCGTTAGTAAGGTGTTGACCGGCAAGGACCGGACATTCAACCGCCGGTTCCAGAACCTGGCCTCCCATTATCTGTTTGACCTGGTGGCTTGCACTCCTGCCGCCGGCTGGGAGAAGGGTCAGGTTGAGAATCAGGTTGGCGTCGTCAGAAATCGCTTCTTTGCGAAACGCCGCCGTTTTGCAACTCTTGACGAATTGAACGAATGGCTGGAGGGTGAATGCCGCAATCACGCTGCCACCTTCAAACACCCGGAACTCAAAGACAAAACAGTTGATCAGGTCTTTGCCGAAGAGAAGATCAAGCTCATGGCGCTTCCGGTCTCGCCGTTTGATGGTTATCAGGAAAGCGTCGTCCGGGTTTCACCGCAGCTATTGATCAGCTTTGACCGAAACCGTTACAGCATCAATGCCATGGCGGTCGGTAAAACAGTCTCGCTGCGGGCATATGCCAACCGGATTATCGTGGTGATGAACGGTACAGTAGTCGCCATCCATCGCCGTCACTTTGGTCGTGACAAGGTTATCTATGATCCCTGGCATTATCTGAGCGTGCTGGAAAAGAAGCCGGGTGCATTACGAAACGGTGCTCCATTCAAACAATGGGACCTGCCAGAATCAATGGTCGAAGTCAGGAAAGCCCTGGAAGATCGTTCTGGTGGCGACCGCCAGTTCGTCAGCATTTTGTCCGTAGTAGGTCGCTATGGTCTGGAGACTGTAGCGACTGCTTGCACCCAAGTAATCGCCGACAAGACCATCAGCAGCGATGTCGTGCTCAGCATCCTGTCCCGGACACACGATGAACCGCCACCGGAACCACTCCCATTGGCAGAGCACCTGCCGCTTCTGAAGCTGATTCCGGTGGTTGATTGTTACCGCTATGACAGCCTTCTCAAGGGAGGTGCCTATGGTACTGCGTGACCGGTTGATGGAGGCACTCGGAACCCTTGGTCTGTATGGCATGAAGGCTACCTTCGACGAGATACTGGCACAAGGCATAAAGAGCCGGGCAACACCGGACAAGATTCTCTGTGATCTTCTGGAAGCGGAGTTGGCCGAGCGGCAGGTCAGAAGTATCCGCTATCGCATGAGCCTGGCAAAGTTCCCGGTAGACAAGGATCTTGACCGGTTTGACTTCAGCGTTTCGCCAGTAAACGAAATGCAGGTGAGACACCTCTACGATGGCAACTTTCTTGTCGATCACACCAACATCATTATGGTCGGCGGCACCGGAACCGGCAAAACGCATCTGGCCATTGCAATCGCACGGCAGAATATCAGAAATGGCAGGAAAGCCAGATTCTACAACGTACTTGATCTGGTAAACCAACTGGAGCAGGAAAAGCTGGAGAACAAAGGCGGTAGACTGGCAGAAAACCTGGCTCGGCAAGACCTTGTAATACTTGATGAACTGGGCTACCTACCGTTCTCCAAGAACGGCGGCCAGCTTCTGTTTCACTTGATCTCAAAACTCTACGAGCGGACGTCGCTGATCATCACCACCAACCTGACCTTTGGTGAGTGGCCGCAGGTGTTCGGTGACAGCAAGATGACAACAGCCTTGTTGGACAGGGTGACACATCACTGTGAAATAATCGAAACCGGGAACGAAAGCTGGAGAATCAGAACGAGGATTAACAACTAAAAACTACACCTGAGGCGGGTCAATTTTGGACGCCGATGGTGGGTCAATTTTCAAAGCCGATTGACATTATTCCATGGGAATCGATGATACTCATCTGAATAATGAGTTCTTTATCGGCATGCCGGTTATATGAGGAGATAGTCTCGGAAAATTGGCTCATTTTTTGCGGATAGTCTCTACGGATATGCAGGAGAAGTTCGTCAATATTTCGAACTATTCCAAGAATGTTTTCTTCAAAGGCTTTTGAGAGGTTTGAAACAGTAGTTTCTGCTGATAGTTGAGCCTGGTTTCTATCATAGCGGTACTGGAAATAGAGGAATCCCCAGATGGCGATGATGCCGATAATACACGCTTGGATAGTGAGTTTTCGTTTTCTGTCATTCATGTACTAAAGCCCTCTCTGAAGCGAAGGTTTCTTGCGGTGATCAAGCCTTGGATTCATCTTTTTTAGATTCGAAAAGTCCGACGTGCTCTTTAAGTTTGCTGCGTGTTTCAAGCAGTTCGGCAATCAACTGTTCTTCGTTAAGTACCAAGCGACGAATCTTTGAAAGTGTCATGGACGTTGTCAAAAATGACAATAACCGCATAAACATTTCCCAGTAGATAAAATAGGCTTTGGAATAGGGATGATGGGTAAATTGGTCCGAGAGATACCAGCAGACTGCAGAAGCAATGGCAACACAAATACCGTCTTTGGGACCACAGTACCAAGCTGCGATTGCCACCGGAACGAAGTAGAAAATGAAGAACCCAAACTCGTAACCGGTTATGTAATCGAGCCATCCAATCAATAACAACACAGCAAGGCTGGCTATTCTTACAACTCCAACAGAATTTGTAAAGGCAGTAGGATGCGTCAATCGCAATTGAGTGGCTGAGCTTCCACTATTGATCAAAAATGTCACTTTCATCTCTCACCTGTAACTCCATTCTTTTTGAGCGCATAGAGCAGATAGGATACCACTCCAAGATTGACGGCAAGCACGGTAACTCTCGGCCAGGTCAGACTACGGGTAACTTCATATATTTCGACCGGAATATACAGTCCGCCGGACAGGACTCCAAACCACTCGGCCCATTTCTTTCCCAGCCATAATCCTGTTGCTTCCACCAACCTCACTACGCTGTAGAGCAATGCCGCTGCTGCGAGTGACCAGAGTTGGCTATCGGTGACACGTTCCGATAGGTCGAGAAAGATACGCGGGTAATTTCTGGCAGGATTGATATGCAGGTGTTCAACAAGTCGAACAACTGCGTGATGTAAATCTTTATGAATAAATGACAGCAGCCCGAATCCTGCCAAAAGAACCAGAACCCCTTTCGCTCCTTCGAAGAGTGCGACTACCCGCAATCCTCCCGTAGATAACTGTTTGATGATTTTCTTCCTGTGGGGCATTGGTTTTTTTGATAATGTGTGCATTAAAAGGTTTACGGCTTCAAAGCTGTGGTTTCAGCAACTTTATTGTTACGTAATTCCTTCAGCATGTGATGAAGTTCAGCTATGACAACATTCTGAGCTTCAAGGTTCTCCAGAATAATCTTGATTTCGATCTCTGCCTTCTGGTTGATTTCATAATCCAGATGCGCCTCAATTCGGTCCCGGTCTGCCTTGCGATTCTGACTCATCATAATCATGGGGGCTGTGTAGGCTGCCTGCAGTGACAGTACCAGGTTCATCAAAATGAACGGGTAGGGGTCCCAATGCTGTATCCAAGCAGTAACATTCAGTATTCCCCAAAGGATCAGGAGTGCTGACTGGCCGATGATGAATTCCCACGACCCCACTTTTTCAGCAATCCAGTCAGAGGCTCTTTGCCCGAACGTGAGTTGTTCCTTGATAACTTCGTTGGCGTTTTTTACCGGGCCGTGCTCATGTCTGTAAGGTGGTGGAAATGGGGTCTGCGTCATCAATGGTTCTCCTTAGAAAAAACACGTTATTCCTGCAGGGTTTTACGAGCCAAACTCAACGAGATTCTGAATTCCACCCTCCGCCCAAAGCCTTGACCAAGAGGACACTGGCAGCAAGTCGTTGTCCTACAAGTCCCAATGCGGTTCGCTCGTTTGTCAGAGCGGTCGATTGGGCAACAAGCACATTGAGATAGGCAACGGTTCCGGCCTGGTACTGGTTGGTGGTAATCGTAACCACCTGCCGTGCCGCCTGCAACGCCTGATTCTGAACCTTTACCTCTTCCTCCAAAATCCGCAATGTCGCCAGATTGTCCTCAACCCCCTGAAACGCAGTCAAAACGGCCTCCCGGTAGCTTGCCACCGTTGCATCATAGGCAGCCTTGGCTTGATCGGACTGGGCGTTGCGTAATCCGCCGTCGAATAGCTTCATAGACGCTGACGGACCGACCGACCAGAAGCGGCTTGGCCAGGCGAACCAGGTCGCAATGCTTGAAGACGACAGACCGCCTGTTGCAGACAGTTGAACCATCGGGTAATAGGCTGCCCTGGCAACCCCGATCTGGGCATTAGCCGCTGCCATCTTCCGTTCGGCCGATGCTATGTCAGGGCGCCGTTCAAGAAGTTCGGAAGGAAGTCCGATCGGGATGAGGGGCACGGCAGCTTTTATGGTCGATACTGGGAGTGAAAAGGCTGCCGGTGGTTTACCGATCAACAGGGCGATGGCGTGCTCCAACTGGGCACGCTGTACACCGAGGTCAATGGCCTGGGCCTCAGTGCTTTTGAGTTGTGTTTCGGCCTGGAGTACGTCTGACTTGGCGACGATACCGGCAGTATAGCGGTTATTCGTCATATCAAGTGACTTTCGGTAGAGAGCTGTCGTCGCATCCAGAAGCTGTTTCTGGGCGTCAAGTACCCGCAGCTGAAAGTAGTTTCCGGCCAAGGTCGACTGGGCGCTCAAAGTCGCGGCAGCCAGGTCCGCTTCACTGGCCTGGGCGCTGGCCTGGCTGGCTTCTACTCCACGGCGAATCCTGCCCCACAGGTCAAGTTCCCAGGTCAGATCCAACGGTAGTTGAAAATTAGAGGACGTAGTTGAGCCGCTTTTACCTGCGAGTGCATTGGAAGATGTTTGTGCCCGTGTTGCTGATGCCCCAATCGAAAGCGAAGGGTAATTGCCAGCCTTGGCCGCCTGAACCAGTGCACGAGCCTGACGATACTGTGCTTCCGCTACAGCAACATTGAGATTGGATAGTGCCACCTGCTCTTCCAGTGAGTTCAGGACCGGATCATTGTAGAATTCCCACCATCGCTCACTGATTGCACCATCCTGCGGTTGTGCTACCTTCCAGCCGTGCAGCTCTTTAAATGCTGTCGGCATGGATTCGACCGGGGTCGGCCTGATATAATCGGGGCCAACCGTGCAGGCGGTCACCAGCAGAAGAGAGAAACCAGCCACTATTCGAATAATTACGCCTATAGTTTTCACGCGTCCTCCCGCTTCATTTCTACTTTGCAACACTCTGATGCCCACGGCGAATTTTTTCCAGCCATACCCGGAAGCGATCAAGGTACAGATAGACCACCGGAGTGGTGTAGAGGGTTAACATCTGGCTGAAAATTAGCCCGCCTACAATGGCGATCCCCAGTGGTCTTCTGATTTCGGAACCGACACCGGTACCGACTGCCAATGGTATTGCACCGAGCAGGGCCGCCATGGTGGTCATCATTATCGGGCGGAAGCGCAGCAGACACGCCTCCAGTATAGCGTCGCCCGGCGATTTACCGTTGTTACGCTGAACCGACAGAGCAAAATCTACCATCATGATGCCATTTTTCTTTACAATACCAATCAGCAGTATGACGCCAATGATAGCGATCAGGTTCAGATCGGACTTGAATATCATCAATGCGGCCACCGCCCCGACACCGGCCGAAGGGAGTGTCGAAAGGATGGTGAGCGGGTGGATATAGCTTTCATAGAGGATGCCGAGCACGATGTAGACCGTAATCAGCGCGAACACGATCAGCAGAGGCTGGCTTTTGAGCGATGCCTGAAACGCCTGGGCAGTACCGGCGAAACTTCCTCTGACACTTACCGGCATGACCAGTTCCCGGGTAGCCTCCTCCACAGCCGTAACTGCCGCTCCAAGTGAAACGCCGGGAGCCAGGTTAAAGGAGGTGGTTATTGCAGGAAACTGGCTCTGGTGGTTTACCGCCAGGGAACTGGGGCTGGTTTTATATGAAGTAAAGGCTGACAATGGTACCAGATGACCGTTCGACGAAAGTACCTGAACATCACGCAGCGTGTCCGGCTGCTGCAGAAAAACGGGGGCAGCCTCCATAACCACATGATACTGGTTGAGTTGGGTATAGATGACGGAAACCTGACTCTGACCAAACACATTATAAAGCGCTCCGTCAATCTGCTGCGGTGATATTCCCAGTCGCGCTGCCGTTGGCCGGTCAATAACCAGCTGTGCCTGAAGACCGCGGTCCTGCTGGTCGCTGCTTACATCTGTCAGAATCGGCATGCTGCGCATCTTGCGCAGCATCTTCTGTCCCCAATTGTTCAGCTCGATGACATTCTCTCCCTGCAGGGTATATTGATAGAGGGCATTGCCCATTCTGCCGCCGACTCGCAGATCCTGAACCGGCTGCAGAAACGTCGGAGCGCCCGGAATGTGGGCCAATTTCTTGCGTAGCCGGGCAATAATCTGATTTGCCGACGCCCTACGCGTTTCAAATGACTTGAGAGATATGAACATTCTGCTGGAGTTGACCGTAGAACCGCCACCTCCGCCGGTAAATCCGATCACATATTCAACATCCGGGTCCTGCTTGATGATGGCGACGACCTGGGCCAATTTATCCCGCATGGACTGAAAAGATATATCCTGGGCAGCCTGAATGGCCCCGGTAATTCTGCCGGTGTCCTGTTCGGGGAAAAACCCTTTCGGGATAATCACAAAGAGGGAAATACTTGCGACAACCGTTGCCATCATCAGACCAATCATGATGCGGCGATGTCTCAAAGCCCAGCGCAGGGAGGTTTCGTAATGGCTGTGCATCCAGACGAACATCCCTTCGCTGATCCTATGCAGCCTGCCGTGTGGCTTTGACTTCTCATCCTTGAGAATGGTTGCGCACATCATCGGTGTTACAGTAAGCGATATCACCAGAGAGACCATGATGGCTGCCGAAAGCGTTACGGCGAACTCACGGAAAAGACGCCCCACCATGCCGCCCATCAACAGGATCGGTATAAATACGGCAACCAGTGACACACTCATGGAGAGCACCGTGAAGGCGATTTCCTTGCTCCCTTCCAAAGCCGCCTGCATGGGCGAGCGCCCCATTTCCCGGTAGCGGGTCACGTTTTCAAGCACGACAATGGCATCATCCACCACAAAACCGGTAGAAATGGTGAGCGCCATAAGCGAGAGGTTGTCCAGTGAATAGCCGAGCAGGTACATGACCGCAAAGGTGCCGATGATGGATGCTGTCACCGCCACTGCCGGAATAAGGGTTGCCCGCACACTACGGAGAAACCAGAACACCACCAGCACTACCAGTAATCCGGACAGGAGCAGTGAGATCTCCACATCATGCAGGGAACCACGAATGGGGGGTGTCCGGTCAAGTACCACGGAGAGCTTGACTCCCCTCGGCATGCTGGCTTCCATCTGAGGCAGTAACGCCCTGATACTGTCCACGGTTTCGATGATATTGGCGCCCGGTTGGCGCGAGATAATAACCATAACCGCCGGTGCGCTGTTGACACTGCCGCTGATACGCAGATCCTCGACGGAATCTTCGACTGTTGCAACATCCGACAAGCGCAGTGCAGCTCCTGATTTATAGCTGATAACCAGATTGCGATAATCAGCAGCCTTCGATATCTGGTCGTTGGCGTGAATCTCCCACGACGTTGTGTCGTTGGAAAGTGTCCCTTTGGGGCGATTGACGTTGGTTCCCGCCAAAATGGTGCGAACCTGCCCCGGGCTGATGCCGTACTTGTTAAGTGCCAGCGGATTCAGTTCCGCGCGAACCGCAGGCAATGCGCCGCCGCCGACGAAAACCTGTCCCACACCCTTCACCTGTGACAGCTTCTGGGCAAGGATCGACGAGGCGGCATCGTACATCTTCGGCTTGCTGACGCTGTCTGATGTAAGCGCCAGAATCATGATCGGCGCATCCGAAGGATTAACCTTCCGGTATGACGGATTACTGGGAAGATTGGCTGGCAGATAGCTGCGGGCTGCATTGATAGCCGCCTGGACATCCCGTGCCGCCCCGTTGATATTGCGATCCAAATCAAATTGCAGGGTGATGCTGGTGCTGCCGCGATTGCTGACCGAGGTCATTTCTGTGACACCGGCAATGCGGCCAAACTGTCGCTCAAGTGGTGCTGCAACAGAGGTAGACATGGTTTCGGGATCAGCACCGGGAAGGGAGGCAGACACAGAGATGGTCGGGGAATCCACCTGCGGAAGCGGTGATACCGGCAGTAGCCGGAAGGCGATGATTCCGGCCAGCATGAGTCCCAGTGTGAGAAGTGTGGTAGCAACTGGACGGCGTATGAAAATGGCGGAGAGGTTCATTTTATCCGTTTCGCCAACCGATCAAACGCCAGATAAATAACCGGAGTGGTATAGAGCGTCAGGATCTGACTGAACACCAGACCACCAATGATGGCAATGCCCAGCGGCCTGCGAAGTTCGGAACCGACGCTAGTACCTATGGCCAGCGGCAACGCTCCCAGAAGTGCCGCCATGGTGGTCATCATGATTGGCCTGAAACGGAGCAGACAGGCTTGATAAATGGCTTCTTCCGGTGGTTTGCCTTCAGTGCGTTCCGCATCGAGTGCAAAATCGACCATCATGATGCCGTTCTTCTTGACGATACCGATCAACAGGATAATGCCGATAATGGCGATGACGGTCAGATCCTGTCGACATAACATCAGGGATAGCACCGCGCCGACCCCGGCTGACGGCAGGGTTGAGAGGATGGTGAGCGGGTGAATGAAGCTTTCGTAGAGTACACCGAGTACGATATAGACCGTAATCAGGGCCGCCAAAATCAGGATCGGTTCGTTGGTGAGCGAAGCTTTGAAGGCCTGTGCCGCACCCTGAAAACTTCCCTTGATGCCGGCCGGGAGCCCCATATGCTTTGTAGCGGCTTCGATGGCATCGACAGCATGCCCCAGAGATACGCCCGGAGCCAGGTTGAAGGAAGTGGTGACGGCCGGGAATTGACCCTGGCGGTTGATTACCAATGGCCCCTTGGTCTCAACCGCCGAGGCGATGGCGGATAGCGGCACCTGGCCACCGCTGGCAGAGCGGACGTAGAGCGCCATCAGGCCACCCGGATCCTGGCGGAACTGCGGTTTGACGGTGAGAATGACCCGGTACTGGTTCAATTCGGTGAAGATGGTTGATACCTGGCGCTGACCAAAAGCATCGTAGAGGGCATCGTCGATATTCTGCGGGGTGACACCGAATCTGGCGGCGGAGGCCCGGTCAAAGTTCAACTGCACACGTAATCCCTGGTTCTGCTGGTCACTGCTGACATCGCGTAACTCGGCCCGTTGCTGCAGATCCTCAACGACCTTCGGCGCCCACGTGGCAAGCTCTTCGGAGTTGGGGGTCTCCAGGGTAAACTGGTACTGGGTGCGACTGACCCTGGCATCGACGCTCAGATCCTGCACCGGCTGCATAAACAGCGCAATACCGCTTACCTGGGCCAGTTTCGGCTGCAGCCGGCGGATGACGTCAGTGGCGCTGCCGTTCCGGTCATGCAGCGGTTTCAGGTTAATCTGGATGGTGCCGCTGTTAAGCGAGGTATTGGTTCCGTCAACGCCGATGAAAGAGGAGATGCTCTCCACGGCCGGGTCTTCGAGGATTTTTGCGGCAAGAGCCTGTTGGCGTTCGGCCATAGCAGGAAACGAAATTGACTGCGATGCCTCGGAAACACCTTGGATGATGCCGGTATCCTGCACCGGAAAGAAGCCTTTGGGGATGATCATATAGAGCAGCACTGTCAAAATCAGGGTTCCGCCAGCGACGACCAGGGTGGCGCTCTGGTGTCGCAGCACCCATTGGAGGGAACGGCCGTATGCGGCGATGATGCGATCAAGTAATTGACCGGTGACGTGGTAGAACCGCCCCTGGCGCTCTTCCGGGACATGTTTCAGGATGTGCGAGCACATCATCGGCGTCAGTGTCAGCGAGACGACCGCCGAGATCAGGATCGTCACACCGAGAGTGACAGCAAACTCGCGAAACAGTCGGCCAACAACATCACCCATGAAGAGCAGCGGAATCAGTACTGCAATCAGCGATACGGTCAGAGAGAGAATGGTAAAGCCGATCTGTTTGGCCCCTTTGAGGGCGGCTTCCATAGGAGTTTCACCCTCTTCCACATAGCGGGAAATATTCTCAATCATGACAATGGCGTCGTCCACAACAAAACCGGTGGATATGGTCAGTGCCATCAGTGTCAGGTTGTTCAGGCTGTAGTTCAGCAGGTACATGACGCCGAACGTGCCGACCAGTGACAGTGGCACAGCAACGCTGGGTATGGTGGTGGCAGGCAGGTTGCGCAGGAAGAGGAAAATCACCAGGATTACCAGAGCCACCGCCAGCAGCAGTTCAAACTGAACATCTTTCACCGATTCCCTGATGGTTACGGTCCGGTCGGTAAGCGGGGTTACCTTCACCGAAGCAGGGAGTGACGCCTGCAGTTGGGGAAGCAGTTGTTTGACCCGGTTGACAACTTCAATGACATTAGCTCCCGGCTGGCGCTGGATGTTTACGATGACCGCTGGAGTAGTATTCATCCAGGCGGCCTGGTTGATGTTTTCCGTGTCGTCAACGGCATCCGCCACGTCTTTGAGCAGGATCGGCGCGTTGTTTTTCCAGGCAATCACCAGAGAGCGATACTCTTTGCTGGAAAAGAGCTGGTCATTGGCGCCGATGATGAATGACTGGCGTGGGCCGTCGAAACTCCCCTTGGCCTGGTTGACGTTGGCGGTTATAAGGGCAGTGCGTAAATCTTCAAGGGTCAGCCCATACGATGCAAGCGCGGTTGGATTGGCATGAATACGTACAGCCGGGCGTTGACCACCGCTGATGCTGACCAGACCAACGCCGGGGAGTTGGGAGATCTTCTGGGCAAAACGGGTATCGGCCAGATCTTCTACCTTCGGAAGCGGAATGGTGTCGGAGGAAAGTGCCAGAGTCAGTATCGGTGCATCGGCGGGGTTAACCTTGCTATAGACCGGCGGGTTAGGCAGATCCTTGGGGAGAAAGTTGAAACCTGCGTTAATGGCCGCCTGTACCTGCTGTTCAGCTACATCCAGGGCAAGTTCGAGAGTGAACTGCAAGGTAATAACCGAACTACCGTGGGAACTGGCAGAAGTCATCTGGGTCAGTCCCGGCATCTGGCCGAACTGGCGCTCCAGCGGGGCTGTTATTGAAGAGGCAATAACATCAGAACTGGCTCCGGGGTAAAAGGTGCGTACCTGAATGGTGGGATAATCGACCTGAGGCAGAGCAGAAACTGGCAACTGCCTGTAGGCCACGGCTCCGGCCAGAATGATGGCAATCATCAGCAGGGTAGTAGCCACCGGTCTAAGTATGAAAAGTCGGGAAAAGTTCATTGAGGTCGCCCTTGAGGCTTTTTGTCTGGTTTTCCGGCTGATTCCATATTTTTGCCACCCTTGCCCGCCTGATCCCGCTCCTTGACTTCAACCTTGCTGCCATCCCTGAGTCGCTCGGCACCATCAATCACCACCTGTTCTCCAATTTCCAGACCTTCAATCACAGATGTTTCCCCGCCTTGACTGATACCGGTCTTGACCTGCTTCATGCCCACTGTTTTGTCAGTATTCAGGACGAAGACGAAGGCGCCTTGCGGGTTTTTCTGAATCGCGGCAGAGGGGACGATGATGGCGTCTTTTTTTACATCCAGCAGCAGCCGGGCATTGACGAACTGGTTGGGGAAAAGCTCACTGGCACGGTTATCAAAAGCAGCTTTCAGTTTGATTGTGCCGGTGGTAGGGTCAATCTGATTATCGACCGTGGTCAGTGTTCCGGTAGACAGTTTTAGTTTCATTTCGCGATCGAAAGCCTCAACGCTCAACCGGCCACTCTTCATATTGCGCAGAACCTGGGGCAGACTGTCTTCGGGAATCGGAAACAGCACCGCAATCGGTTGAAGTTGGGTGATCGTCAGCACTCCACCGGTATCGGTCGCGTGCACAATGTTACCAGGGTCCACCAGGCGCAAACCGGCCCTGCCACTGAAAGGTGCTGTTATGCGGCTATAGGTGAGCTGGAGTTTGGCGCTGTCGATCTGTCCCTGATCAACCTTGACGGCACCCTCATACTGGCGCATCAGTGCCTCTTGGGTGTCCAGCTGCTGGCGAGGGATCGAATCCAGTTTCCAGAGTGTACGGTAGCGTTCCAGATCCATGCGGGCATTGATCAACAGTTCACGGTCACGGGCCATGAGTCCCTCTGCCTGTGTCAGTAACACTTGATATGGTCGTGGGTCGATGACCGCCAGAAGGCTCCCCTTGGCAACGTTCTGTCCTTCCCTGAAATGAACTTCCATCAGTTGGCCATCAACACGGCTACGTACGGTGACCGTGTTCAGAGGCGTGACGGACCCGAGTCCTGTCAGGTAGAGGTTCATGTCTCCCTTGCGGGCCGCAGACACAAATACCGGAGTAGGTAGTGCCGGGACTTTGAAACCCTCCTTGGCAGCAGCGCCAGGAGGAATCTGCTGTTTCTTCCAGACAGCAAAAGCGCCGCCGCTAATCAGGCAGAGCAGGATGAGCCAAAACCACCAACGGTTGAATAATGGACGCTTGGTTGGAGCTTTCTTTGATTCGAAGTTTTCAGAAGTGGTATCGTGCATGATTACTATCCTCAATTCACTATCGGAATAATGTTAACTCTGCGGATCATATTTATAGCCCACCCCATACACAGAATGGATGATTTCAGCGTCCGGAGACACAGCGGAGATCTTTTTGCGCAGGTTCTTGATATGGCAGTCTATTGTCCGGTCACTGACGATGCGTTGGTCAGGGTAGATATGATCCATAAGATGGTTACGTCCATAGATGCGACCGGGGGTGGCTGAAAGAAACTCCAGTAGTTTGAATTCCACCAGGGTAAGTTCCAATGCCTGGCCAAGCAGCGTCACCTGCAAACGGTCTTCATCCAACTGCAGGAATGGGGGCATACCGGGTGGCTTCTGCCCGGAACTTCTCCGTAAAACGGCTTTGACTCGAGCCACCACCTCACGAGGGCTGAACGGTTTGCAAATGTAGTCGTCTGCTCCGAGTTCAAGACCGAGCAAACGGTCGATCTCCTCAACGCGGGCGGTGACCATGATAATCGGCACCGTTGAAAACGAGCGGATCTCCTTGCAGATATCAACTCCGTCACGCCCCGGCAGCATCAAGTCGAGCAGGATCAGGGCCGGCATCTGTTCACGAACCCGTGGCAGAACGTCAAGACCATTCTCAATACACTCCGGTTCAAATCCTGCTTGGCGCAGGTAATTGCTGAGGAGTATCGACAGCTTCGGTTCATCTTCGACAATCAGTAGTGAGTTGTTCATTGTCATACCTCGGATGACGGTAATGTAATTCTCATCCAGATTCCGCCACAAGGCGCATGAAGTGCTTCAATGATCCCATCATGGGCTTCGACGATATTACGGCAGATCGCGAGTCCGAGACCTGCGCCGCCGGATGCCCTGTTTCGTGACCCTTCCACCCGGTAGAGGCGGTCAAACAGTTTCTTACGCTCTTCTTCGGTAACACCGGGCGCACTGTCTTTAAAATCTATAAGTGCAGCACCCTGCACCACTTCGAGCACTATGTCGAGCGTTCCGCCGGCATCCGTATATTTGAGTGAGTTGTTCAAAAGATTGTCAAAAAGTTGTGCCAATCGCTCAGCATCAGCAAAGAGAACAACCGGTTCGGTTGGCAGAAGAACGGTGAGTGTCAGAGATTTCTCTGCTAAAGAGGTGCGGGCACGGTTGATCGAATCCGTAAGGATCCCGGATAGATCGACATCCGTTTTCCGGTAAGAAAGTGCTCCGACATCGGAAAGCGCCAGTTGGTAGAGATCATCAACCAGCCGGTTAATGCGAAACACCTCGACTTGCAGCGAAGAGATAGAACTGAGTGACAGATCCTGAAGCCCATCCTGGATTGCCTCAATCTCACCTGCCAGAATGGCCAGCGGAGTCCGCAATTCATGGGAGATGTCAGCCACGAACTGACGGCGGGCCTGCTCGTTTTTATCAAGGCTCAGCGCCAACGCGTTAAAGTCTCGGGCCAGATGACCAAACTCGTCGTTAGAATCAACGGGTACCCGTATATCGTACTGCCCGGATGCGAGATGGCTGGTAGCGGCGGCCAGTTTTTTGAGTGGACGGACCAACAGACGTGCCAGAGGGAGCGAGATTGCTGCAGCTACAAGCAGCATGAGCAGGGCGATCAGGGCAAATACAAGTTTCTGATCTTTGACGAATTTAAGCTGATGGTTGTCCGAAAGGAATTTTCTGGGCAGTAAACCCAGATAGCCGACTACCTTCCCACTGTCGGAAATCGGTGTGAATGTCTGAATGTCTGCTGGATTACTGCTGCCGTAAACAGGGTTCCGTGTGGCATCCATCACGAGAATCCGCTTCTCGAATCGGTAGGTGCGCCGGGGAGTGGGGGGCTCAGGTTGACTGGGTTGCTCTTCCCTGGATTCGTGTGCGAAGGGTGGGGCAGGAGAGGGTGAGCTTTCAGCAATAGATTCGCCGATTAACTGAGATATCGTGTCGGGTGATTTTTGAATGAATTCCCAGTCTCGTGATACGCCATAGACCTTGCCAAGCTTTGTTGCCAGGCGTTCCATGCGATTTTGTTCGAGCTGGTTCACGTAGCGGAGAAAGCCGCGATCCATGCTCCATTGCATGATCAGGAACATGCTCAGCACAATGATTGCATTTGCTGCGAGTATTGCCAGAAACACCCTGTACGTTACATGTAATTTCATCATTTTAAAACTCGTCTGGACGTAGTTTTCTTTCTCGTTTACCTGACAGCGTATGTTGCTTTCAGAAAAATAGAAAGTATGATTAAGTGGTATGGGGAAAAATCCACATTTCCTCCATATTCGCTCCACATTGTTGGCGTACGTTGGTTCCATATCGTAACTATTCCAACAACGGTAGATGGCACATGAGGGATGCCAGACGGGATTGATCTCAGCAATAAGATTGATACGGGATTTTTAAAAATGGAGCTAACCGGATGTCATTTCAAAGGAGATAAAATGTTAATAAACCGTAAGAACGTGTCAAAAAATGTAGTGATATTTTGTATAGCAGCCTTAGCGGCATGTGCCGGTATTGCAAAGGCAGATATTGGAGACAGAGGCGAAGGACAGCATCAACATCACAATTTTAAGAAATTTGCAAAAAAACTGGGTCTGACCGACGCCCAGAAGGTACAGGCAAAGACAATTTTTCAGGGCAACAGGGAAGCCGTAAAGCCGATTATCACTAGTTTGCATGACGAGCGGAAAAATCTTCAGGCCCTGATTCATGCCGATACTATTGATGAGGCGGCCATCCGTGCTGAAACAGCCAAGCTTGCCGTTATTCAGGCTGATCTTAATGTAAACAGGGCTAAAGTTGCGGCACAGTTCCGGGCAATCCTAACTCCTGTTCAGCAAGATACTCTGAAGACTTTGCACCAGAAGAAACGCAACAAAGAAGCTGATACAGCACCGGAGGAATAGAGTTCCCCGAAAGGGCATGGGTTTGCCTCCCGCACTGCCGAATATCCGGGGAAGGAAGACCTCATGGCAACAGGGGGTCTTCATTTTCATAACTTCAGAATTATCGGAGCGACCTCTATGAATATCGAAGTGGTTATGAATCGTGGGAAAAAAGTAAGCAGGGCATTTTTAGGGAACGCATTTGAAGCCATCAAAGCATGCGGTATTACCGGAAAAGTTGTGGTAGTCAACGATATTCAGGCCATCCTGAAGTATGGAATACAGACCACTCCGACACTGGTCATAAACGGAGCCGTGGTAATTGCCGGCAACTTTTTGTCACAGGAGGAAATATTTACGGCCTTGCAGCAGCACCTTTCGTCATTCACGTAGAAGGGTTCTGAACAGACGAATGTAAAACAAAACCCCTCCGGCTTACCGAGGGGTTTTGTTTTACAGTGGTACTAGTGCGTTGGAAAGGTCAGGCCATGGTGATATTCCCGGTCAGATAAAGGCCATAAGTAAATTTACGTAATTTCTCATTCCCTCCATATTTGCTCCACATTTTTATTGTATGGTTCACTTAGGGAGAAAGAAGGTCAATTGTTGCTATATCAATTAAGAGTGGTATTCATACCATTAGAATAAAAGGGGGTAAGCAAGCCATGAGACACGTGCAACAACTCACCTCACTTCTGTTGCTGTTGGCGTTAAGCGCATGCGCTACTCTGCCAACGGGGCCGGGCGTTTATGTTATGCCGGCACAGGGAAAACAGTTTGAAATATTTCAGGCGGAAGATGCAACCTGTAGAACGTGGGCGGAACGACAGCTCGGGAGATCAACCCAGGAAACCTATGATAAAAATGTAGCGACAGGAGCAGTTGCGGGTACTGCCATCGGAGCAGGACTTGGTGCGGCCTTAGGCGCTGCTTCACATCATGCCGGAGCAGGTGCTGCAATTGGCGCTGCCAGCGGGCTTCTTTTTGGAACTGTGCTCGGCTCCAACTCAGCGCAAGTGTATGGCAGAGAGGCGCAGCACAGATATGACAATGCCTACACCGAATGTATGTACACCTATGGCAACCTGGTGCCTGAGTATCGTCAGGTAGTGTCTGTTCCACGCCAACCAGTCGTAGCAGAGCCACCACCATCGGTCCCACCGGAGGCTGGTCAATACCCTGTGCCGCCGGATATTTCACTTGAAGCCTCGCCTGAATTTTTCTATGCACCTGCGCTCAGAATGTATGTCGCAAGCGGCGTTCCTTATGATCTGCTGTATGATGGCAGCGGTTACTTCTACTTCTACGGCGGACGATGGTATCGTGGACCATATTACTATGGACCATGGACACTTGCTGCCAGTATTGAGTTTCCACGTGTGTTGCTCCGTTATCGCATTGATGAAATCCGGCATTACCGGGATCTGGAACACAAGAGATATGATTTCGACAGATCACACTATAATGGACGAATTTATCGCCCCGACCCTCGACGTGACAGATTCAGATAGAGCGTATAAGCAGAACAATTCTCAAAAGATCATGAGCATACTGGACAGGCGGGGAACGCGCTTATGAAATCTCTTGTTGAATATTTCGAGAGCCTGTCTGATCGTTCAAAAGTTGCAGGATGTCTGCTTTTCAGTCTGTTGCTGGGCGTTGTGGATTACATTACAGGAGAGTATTCCTTCTCACTGTTCTATGTTATTCCCATTGCATCTGCAGCGTGGTTTATTAGCAAAAAATCATCACTTTGTATTGCGATGCTCTGCGGTATGGAGCTTTCCATAGTCGATTATTTTGTCGCGCCGGGAAAATGGACCTTGGTAAGTCTCAGATTCTGGAATGCACTCATGGAGGTTGGTTACCTCCTTCTGGTAGCATATCTGATATCTGTTGTTCGGGCTGAGATGGACAAATCAAAGCAACGCGCCATTGAACTGGAATTGTTGAACCATGAGTTGAGTGCCTTCAATTACAGCGTCGCCCATGACCTACGTAGCCCCTTGGTATGGATTGGCGGATATTGCCGTTCGATCTTGAAACATCACAGCGATAAACTTGATGAACTGCCGCGTGAACATTTGAGGAAAGTCTGTGATGGTACCCACAACATGGAGCAGCTCATTGCCACGTTGCTCGAATTTTCTCAGCTTGCGCATGGCGAACTGAACTACGAATGCGTCGATTTGAGTAGCATGGCACAAAGCGTAATAGAAGATATCGTAAAGAATGAACCTGAACGTCAGGCAACTTTCCAGATTGCCGAGGGAATAAAAGCCGAGGGGGATCAACGTCTACTGAGGGTTGTTATGGAAAACCTGCTCAATAATGCGTGGAAGTACTCAAGGGAACAGGAAAAAACGGTCATAGAATTTGGTATGTCAAAATACAAAGGTGGTCGGGCCTATTTTGTCTGTGATAATGGAGCGGGGTTCGATATGGCAGATGCTGGCAAGTTGTTTGCTCCGTTCCAGCGGCTTCATGACTCGGGCAGGTTCAAGGGCCATGGCATCGGGTTGGCTACGGTAAAACGGGTTATTAACCGGCACAACGGAGAAGTATGGGTACAAAGCCAGGTAGGGAGCGGTACTACATTTTATTTCACGTTGTGATCAGAGCGAGAAACTAATGACAAAGGAAAGACCACGTGAAAATATCTTTTGAACACCTGAGCGCAGGCATCGCAGAACGCCTTACGGCTGCCCGAAAAAAAGCTGGTATGAGCCAAGCTGTTGTAGCAGAACATCTTGATATCTCTCGCCCAGCATTGTCAGAAGTTGAAACTGGCAAGCGTAGACTCTCGGCCAATGAGTTTATCCGTTTAGCCATTCTCTACAACGTGAGTCTTGACTGGTTGGCTGGTAAGGATGAAGTTACGTGATCCGCTATCAGCAATTATCCATTTAATAGATGTCCATTTAATAGATTGTAATATCTCATTATTTCTGATCAAGTAGCTAGGCAATATGTGCGTTGTTAATTAAACCCAAAGGATATGGCTCATGAACTCTGTAAAACGGATTAGCATTTCACAATCACTATTAGTTTTTTCAGCGCTTGGATTTGGATGTGGTGAACACGGAACGAACGTGTCAACAACAGCACTGGTGAAATAGCTTATACTCATGTTATTTGAGTTGATGACGTAATAAGACTAAAAAAATCCTTTATGTCTGGCACGGATTACCGATAAGAGATTTAAAGAACATATTTGAAGTATCAGGAATAACGTCAGGCAGCGCAGTTTCTGCATCATATACTCCGCCACCAACTCAGCTACAACAGGCAAAACCACCTCAGAAGGCTCCTTCAGCTGACTCATTAACCATATCAAAACAGGCCCAGCAGCTTGCGACGGATGGAGACACTCAGGCTCAGGAAATCAAAGAAAGTGGCGCTGAGAAATCATCCGAAACCACAAGAGGGAAAGCTTGACGAACATCTGTACTAGGCTAACCAATATGGTACAAATGTGAGAGATGACTATGAGCGTAAACTCGATAGCAACAGGAAGTATGGCTACACATCAGTTGCAGTCGATCATTTCGGCTGGTACTGAGACTAAGCAACTAAAAGGCACTTCACCGTCAAAAGATACCTCATCAACTCAAACGCTTAAACCAAGCGCCGTTGATCCAAATGTCAGCAACAAAACTTTTTTGGATAAAGTGCCGTCACCTGTAGTTGCGAATCAGAGTAGTGCAGACCCTGCAGGTGTAGTTAGCCATGTGGTTGTATCGTATAATCAACAAGGAAAAATGCGAACCAAATTCGAGGATAGCCGTAGCAACGTTGTGTATCAGATGCCTTCTGAAGCGGCCGCGAAACTGGAAGATCAAATTACCGCGTCTACTAAATTCACCAGTATCAAAGGATAACGGAATATATTTTTGACGAGATTCACTTATGAAAAAACGCCCTGCTTGGCTTATGCCAGCAGGGCGTTTTTTGATTATTCTTATAGCCAACAGCCATCAAAAACCAAATGCCCATTCAGCGTGAAGCGTTTATGAACGATTCTGACTAATTTGCATGAGAGTTGGTGTCATTGCTACCGGCATTCGCCTTCAAAGAGGAACCATCCCGTAATCCTCCCAGGGCGATATCCGGATTAAGTACTGCAGCGACTGTGTCAGGACCATTGTAGCCAGAACCCTGAACCGGTGAAACGCTGCCATCAACCGATGTACCATTGCCCCACTGGCCTGTTCCTGTGCCGCACCAAGCCAGACAAGTCTATTTGGCAATTGCTATTGCCTTGGCTTTCAGGCGACAGACATAGCTTTCAGGCATCTTATGGCTCTGTCAATGGTCCCACATGATTTGCTCCTCTTCTGTGCCGACTTAAATTAGAATAAAGTTCTGGCTCTTGAATTTAAGGTCCTTTTTTGCGCAATGTGCCTGCCTGTTTCAGGTTGGCAGTGCCGGTCAATTTGCTATTGGCGCCGCTGGCTAAGGTTGTCTTCTGGACACCTGTGCCAATCGTCAGGGCCTGCGTTACTGATGTGGCAACAGTATAATTGGCATCACCGGCCTGATTGGCAGCAATGATGCAACTGCCGGCAAGGACTCCAGTCACGGTACTGCCACTGACTGTACAGATTGTAGGTGTGGTGGAGCTGAAAATCACTGCACTAGTGGAAGCGCCACCGGTGGCACTCACGGTGCCACTGCCCCCCACCACGACGGACGGGGCTACTCCGAAGGTGATTGTCTGGACTCCTTTGCCGATAACCAGTATTCCGCTGGCTGTACCTTGGTAGTTGACGTCACTGACAGTGATAACAACCGGATGACTACCAACAGCATTCGGTGCTACGCTGGAGCCGTTGTAAGTAAAGGTAACTGTAAGGTTTGAAGGTACGGTCGTGGCGGTTACCAACTTGGCTACGCCATCATAGCTCTGTTTCAGGGTAGCAGCTGCAAGCGTTACGGTGGCAGTGCCCTTGCCGATAACCAGCGTGCCACTGGCGGTAATCACTGTACCGAGATGGAGGTTGACCGGCAATACGTTGATTCTCACGGCCAGAGCACGGCCGCCTTTGCATTCTGTAAACTTCTCGGGTTCCAATTACTGCCACGTTTGAAAGCCATCCCCGCCCAGAAGCTGTACCGGCATGAAGCCGGCATTCCTGAGGCCTACCAGAATTTGGCGCCAGTATTGTCCAAAGCAATCGATTGGGATCTTATTCACCAACAGTACGATCAGATGGTTAAATATGCGACAGCGCTCCGACTCGGCACAGCCGAAACGGAGGCCATCCTGCGGAGGTTTACACGGAGCAATGTTCAGCACCCCACCTATAAGGCGTTCGCCGAACTTGGCAAGGCAATCAAAACAATCTTCCTCTGCCGTTATCTCCACAGTGAAGAGCTGCGCCGGGAAATCAACGCGGGCCTGAATGTTGTTGAACAATGGAACGGCGCTACTGATTTTGTCAGATTTGCTCGCCGAGGGGAATTCGTGAGCAATGTACGAGAAGACCATGAGGTCAGCATGCTGTCACTTCATCTGCTGCAGAACTGCATGGTCTACATCAACACCCTCATGCTCCAGCAGCTGTTGGCACAGCCGCAATGGGACCAACGGCTCTCAACGAGAGATCAATCAGCTTTGACGCCGTCGATTTGGGAACATGTGAATCCGTATGGTCGTTTTGATCTCGACATGAATTCACGTTTGGCGCTTCAGTGATCCCAGATGGCCCCTGGTGACACGACTGTTGGTTCTACCTCAACGTGCTTGGATCGCTGGTGCCGGCCCATTTCTCTTCCTTGCCTCCGCTTTTAGCTGCATACTCCCATTCTGCTTCGGTAGGAAGACGATATTGTTTACCTGTCAGCGCGTTCAGTTTGCCGATAAAGGACTGGACATTGTACCAACTCACCGTTTCTACAGGCAGTCTGTCGCCTTTTAACTTACTGGGATTACTTGTTATTACTGACTTCCACTGAGCCTGGGTAACTTCGTATTTGCCAATCGAGAAGTCGCCAACGCATACATGATGGACCGGTTTTTCAACGTCACTGCCATCATCAAAAGTGTCGCCCATTTGAAAACAGCCCCCCCTTGACTTTAAACATTTCAATCTGAGGAGCGGCGAACGCTGTGGTGGCAATTGACAACAAGGTAACGAGTAGAGTGACTATTTTATTGATCCTATGGATTTTAACCATGCTGACACCCCGCCTTTTTCACCAATTTATCAAGCCCACTGCTTTCTCCAATATTACCACAGCATCAGCGATATTAAGTTTTCCATCAGGAGACGGTTTACCGCCTGACAGCGGAGCAACATCGGCTACGGCGAGTTGCGCAGTTGTTGCAGTTTCAAGTTCAACTGAAATACGCAATACTTTCAGGGCATCTAAGATGTCAACTTTTCCGTCGCCAGTGATGTCACCGGTTGCAATTGATGCAGCTAGCTTGATGATGTTGCGTTGACCTGTTGTAGTATTACCGACCTGATCGGTGGCGGTGACGACGATGGCGTAGGCTTTGTCTGTTGTCAGAACTATTGATTGGCTGAAGGTACTGTTAGCATCGACAGTTGGAGTGTAAGTCTGACCTTCTGCTGAGATGCTGATGGTGACTGTCGATATGGTGTCGCTGACCGTGCCGGAAATGGTAACGCTGTTCAGAGTAGTAGTCATGTCTTGAGCCGGGTTAGTGATTGTCAGCAATGGATTGCTGTTGTCGTAGGTTATTGTTCGTACCACGCTGGTTGTGTTGTTGGCCAGATCAGTCGCCGTGATCGTAATCGTGTTAAGGCCGCTGGCAAGATTGATAGTTGCGCTGAAGTTGCTGCCGGTTATGGCGGTATTTTGCACTGTGCCGCTGTTGTTTTTTACCGTGACGGTGGCTGTTTCGTTGATGGTGCCGGCTATCGTTATGGTTGATTGCGCGGTTTTGCTGTTGTCCTCCGGGGAGAAGACAGTCAGGATTGGCGCAATGGCGTCAGTCCATTTAGCGAACAGCATGATATCAGACGTTATGCCTGTGCTGAAGTCAAAGGGCACGGTCAGACCGGAATCGCTATACCATCCGGCAAAAGAATAGCCGGTTTTGACAGGGTTTTCAGGAGTTGTTGCAGTAGAGTTGTAGGTCACCCTCTGGCTGGTTACCGCGCTGCCGCCGTTGCTGTTAAAGCTGACGGTGTAGAAATAATGGTATAGCTCTGAACTGGCAAGAACGGATTTATAATCCGATGATCCCCCCGCCACAAGTACATCGCCATTAGGGAGTAGTGAAGTGCTATGGAAGGTACGCGGAGTAGCCATAAAACCGGCTGTACTCCAGACCTCAGTGGTCGGGTTGTATAGCTCGGCAAAGGCATGATATGCATTACTTAGAAATGAATTTCTCCAAACGCCTCCGGTAACCAGCACAGCACCATCTGTGAGAAGCGTTGCTGCATGTGATTGACGAACAGCGGACATGGAACCTGTCGCACTCCAGGTGCCAAGGACGGGGTCAAACAATTCAGCACTGGAGATCTCATTGCCGGCAGAAATATTAATTCCGCTAGAAATCAGCACCTTGCCGTTAACAAGAGCTGTCGCAGTGTGAGAACTGCGGTTAACAATCATTGGGTGAGCAGTTGCACTCCATGGATTTGAATTTGGATCTATACTCGAATTGAGATAAGGATCGTTGAGAGGATCGTACAACTGGGCGCTGATGGTATTTCCACCACCCGCAACCAGAACCTTGCCTCCAGGAAGCAGAGTGGCTGTGAAACCAGAGCGCGCTTCTGTCATTTGGCTGACTGGCGTCCAAGTATTTGTATTCGGATTATACAGTTCCACCATTACGATGGTATCAGGATAATCAGGGTCGGGGTTAAAGCCCCCCATAACCAGTACGGTACCGTCCGGATTCGAAAGCATGGTAGCCGAATGACTGCTGTGCCCAAATACCATGGGGTTCACTGTAGTCCAAGGGTTGCCCGTAGTAACTGCAGTATCATACAGTTCGACGCTGTTGAGCAAACCGGCACTTCCATACCCGCCAGTTACGAGCACTCTGCCATCCTTTAGTAGTGTAGCCGCGTGATTGGTACGGGCAATTGACATAGAGCCGATTGAACTCCAATTTTCAGTAGCCGGATCGAACAGTTCGGCACTGGCAAGAGGAGTGTATGAATTGACATCAATGCCCCCCGTAACAAGCACCTTACCGTTTTGAAGAGTCGTGGCGGTGTGATATTGACGGGCCGTTGTCATTGAATGGGTCGAGGTAAATGCATCTATCCGGGGTGAAATTTTGATGTTAAAAGCCGGGAGTGCCTTTGATCCTTCACTGTTAATGGCGCTGACAATCAGATTACTGTAGGTACCGGCGGTGATCGGCGTGCCGCTTATTACGCCTGTCGTCGTATCAAATTTCAGCCCGGGAGGGAGTGTTCCGGAGAGAGAAAAACTGGTGGCATAACAGGTTGTGAAATGAGGGATGTTTAGATCACATAGTGTTGGTGTAAAGGTGCTGTAAGGGATTCTCACCATGCCGATAGTGGCGGGATGGCCGTCAATGGTCGGCACGGGTAGTTTGATGGTGACGGTGAAAGGGAGCAGCAATGTCTGCCAATCACTGTTATGGGCAGTTAAAATGATGTTGCTATAAATTCCGGTTGTGGCCGGCGTCCAATCAGTTTTCCAAACATTAGGATCAGCGGTTGCAACTACATTAAATCCTGGCGGGACAGGATCAGATACGGTGATGCTTGTCGTATCGGTTGCATTGATCCAAAATACATATGGTAACCCGACGGTTCCCGTTGTATCCGGCGCAGCTTGAATAGTCGGCAATGGCAGCTTGACAACCTGCGCGAGAGTTGACGTACTGCTGCCGGTGTTGGTGCCGTTCCCCGAATACACCGCCACAATATTCTGACTACCCATGGCAAGCGTATTTATCGAGCATTGCGCCTGGCCATTCGTTAAAGCGACAGCGGTACAAATCTCTGTGCTACCGGCACTGAAAGTGACCGTTCCGGTCTGCGTAATGCCTGTTATTGCTGCGGTGAAGGTGACGTTCTGACCGGAGTAACTGGGGTTCATCGATGAGCCGAGCACAGTTGAACTGGCCATTTTTACTATCTGCGTTAGGGTTGATGAACTACTGGTTGGATTGTTGCCATCCCCTGAATATGCCGCCACTATAGTATGATTCCCTGCGGCAAGTGCCGTTAAGGGGCCACAGTTAGCTTTTCTTTGGGCCGACAGCGCCACTAAAGAGCAAAGAACTGTGCCGCCATCGGTAAATGTCATGGTACCGGTTGGCGAATTACCAAAGACCGTTGCGGTGAAGATGACACCCTGACCCGAATCACTCGGATTTACAGTGGAAGTACATACCGTAACATTTGTAGCAAAATCCTGAACCTGATCTGCTGCGATATTGGTAAAGGTCTTGTAACCAGTCGGTGTGAAGGAAAGGCCCGTTTTAGATGCGATTACATCACAGCTACTGCCTGCATCAACCGTGAATACGTATATGCCCGACGCAGACGTCGTTATTGTATTTCCTACGTAATAGCTGCAACTGGTTCCGGTAGTGCTGTATATGTTAACTGTAGCACCACTTAATGGAGTTCCTGCAGATGTTATCATACCTGAAATCGTCTTCGTAATTTTGGTTGCAGTGAAATTAAGTGCCTGATCGCTCGTTATATTCGAAACGCTTGCCGAAGGTGGATTGAATAGCATGTTCGCCATCTTCGGTGTAACGGTATAATTACCTCCTGCATTTACCGTAAATTGGTACGCAACCTGGCCGCCGCCCAAAGCTGTGGTGGCAACGCCGTTGGCATCACCCGACAGCGTGACCGTAGCTCCAACTACTCGCGAGTTGTTGCTGTATGTTATGTTGCCTTTAATCAAATGTGTAACTGTAGTTGCAGCAGGATCCCCTACCTTAAAGGAAATCGAAGAGCCTGATACCGTTCCTATATCATAGAGACTTATGCCACACGGGCTTCCATTGGAAAGGAAACAGGCAGGATTTGAAAAATCATTGAATTGCGTCTGCCCGGCTGCGGCATCCAGGCAGGTAAAGAGATTTGCGGCACTTCCATCACTTAAAAAAGTCCCGCCGGGTCGGAAATAATAGAGGTAGAAAGGGATGATTGGGGCGCTAGCGGGATTACCATTCATATTTCCCCATAGACCGGCAACTTCGTTTACCCGTGAAATACAGAGCCCTTTTCCCGGTAACCGCGATTCAAAAGCACCGGTTGCCGGTCGATATTCGAAAATCAGAAATTCATTCGTATTCGGCAGCGTTATTTTGTAACTGTTATTTGTCGATTGTGTAATGTCGTTGATCGTATACGTGCCATAGGCGGTTGAGGCGATTGCAGGAATCGACGAGATCCAGCCGCCAATTTTTTGCTTCATGTAGGCCCCATTATGTACAACGCCATATGCGTTTGCCATGAAATCCCAATTGCCAACGGGATTATAGCCATTGAAATTGTTACGAAGATCAGGAAAGCCGAGGTTATGTCCCATTTCATGTATCTCAACCGCAGCGAGACTATACGCGGAATATGTTGAATCCTGTGGTGCCGTAACCCAAGTGTAGCTTCCTACCTTTTTCCCTTTAAGCGTAATAGTGCCGGTTGTGTCAAAGGTAGCCTTTGAGCTGAACATGACCGGTATCGGGTCTGCATTTGTCGAATATACCTCAAAAGTAATATGATCAACGAAGCCATCACTATCAACATCTAGATTTAATCCTTCCTGAATTAGGGCAGCTACCGCATTCATAGTATTTGTGACCAACGCAACACTACGAGCAGTCTGTTCGGTGCCCGATTGATACCCAAGCACATTTGTCGTTGCATTGTATGGCTTGTAATACGAAACCGGATGATTGTCTTGAAAGGAGACTGCGGTCGAGCCATTTTGCAGAGGGTAAAACGTCGAGTTAACCGTCAAGTTGTTATAGGAGTTTTCGAGATAAAAACTCTTCAGTGAGGTGGGAGGAGCATTGAAGATGCTGTCATAATATGACAACGGCTGACTGAATTCCGGCTGACCGCTAAATCTGATAAAAACTACAATATTGTTGATGGTGCCGTTTGTGGGTGAATATGGGCGGGCAGTGACGGGAAACGATTGGGCAGATGATGAACTGATCCCATCTGTATTGGTAGCGGTTACGCTGAAGGTGTAGGCTTTGCCGAAGGTTAGGCCGGTAACGACATGCGAGAGTTCGGGTGATCCGGCATTGGAGTCGCTACCGTCGGCAGGGGTGGGAGTAACCGTGTAACCTGTAATGGATATACCGCCATCAGAGGCCGGTGGAGTGAAATTAACTGTCGCTCCACCTCTTTCATACCATGCCTCTCCGATAGTCGGAGCGCTGGGCACCGCTGCAGCAGCAGGTACGGCGAAGAGAAGTAACACTATCGACCAAAAGGTAGCTATCAACGGCTTGGAAAATACCTCGCGACTAATGTCTTTTCTGTTAACACGTATCACATATTCTCCCTCAATGCTATGAGTGGTTCAGGCTCCTCTTGGTCTATACCATCAGCGTTTCACGCTCCTAAAGTCGCAGAATATATCTTCTCTCCTCGTCGGTAAATAGTTTTATGAAAAGATAAATGTCAAGCAATAAACGCCCTCATCGCGATGTTAACAGACGATGGAGAGCGTTTAAAACCGGGGGCTTAGCTCGCAACTTTGCTTAGTATAATGTCATTTCGAACTCTATTCAAAAATAATATTGGGCAGTCAACATCTTATAGTTGATTTTCGGAAATCTTGACTAATCATCCAGCCCCCGTTTTGAATCGCTCTCCGTTTAGCAGTCTCTGTCTGGCTCAACCCGTCACATACGATGAAATCTCTCAAATTCATCATTAGTTTTGAGTGGAGTTTCATGTTTTCCGCTTCGGCTGGAGTCTCTTCTATGGCATTCCGGGCGACCGTCGCTTAACGCTCTTCTTGAGTATGTACATACGCCTTCTGAGTTGGTCCCGCTAACTCCCTTTTTTCATAGGTCTATAAATGGGACTTTCTTGCCGACAAGGCGCATCTCGTCTGGAGGATTGAGACGCTAAGCGGTTTCTGGAAAAATATAATATTGCTCCGGTGGTTAAGCAATCTAAATATATGATTTTCTTTATTACTGTGAGGGAAGCAAATTCAGTAAGTTACAAATTTATGCTGCTCTGAGGTTCAACTATTTAGTCACCGGAGCAATATGCTGGTCAGGATGATCGTTAATGATCCGGGCTCACTGAATAATTATGCACACTGAATCGCAATTTGTTTGCAATAAAACGATGTATAATTTATGGTAACGATATTAATTACGTAACAACAGTCTGTTATAACAAGACTGTAGCAGTCTTCAATAAGCTTCGCCGCATTAAAAATCAATCTGTTTTATAATATTGCTGTAATCAACTGATGAAACCTAGACTCCAGTAGTGCCCCCTTCCACAATGACGTGACCTTGGCGCACGTACAGTTGCCACCACCTTCACAAAGATGACAAAAAGGAGAACGTTATGAACAACAGATACAAGATTTCAAGGAACGTATCATCCATTACCACCCGGTGCGCAGCCATAGCCGCCATCGCATTCGCCATTATCAGTATAGGCTCAGTTCTGGCTTCTGCAGGGACTTTCACCCCGCCAGGACCACCAGCCGCAACCATGCGAACGCTGGAGGAGCAGAAACCGGCCTGGAACAAGGTCATTCCCGCAGCGCAGAGGTTTGTGGATGCTCTGGATGGCACTGCGGTTCTGGATAAGGAGACCGGTTTGGTCTGGGCAAAAACGCCTGATTCAATACAGCGCACCTGGTTGGCTACAATAGATTATTGCATGCAATTGAATCTGGGCGGTCGCATGGGATGGAGGCTACCGACGATTACGGAGTTGGCTTCTCTTCTAGACATGTCTAATCCAGGTGCGATTAAACTTCCTGTTGGTCATCCGTTTCAAAACATACAGAATGTCGCTTATTACTGGTCCTCTAGTGCGTACTTAGAAAGTGCAATCCTCAAGTCCGTCATCATCGGCCCATTGTTTATCCCTGGTTATAACGGGATGGATGGCAAAGACGGATTCGCATGGCCAGTTCGTGGCGGACGTTAGAGCATACGTACATTTGGTTATTTGTGTACTTGACTGATTCATACCATTTTCAAATAGAGAGTATAGCAATACGTACTGGCATGAGTAATCTCGATGAAGCAGAGGAAGAAAAGGAGAACACAATGAACAGTCACAAGATTTCAAGGGACGTATCATCCATCGCCACCCGGTGTGCAGCCATGACAGCCACCACATTCGCCATAATCAGTACGAGCGCAGTCCTGGCTTCAGCAGGTACACTCACCCCTCCGGGACCACCAGCCGCGACCATGCGGACACTGGAGGAGCAGAAACCGGCCTGGAACAAGATCATTCCGGCTGCGCAGCGTTTTGCAGACGCACTGGATGGTAATGCGGTATTGGACAAGGAAACCGGACTGGTCTGGGCAAAAATGCCTGATTCAATACAGCGCACCTGGTTGGCTGCAATAGATTATTGCACGCAATTGAATCTGGGCGGTCGCATGGGATGGCGACTTCCTGCAGTTGAGGAGTTGGCCACTCTTATCGACAGGTCAAATACAAATCTTAGTACACCTGCCATTCCGATTGGGCACCCATTCCAAAATATCAAACTTGGCCCGTACTGGTCGTTCACCACCCAGATAAGCGATACAACCGGAGCCGTGGTTGTCGATACTGGCTACGGCGGTGCCTTCTACAACGTCAGTAAGGTAAATCCTGGCTCCTTCGTATGGCCAGTTCGTTCGGGACAGTAGTGAACTGTTATTTGCATTAACTGCTTGTTTACAATGTGGCTACCGAGAAAATCAGGTGATGCTTTCACTTGGCCCCTTACCACCTAATGAGGTTTATATGAAACATGTCAGTGTTTATCTGACTATTCTTGCACTATTGCTGGCCTTACCCGTTCGGAATGTATCAGCTGCCAATATCGACCCTTCAGTCGACGGTTCACGTTACGTATGGGGTGAAAATATCGGCTGGATCAACATGGCACCGGACTTCGGACCCGGAGTAACGGTTACTGATACGGCTGTGACTGGCATGGCCTGGGGTGAAAACATCGGCTGGATCGATCTCAGTCCCGCTGATGGAGGTGTCAAGAACGACGGTACGGGAACGCTTTCCGGCTATGCCTGGAGCGAGAACACCGGTTGGATCGACTTCAGTCCTTTTTTTGGAGGAGTTTCCATCAATGCCTGCGGCGAATTTAGCGGTAAGGCCTATGGTGAAAATATCGGCTGGATCAATTTCCGCTCTGATTCGATGATCAACCCGTTCAAGGCTGTTTCATCCTGGGTTTCATCCGTCGACACCGTCCCTCCGGTCACGACATTTAGCCCACCAATACAGGCGTGGTTTAATACAGACGTGCACTTCACGTTTTCGGCGACCGACTGTGGTAGCGGCGTGAAGGAAATCCGTACTCAACTCGACCAGGACCCTGAAGTGATCACTCCGGGCTCGACCGCGCAGGTGACGGTTTCTCAGGAGGGGATTCATTCTTTTTCTTACACGACTGTAGATAATACCGGTAATGTCGAGTTTCGGCCACTTGAGGTAGCCATCGACAAAACCCCGCCGAACGTCACCCTGACGGTGCCACCCGATAAAGTAACCTATATCATCAACACCCCGGTCACTCCGGTCTATTCAATTAACGATACCCTTTCCGGTGAAGCCAGTCGCTTAGTGGACACAATGAACACCAACCTGGCAGGAGACTACACTTTCACTGTATCGGCCACCGACTATGCCGGTAACTCGGCAGCAGTGACCCATGTGTATAGCGTAGTGTACCCCGGCAACATTGACCCCGGCAACACCGGGTGCCATTATGCCTGGAGCGAGAACATCGGCTGGATCGATTTTAAGCCGGCCTGGGGCCCTGGCGTAACCGTTACCGACACTGCGGTAACCGGCATGGCCTGGGGTGAGAATATCGGCTGGATCGACCTGAGTCCCACAGGCGGTGGTGTTGCGAACGACGGCACCGGCAAACTATCCGGTTATGCCTGGAGTGAGAACGTTGGCTGGATCAACTTTAATTCTACAGATGGCGGCGTCACCATCGGCCCTGACGGCAGTTTCAGCGGCAGTGCCTGGGGTGAAAATATCGGCTGGATCAGCTTTGGTGTCGCAAACTCCTGTGTGACCGCCGCTTGGCCATCACCTTCCTCATACAACTTTACCAGTCAGAACAATGTGCCACTGAAAACGGTTGTCACATCCAACACGATTACAGTGGCCGGCATCACCACCACCTCCATGCCACTCAAGATCACCGGCGGACAATATTCACTTAACGGCGGCGCCTTCACGACATCTGCCGGAACGGTAAAGAACGGTGATAGCATAGCAGTGCGACTGACCTCCTCACTCCAGTTTTTGACGACAACGATTTGCCAGCTTGCCATTGGTGGAGCCAATTCCGGCTTTCGTGTCACAACCGGCACTCCTGTTCAGCCGACACTTTCCGCTACACCGCTCGCACCTGCCAGCGTGGACAGTGCCTACAGCTTCACCCCCGCAACTACCAATGTTACCATCTTCACCATCAGCGGCACATTACCTCCAGGGATTTCATTCGATACTGTAACTGGCACCCTGAACGGCACGCCGACGGTTATAGGTGTCTACAGCGATATCCTGATCAACGCCAGCAACCCGGCCGGTACTGTAAGCCAAAGTTTTACCCTGACGGTGAACAAGGCATCTGCTACCGTAATCCTTGCTAACTTGACCCAGATCTATGACGGCAATCAAAAACCAGTCACCGTGACCACGATTCCGGTAAATAAAACAGTTTCCATAACTTACAACGGATCAACTACTGCACCGACCAACGCCGGAAGCTACCAAGTGATTGCAACCGTCAATGACAGCTACTATCAAGGTACCGCTAGCGGTACGCTTGTCATACAAAGCACTGTAACCAGCAAACCAGGTGACTGCGACTACAACGGCACCGTTACCATCGCCGGAGTCCAGAGTGCCATCAATATGTTTCTTGGACTTAAAACTGCGGAGAGCTGTGTGAATATTGACAACGCAGGCGGCGTCACCATTGCCGAGGTGCAGAAGGTGATCAACAGCTTTTTGGGGTTGTAATCGCCTGACCATGTAAAATATTCCTCAAGCCCCTTGGTTGGCCATCCCGGTCATGGGGCTTTTTTTGTCCACATTCCTACGAAAATAGGTGAATCAGAAGTAGTCACTCGCAAACTTTGTTAGTCCCATTTTCGCGAATGGAGGCCTTACCGTTATTGAGGAGTCTGCTGGAAACGTCTTCAGCAGGGAACAAAAATCTTCAAAGGATTATGAGCTTTCAGCAGGATAATTTGAAATTGCCTATTTAAAGTCAAAACCGGACTGACTGTCCCGTGTACTCCGGATTTTGCACTGTCAAAATGACAAAAAAGAGCGTTAGCCGTAAGCAACGCTCTTTCTATTAATCTTTATGGACGGTGAAAACTATGATTTGTGCTGGCGACGCTTCCCGTAGATAGCAAGACCAGCCATACCAAGCCCAAGGAGAGCCATTGTACCGGGTTCTGGTACTGGTGCTGCAGTAGAAACTTCCGTTATAGAAACAAATGTGCCAGCGCCGTTGTCATTATACCAACCATCATTTACACCTAACATCAGTTGGTTTGCTCCGTTAGGAATATATGCAGTCACAGGCCCATTGCCAATCGCAAAAGGATTGCCGACTATGACGCCGTTGAATGCAAATACACCTAGAAGCTCTTCAAGATATATTGGGTTAGTTGTGTTATACCCGCTAATATAGTGTGCGGGAGAATTGAGACTCGTATCCGCACCCCACCATGTAACGCCATTAGCATCACTATAAAGCGTTCCACCTGCGCCAGCGAGAAGATTAGCTACTCCAGGAGTTGTATTTGCGATTGTCAGCGCGTCCCCTGAGACAAAAGCTATACCAGAAGTATTACTTACTATAGTAGGTGCAAGATTAAAATTATTTTGACCGTTGGCAAAAACACCATAAGAGTAAGTTGGATTTAGGCTGACATCCCAAGGCCCTGACTTTCCACTTACAAATGTTGTGATAGTGGCTGCCTGTGCAATGGCTGTAAGGCTTACGATACTAAGTATAGCAACTGCAGTAATCACAAATTTTTTCATGTCCCCTCCGGTTTGAATATATATAATCTGGTTGAACTGTATTTTTTACTCTCACGCTAACTCATTCACCGGTTACACGAGCAGTATTAGACTTCTATATTTTGCTTACGACGCTTGCCGTAGACAGCGAGGCCGGCCATCCCAAGGCCAAGAAGAGCCATTGTACCAGGCTCGGGTACAGGGTTAGTGTCAACATCCGCTGTAAGCGCAGCATTTATAAAATCTGTGGTGCCGCCAAAGAACGTCGCAGTGTATGCCACTTTACCATCAGTACTAAGATCATTTAAGATAGTCTGGTTAGTAGTTGCATCAAAATTAAATGTCAACGATCCACTTCCGCCGTAATTGTAGCCAGTTTGTTGATAACTGTATATCGGGTAGGAGTAGGAACTAGAACACGTTGACCACCACCCGCATGAATAGCTGTAAGAATACCACCCCCAACCAGTTTGAACATTTCCATACGTTGCAGATCCCGGAGCGCTCCACGATTTTGTTATTCCGTCAATTGTTACAGATAAAGACTCAGCAGAAGTGGTTGTAGGTACGGAGAAATTAAATACAATGGAGCCGTTTTGAATATCAAAAGGACTGCTATACTGATTCTGAGGTAGGAGAGTTGCCAGATCAAAAACACCGCTTATCGAATTACCGCCAGTAATGTTTATGTTGTCTGTGACATTATCGGTTGCCGAATAGGACACAGCAAAAACGGTGGTTGCTGATAGAACAATCACGAAAACGAGTGCTAAGATTCTTTGGGTATTCATGTAATCTCCTTTTACATTTTTGCTGAATGAGTTGAGCATCACCCAGGGATTTAGCACGTACCATGCCAAGCTTGTAACTATGTAAATTAGCGTATACTTAATTATTCTAATTAAGTTAAATGACTGAGAGTGTAAAGATTATCGACTATGTGTAATATTTATAAATATAAGATATATAAAGGATAACAAGAGTAGGCTATTAATGTTGATCTGTTATTTAACTTATATGTAAAATTTTTCGACAAGCGAATTAGCGTAATAACACGTTATTCCCAACTTCGGCCACCTCATACGTTTTTCCATGGGTTCAATGTCTGCTGGTTGATGAATGTAATTTTTCCCGAGAAGTACATCCATGACAAGATTCTCCAGTCTGAAGGGAAATGATCCGAGTTGTGGTGGATTCCAAATGATATCAGCCGGAATATTGGCATGGAACGGATTTCATTTGAGTCCATAGAGGGCCAGTAGTTGTTTGTCAGACAACGCTATTCTCCTTTTTGTCACTTTTGGGGATATAGTCCGGAGGGAGACCGGTAGCGGCGTATGTTGCGAGGATGTTTCGCAGGAGTGGCGGTATTTAATGCCTTACAGCTATCGAGGGGACTGCTGGAAGCGACTTTAGCAGGGAGTAAAAATCTTCAAAGGATTATGAGCTTTCAGTAGGATATTTTGAAATTGCCTATCCAAAGCACTCACATCGCCTGTTAAAGAAATAAGGCCATAAACCTGGGAAGTCCGTAAACAAATGGAACTCAAGGCACTTTCATCACCTATTACAGCTGCGGAGTACGTATGCTTTTCATCTGTACTTCATAACAGTGTGGACAGATACCATGACTGAACTTGGCTTCTGAGTGCTCACTGATATAGGTTTCCAACTGCTGCCAGATTTGCTGGTCATCCCTGATCTTTTTACAGTAGGCGCAGATTGGAATAAGTCCCTCAAGCTGCTTGACACGATTGAGAGCGGCTTCCAGCAGATCACGCTGTTCCTTTACGAGATCATTTCGCCGTTTCAATTCGATATGATTTCGAATGCGCAGTTTGAGCAGGTCCAGATTCACCGGTTTTGTGAGGTAGTCGATTCCACCAAGCGCCAGCCCTATGATTTCTGATTCAATCGCGCCCATCGCAGTCAGAAAAAGAATCGGGATATCGGAATAGGTTTCTTCCGACTTAATAATTTTGCAAACATCAAAACCACTCAGGTCAGGCATCATCACGTCCAGAATGAGCAAGTCAGGTGGAGCCTTCCTGACCTGACTGATTGCATCACAACCACTGGTTGCCGTGCATATATCGTATGGGCCTTGTAGAGCTCTGATCAGGAATCGAATGTTAATCGGATCGTCATCAACGATCAATATACGTGGTTTATCATTCATCAGGGCAACCTTCATGTGGATTGCAAATTCATCACTCGTTTCATCTCGTCGATCAATTCCTGCTGTTCCATAGGCTTTGACAGGTAACCGTCAAAACCTTCTCTAAGAAAACGTTCCTTTTCACCTCGAAGTGCGTAGGCTGTGAGAGCAATTACTTTCTGGTGTGAAGAGGTTTTTTCTTCTTTCGCACGGATTGCTCTGAGCGTTTCCTCGCCATTCATGACCGGCATCTGGATATCCATCAGGACGATATCAAATTTTCCTTGTTCAAGTGATTCCAGGCACTCCTTGCCATTCTCGGCAGTGCTTACTTCATGGCCATGTTTGCCAAGCAGTACGGTGCCGAATTTAATATTGATGGAATTGTCTTCCACGAAAAGGATCCGCAACGAAGGTCCATCCCAGACTGGCGGGGCTATATATGAAACGATGTCAACAGGATTTTGTATGGTTGGTATTTCGAAGGGAAGTTTCAGTATGAATCTGCTACCGACGCCTTGCGTGCTCTCCACAGAGATGTTGCCACTCATAAGCTCTGCCAGGCGGCGACTGATAGACAGTCCGAGTCCGGTGCCGCCGTACTGTCGGGTGGTTGAACCATCCTCCTGAACAAACGGTTTGAAGATTTTGTCAAGCGCCTCGGAAGAAATGCCGATACCGGTATCGGCAACCGAGATCTGTATGACAAGGCTGCCATAATGCCGCTCAAGCACGAGCGCAGAAATGGTGATGCCCCCAGACTTTGTGAACTTGGCCGCATTACCGAGCAGATTGAGGAGTATCTGCTTGAAGCGCAGCTGATCGCCGATAATCACGTTCGGCATATCCTCGGCAACAGTGATATCGAAGGTGAGTTTCTTCTCGAAGATGACAGATTTCTGGGTCAGATACACTTCATCTATTGCACGACGCAGATTAAATTCTGACGGTTCGATCGTGATTTTTCCCGCTTCGATCTTGGAGAGGTCAAGGATGTCATTAACCAGTGACAACAGGTTCTTGCTGGATAGTTTAAGAGCGGCCACGTACTCCTGCTGTTCCTCAGAAAGCTCCGTCAAAGCCAGAAGTTGGGTCATCCCGAACAGGCCGTTCATCGGAGTGCGGATCTCATGACTCATGTTGGCAAGGAACTCACTCTTGGCGCGGTTGGCGGATTCGGCAGCAGTTTTTGCCTGACTTAATATTTCTTCAGTCTTTTTTTGAACGGTAATATCTAAAAGTGTGCCCATCATCCTCAATGGCTGCCCCTCTTCATCCCGCTGGACTTCACCCTGAGAAATTACTGTTTTTTGCTCTCCAGCCGGCATTACAACTCGAAACTCTACCTCATACGGCTCGTTTTTTTCCAGAGACCGCCCAATCGCCATTTTTACCTCATCACAGTCGTCAGGGTGAATGGCACTAAAAAACAAATCATATGATGGCGTACCGCTAGAAGGAATACCCAATATCTGGAACATCTCTTCTGACCAGACATTGGAGTTATCGCTGATATCCCATTTCCATGTCCCGAGGTTTGTTAAACGTGCGGCAGAGTTAAGCATAATGTTTTTCTCGAAAAGTGCCGATTCAATTCGTTTTCGTTCCGTGACATCTTCCAGCAGCCAGATCACTCCCTTCGACATATCTGATGGCTCAATCGCCTTGCCGATGAATCTGAGAAAAAGATGGGTGCCGTCTTTCCTGATAAGTTCCTGCACCGTCTCAAACACCAGTCCCTGAGCCAGTACCGGATACGCTTCCTGCCCCAGTTTCTGGTAAGCATTTTCGCTTGGATACATGCTTCTTGTCGTCTGAAATTCCATTTCCTCCCGTGAATACTGAAACAGCTCTTCCGTTTTGCGGTTGACCAGTACCTGTTTCCGTTCAATAGTTTTAGAAATACCGAAAGGAGCATTTTCAAGAATAATACTGAGTTCATGAGTCTGATCAGCGAGTTGCTGCGTCCGTTCCTCTACCCGCTGTTCCAGTAAATCGCGGGCGGTAAGCAGTTCAGCTTCTGCTAATTTGCGCTCAGTGATATCCTGCGAAGTACCAAAGAGTGACGCTATGTATCCATCAGGGGTATATTGAGGGAAACCTTGAGTTTCGATGTAATGAGTACTCATGTCGGGAAAAACGACACGAATGACAAGGTGCAACGGATTGCCAGCAATACAAGCCTGAACGGCATTGTCGAACATCTGCCAGTCGTCCGGATGAATATAATCAGAATGTTGTGAGTAGAGTGGCACACCATCAGCCGGATCACAGCCGAATATTTCATACATCAAGTCGGACCAGGCCGGCATACCTACTGAGATGTCATAACTCCAGTAACCGATTTTAGCCATCTTCTGGGCAAGCCCCATTTGCGCAACTTGCAGCTCAATCTTCTTATGCTGATCTGATAATTTCTCCGTCATCAGCTTGAAATTATTAATCAGTTGAATTTCTTCTTCAGCACTTCCCACGGGCCAGTTTATCGCGATATTATCCGACACCAATCTGTTTGGCAGCTCGTTGGTGATGGTAATAAGCTGTCCCAGAGTAACAAAAAACCTGCGGCTCAAGAATTCTGCCAGTGCCAGGGTTCCGAATAAAAGCAGAAACAGCAGAATCAGCTTGCCAGAGTATTCGTCATAGAGTTTCTTTTGAAAAGGCGCGACTGGCTGCTCAACTATAAGTTTCCACTCTGAAAGCGAACCTACGGAGCTTTCGACAACATAGAGCGACTTTTTCCACCGTTCAGAGATGGGGGTGCTGGCAGGAACTTCCGGCACCCATTGACGGATATCTGTATCAAGAGATTTGAGCATACCTTTGCCACGCACAAAAGGGGACATGACTTTTTGATCGCTGCGGTTTGACATGATGATATTGCCATTTTTATCAATCAACGTGTAGAGGGTATTATTCAGGGTGATGCTCTTGTCGAGCAGTTCCCGTATCTGGTCCAGGCTGATAACGCCAATAACATAACCGTTAAATTTCCCCTGATCGAGTACCGGGGACAGCATGAACACTCTTGGTTTGGGCTGACCTACTCGACCCATGAGTACATCCGAGAGCATTGGTTTGAGTGATTGTTTGAGAATCGGAAGGTAGGGACGGTCTGCTGCGCTGATGCCGATACTGCTCTTACCTTGTTCGTCTACCAGCGGATAATATGCAATCGTGGTAGCAGATCTGTCCAGCAAACCGACCCGCAGGAAATTAGCGTCAGATCTCTTTGCCTGTTCCAGACGTGGCTGCATGCGCTGTGCTGATGCTGATTCCGCCAGTTCAGCCAACGTAACAATAGCGGTTTTTCTATTTTCCAGCCAGTTTTTAAGTACATATCCAATCTGCCGACTATCTTGTTTCAGGGTCGTACGAACCATCTCGTCTGTGTCCCTAAAATCAGCTCTGCTGCTGACTGCCAGGATGATCAGCGTCGGACACAATACGAAAAACGCCAGCAGGTTATAGACGATTTCACGATATGACATTGCAGAGGTTCGATACAGGAGTGCAAAAACAGTGAAAATGAGGCGGGCTATCAAGGTATTGGTAATTCCGTTGACCGCCTGCTTGGTCATGACTATGTAGGTATTACTGGGTGGGACATGCATTATGAAATGGTAGAAAAGGTAGACCAGCGGCATGCCGATGATGAGCCAGTAAAGCGTGTCGGCCAGCACCATCCCGGTTTTACGACGACTCATCAGCCAGCTGACGACTGCAACCTCTGCCGTCTGGATGATTATGGCGTAAGGATGATTCCAGAGGATAAAGGTGTAGCTTGCAATAAGTGCGGCAGCCAGGAGTCCCCGACGGAAACCGAAAAACTGCAGTATCAACATGGCGAAGACACTGCCAAAGAGAAAATCGATGTTGAGGAAGATCGGGAACTTAAAATAATTGCCCGCCAGGCCGGCAGTGATCAGGGCCAGAAAAAGCGGGGTGCTGTATTTAGAGGGAATGGTGCTGGTTTGAATAGTCATTATTGTCCCCATATTCCCATCCAAATAACTCACTTCAGGTACTTATACCACAGCGTGACGTAAACACTACATCTCAGTAGCTGAATATATGTAAAAACGGAATTAAATGATGGGTATTTATGACTAAAACCGCAAAGGGTCAAGTTTGCCTTAATACATAAACAGTTTCATGTAGTTGGAGAGTTACATCTTCATTGGAGAGGCTTCCTGGAAAATAAAATAACGGAGGATAAATGCACGGAAGTAAACTCGAAAACCCGGCAAGGTGGCAGGATAAAAAACTAATCATCTAATCATAATGGTCTTTTTACCGCTTTCGCCATGTCCCATAATTAACATTATGTTGAGTACGTTTAATGTTAACTTTATAAAGTACGATATACCAACTATTCCAGTCAAGCATTTATCTAAGATCAACACCCAACTTTTCAGATTTATTTCGTTCGCGTTTAACAATACCCACCTTATTGCTTGATACCATATACAATATTTTGTATATAGTGTTCACAAAGTTCCTCTGCCTGCCAATGCCATTTTATGTGCCCCCTTATCAGATAATGCTGAAACAAGAGCCGACATGATATTTCAGGTATGGCGTTTAGGGTGCAATGGAACGTTTATGTGATACTTAGCATAATTGTTCCGTTAGACTTCAAGCCCCAAATTCAGCCAGCAAACCTCTGTTGAAGCATCCGCAGATATTCCTCAACACCGAAGGCGGTTACTCCACGGCTGACAGGGCGCTCGCCATCGGCCAGACAAAGCAGCAGGCCATCCTCCGGTTTACTTTCTGAAAACAGTGAGGCATAACGCGTCAACCCTGACGCCAGAGAAGCGGTCGGCGTACGGCTTAACTTGATCTCCACCGGAAGAACCCGCATATTATTCCCCTCTATAATCAAATCTACTTCTAGGCCGTTATTTGTCCGCAGATACGAGAGCCGTGGTTGTTCACCCCGGTTGGCATAAATCTTTACCGTTTCCTGCAGACAGTAATTTTCAAACAACGCCCCCGCCATCGGCCCTTCCAGCAGTTGTTCCCGATCCCGCACACCGGCCAGGTGACAAGCCAATCCGGTGTCAAGAAAGTATACCTTCGGCATTTTGGTAATCCGTTTGCCCAGAATATTGAAGTGCGGCGGCAGAATATAAATAATCCGTCCAGCCTCCAGAACCGACAGCCACCGCTTGATTGTCGTGACGCTTACACCAAGATCTGTGGCAAACGAGCTCATATTGAGCATCTGGCTGCAGCGTATCGCCAGAAGCTGCATAAAGCGGTGGAACTCCCGCAGGCTGCCGATGTCGTATAGTGAACGGATGTCTCGCTCCAGATATGTCTGGATGTAGGATGAATACCAGAGCCGTCGGTCTATTTCCGGAGTCGTGGCAAGCTGTGGGTATGCACCGGTCAGGCAGGCAGAGGCAAACAGTTCCAAACCGCCCGTGACAACTACGGCCTGCTGCATCTCACCAGCGGCAAAGGGGAGCAGATCAAGCAGTGCAATCCGCCCGGCGAGAGAGTCCCCCAGGTTGCGAATCATGCCGAACTGCTGGGAACCGGTAAAAACATAGCGGCCATTACGGCTGCGATCTTCATCCACCCGCATCTTGACGTACGAGAGGATTCCGGGAGCAAGCTGGATTTCATCAATGATGCAGCGTTCGCCCAGTGAATCAAGAAAATAGATCGGATCGGAGTGCGCCTGCTCCAGCACCGCCGGATCATCAAGCGTAACATAGCGGTATTCAGGCAAGGCATGGCGCAGTAGGGTTGATTTGCCGGACTGTCTCGGTCCGGTGACTGCCAGGCAGGGAAATGTGGCGAGAATGCCGGGAAGAAGTTTTTCTATGGTTCGTTGAATGTACATGGATGCATGATAGAGGCGGGGTTGCGGGGTGTCAATACATATTTAATATGTAGCGAAAGATATGTATTTTAAAGTTGTCGATTTCACAAAATGTTCATGACTTCTCCAAATGAGGTGTCACAAAAGTCTGCCTCGAAAATCGGTTCAATGACCAGTTTTGTGGCCATTTGAACCACCCTATCCCGGATAGTCGTGATTCCGTTGTTTTCCGTCTACCCAAATAAATATTTCGTCCTTTATCCGTCTAAGAAGCCTAATTAAGTCCAGAACTCCACCCCCCAACAACTCTCCCCCAAACCGACTGCTCCATTTTTAATTTATCTGACCGCCCAACACACCAAGGGGCGGTTTTTTTTGTCAAAAAAAATTCGATTCCCATTCAGACCCTTCCCCCAGTCAACTTCGTAGGCATCTTACCCATTGGAATAATTGGTCTTATTTACTGGCGGCCAAAAACCGGACACCCCTTTGACCTATATTACATGAGACAAATTTTTTTACGGGGAGGGTGATATGCAAAGTCAGAGTCTTAATGGAACTGGTGGGATGGGACTAATGCCGCGAGGCAGCCCAGAAGCAACTAAAGCCGGATTTTCACCGTCAACTATCACAGCTTTCACCGAAAAGGCCCGGAAGGCCTTATCCATAAACACAAAAGCCACGGCTGGCTCCGAGGCTTTTGAATCTAAAAAAGGAGCTATGTAATGAATGAAGAAAATTTAGAAGAAAATGCGGAGGCTGTCAAGCTCAAAAAGGCGGCCATGGAGATGATTAATCACGCGAACGTATTCGCAGCTGACGCATACACCGCGTACCCGCCACCGCCAGAGGCTTTACTTGAAGATAAAAAGCATCTTGCGGCGTTACAGCTTGTTTACAAAGCAGAGCCCTGTGATTTGAAGGCAATGAAAAAGGCTTGCGACAATTACCTTCGGTTTGTGTGTAAAGTTAAAGCGGACTTAATCGATGCGCGTTGCGGCAATCCGCCCGGAGTAGCTCACGTATCGACCATGCCAGAACAAGAGCCCTATGCCGATTGGTTGTGGGATGGCTGGATTAGAATGGGTGTACCGTCGATGCTCTGCGCCCATGGCGATGGCGGGAAGGGCATTTTGGCGACAACTCTTGCGCTGCACGTAGCAGCTGGTATGCCATACCTCGGACATGATTGCAAACAAGGAAAAATTTTATTCACTAGCGCTGAGGATAGCAATGGTGAACAAGCGTCCCGCACTCAGGATGTTGCAAAGAATGCTGAACTTAATGAAATAGCAATTCTTGATAACATCATTACGATTTCGGCTGTTGAGACTGGATTATCGCCCTGCTTGATAGAAAACGGAAAACCATCACCGTTTTTACAACTCATTTTGAAATATTGCGACGAAGTAAAACCAGTGCTGATCATTTTAGACACGCTGGCAGCAATGGCGCCGGATGATGCTGATTTAGTGAGGTCAGCCGTCGCGACGAAATACATTGTCGGTGTTACGACCGCTGTGCAAAAAATCGGGAGCAACGCGGCGATATTGTTCACACATCATTTAAAAAAACCTCAAGGCGCTAACCCCTAACATGCAAAACCGACGGTGCACGATGTAAGAGACTCTTCTGCTCTTGCTAGCTCGCTTAGAGCCGTTTTAATGCTCTACAAAACAATTGTAGACAGGGACGAACAAATGATCCTCTCGCTTCCCAAAGCTAACGGCAGGATGCGCTCAAAAAATTGGATTCCAAAAAACGCGTGCTATTTTTTAGAATGGAAGGATCGGCCAGACACATTAAATGGCATGCTTGACCTCGTGCCAGGCACGGGGTTGATGAATGAAACTGATTTTCAGCCATACCTTTTACGCAAAAAGAAAATGCCGACGTCGGCGGAAATCTCGGCAGCCGGCTTAAAGCTCATGAAAGAGCTATGTGTAAAGTTGCCCACTGAAAAAGATGGCAAATTCTGGCAGATGGACGGCGACGAAATGATTGAGAATTACGGCAAGTTTGCTTTTGGAATGATTACGGAGGAACGGTTCGAGGAGCTTGAGGCGAGCCGGAAACTTTCGCAGAAAGATGGACGAGAGCGGGAGGCAGCACGGGCTGCAAAAGCGGTAGCAGAGGTAGCGGCGGAATGGAAACAGCCTGAATTCAGGAACGTATCAAAACCACAACCAACATCAAAATCAAGAGTCAACGACATGAGTGTCGTTGACTAATAAGGAGCTATGTATGAAAAAAGATCCGGTCAAACCCAAAAAAAACGGGCAGCGGAACCATCGGCCCATTGCAGCGGTGGACGAATATCGCATGTCGCAGACCGATGAACTTCAAAAATGCACGGGCAAAGGTTCTCTCAAAATACATGGCACGGAGAAAATATTGCTCCGGTGATTAAACAGTCAAAGCGGCAGCATATGCTGCCGATGGATGTTTGAAGTAACCTTGTACGTGCTGGGGTGGGGACGTTTTTGCAGCGTCCTCATAAATGATCGTGTTTTCTTAATCAGATCTTTCTCTGTTCTGGCTGGGATACCAGAACGCACCTTCTGTTTGAGGTTGCCATTGAGATATTCATCTGGGTTTA